>SMTZ1_10011571_pt1 | contig 30092 bp, 25 predicted proteins | sample DeeMarSWOR136_30_FD_25667 | JGI IMG/M metagenome (IMG submission 25667) | reverse complement strand
TTGGTATCGGTGCTGCCGCCGCCCTCGCGCGCCGCCACGATGATTTCACGGGTCAGTTTGGTGAAAAGGTTGCCTCTTTTAACGTCGTCGGCACCTTTCCGGTGCTTTATTTTTGACCATTTAGAATGCCCGGACATCGCCGTATTCCTCCTTCCCCTCTTGTCCTCCTAATCGGTAATTCTACCACTTCGCTGTCAGGCGGTCAAAGAGATTCGGTATGATTTTGAGGGGTCGCATTTTGCTTTAGTCTCTCGGCGAGGGACTCTCTCAGCCGCTGGATGTGCGCCCGGAAGGAGCCCGAGTTGATATTGTCGACGGACATCAGAACGGCATCTTCTCTATTGTCCAGGTAATAGCCGCGGCGTATCCCGGAATGGTCGAATCCGTACTTGCCATAGAGGTTCTGGGCTATGGTATTCGAGGCGCGCACTTCCAGTGTCATGCGGGTGGCTTTAAGCTCGCGGGCTAGATCGATAGTGGCTATCAGCAGCAGCTCGCCGATGCCCTGCCGGCGGTACTCTTCGCTTACGGCGATATTGGTGATATGGGCTTCGTCGGTCATCATCCAGATACCGGAAAAGCCGACGATATACTGACGGGTATAGCGTAACTCCTCTTCATCGCGGGGATAGCCGGCTTTTTTCCAGGGTGTCAGCCAGGCAGCCAGACTGAACCCTCTTTTAGGTGGTGTTGCTCCTTCTCCGGTCATCGTCCTGGTGTCGTCAATAGCAACGATGTAATGTGCCAGCTGGTTTTTCAGTTCATGCCTGTAGTTGGGCGGCGGCCACTGGGTGGGAAAGGCTTCGCGGTCAATCTCGGTGACCTGCGCCAGATCCGCTTTTTCCATCCGGCGGATAATATACGCCACTGTTGATACTCCGAAAAAATATATCTGGCTTACTGGTTTTGCAATTGTAGCATATTTTCTATATAACATGGTACGGCAGGTTCTCTATAATAAAAAGATGAGTGTTAGTACGGTTATATATTCGGATTTTTATGGGGAGGGTGTAATCAGTACGATACAGGGGATATTACAAGGAGATCTAAAGTATACCCCTGAGCCTTGGATCAAGGGCATCCCTCAATCCATCTCCCACCATATTAAAAGCAAAAACGACCAGCATAATAGCCAGGCCGGGGGCAAACGAAAGTAAAGGATTCGATATTAAAAAGCGGTAGCCATCGTAGACCATGGATCCCCAGGCAGCCCCCGGCGGTCTAATACCAATGCCTAGGAAACTGAGACCGGCTTCGGCTAGGATAATTGTACCAAGCTGCAGTGTTACCAGCACTATCATCGGGGGCAGGGTATTCGGCAGAATGTGGCTTAGCATAGTACGTAAATTATTGGCGCCCATAGCCCGTTCTGCCATAATGTAATCATTTTCCCGGACACTTAGAGTCAGGCCATGCATTACCCTGGCATATCCGGGTAGCGTGGCGACACTCAGAGCGATGATAACGTTTTGGATTCCGCTGCCAAGCACCGCAGATATGAGGAGAGCCAGTAAAAGCATCGGGAATCCCATGAGCGCGTCCATGGCTCTCATGATGACCATGTTGATGATACCGCCAAAAAAACCCGCCACTAAACCCAGCACGGTACCAACGATAGCTGCGCTTACTGTCGTCACAAAGCCCACGATCAGAGCTGTCCTGGCACCGTAGATGAGTCGGCTTAATGTGTCTCTGCCTCCGATGTCAGTGCCAAGGAGATACTTCCAAGACGGTTGCGCCAGGGAATCGTCCAGATTTCCAACATACGGGTCATAAGGGGCAAGCCAGGGGGCGAAGATGGCGCTGATTACCATCAGGGTCAATACCACAAGCCCGAATATCACCAGCTTGCGCTGGAAAAATACCCGGCTAAACCGCCGCCACTCATTGACGCGGGGCGGGGCTTCGATAAATCCTGTTTCAGTATTAACGTCTTGCATGATGGTCTGCGCTTTTTTAGCCGTATCTTATCCTCGGGTCCAGCCAGCCATAGGATATATCAACCAGTAAATTGCTTATGATAACTATAAAGGCAATCACCAGGGTGCCTGATTGTACAACGACATAGTCCTGGGCAAAGACGCTGTTCACCAGAAGCCTGCCGATACCGGGAATAGCAAACACGGTCTCAACGAGAACGGCACCCCCAAAAACCATGCCCAGACCAAGCCCCATCAGGGTAATCACCGGGATGAGGCTATTTTTCAGGGCATGCACGATTATTACGCTACGCTCCGTAACGGCCAGACAGGCAACCGGCATGATTAGCTGTTTCGTACTCATCCAGAGGTCGTCGAAAGGAGAGGTGTAGCCATAGATGGGAAGCAAATGGAGTTTGAGGCCAAGAGAATATATCAGCAGTATTCCCAGCCAGAACTGAGGGATGGTAATACCGATATTTGCCAGGGTAGTCGACGTCGCGTCTATCCAGGTTCCTCGCCTGATACCTGCAAACAGACCCAGCAAGATACCCACTAAATTGGCAATTACGAACGACAGTAGACCCAGGTGCAGTGTAATGGGGAAACGTTTCCCCAGAAGCTTTCCTACATCCTCGTGATAATATATGGATGTTCCCAGGTCCCCCGTGAAGAGTCCGCCAAACCAGCTGAAGTACTGCATCATTATGGGCTTGTCCAGACCGTACTCATGCCGGAGGGCTTCCTTCTGCGCCTCTGACATCGTCCCTGACGCACCCTGCTGACCTATGAAAATAGTTAACGGGTCGCCGGGCAACAGACGCATGGCGAAAAAAACAATGAGGGTGACGATGATAAGAACAATAATGCCGATAAACAGCCGGCGAATGATATATGTTATCATCTTAAACCTGAGTCAATATCCGGAGTCTCTCTGGTAATAACGACTATAATACCGTCCCTCTGATTTCACCACCACAATAGGTGACTCACCCTCAAGCCATCATCTTGAGGTGAGGGTGAGTCACCCGGCTGACTATTTCACACGTTCTTTAGTGTTTCTCCATCCAGACTTCTTCAGTCTGCCAGCGGACGAAGCCCTGTGTGTACTGTGTGCTGTGAACGTAGGGTTGCTGTATGACATACGCCACACTGCCGTAGACCGGAATTATCAGGCAGTTGTCCGTCATATTGTCCATCAGCTTCGTGATCCATTCCACCTGTGCTGGAATATCAAGGGCTGCCATGGCTTGTTTTTCCATTGCCGTAGTTGCTTCCGTACGCCCGAGGAAGGAGATCCAGGTGAACGGGTCATAGCTGAACCAGCGTATATAGGTCTGCAGGTAGTTTGAATCCATGCCTCCGGCGAAATAGGCAAGGAGGTCCAGGTCTGCCGCGGGTATGTTATCCTTGCCGTAGGCGGTTCCGAAAAATCTGCCGGCGTCGGCAACATCCAGCGTAACCTCAAACCCGACCGCATCAAGATTTTGTTTCATCATCGTACAGGCATCTATCAGAGTGGGACCAAAAGCATTCGTGAGCAGGATGGTGATTTTACATGGGTTGGAGGCAGAATAGCCTGCCGCCGCCAGCAGCTCCTTGGCTTTCGCAGGATCATACGACTGGCCGCGAGCTGCGTCGTAACCCCATTCGCCTTCCACAGGCAGGGCCTTTATGGACTTATACATCCCCATTCCGACTGCTTTGGTAATGCCCTCTTTATCGATGGCATATTCCACCGCTTCACGCAGGCTCTTGTCAGCCATTTTTGAATCGGGGTTGGCGGTATTGGGCCAGAGGCCCCAGGGCAACAGCGGCCAGGCACTCTGTTTCACGTAGCCCTTGGCCATGAGTTCCTGCGCGTCCTTCGGAGGAGCGCCCCATACATCCGCTTCACCTGCCTCGAAGGCGGCCCTGGCTGTTACGGGGTCGGGAATGATGGTGACCTCGATGCGATCAAGATAGGGTCTGTCTTCCCTCCAGTAGTTGGGGTTCTTCACCCAGGTAAGACTGACATCACGTTCGAAACTTTCCAGTATGAAAGGCCCGGTGCCGACGATATGTGTTCGAGCCCATTCCTTGCCTTTCTCAAGGTCTCCGCCTGAAGCTGCATCCCAGGCGGCCTTGGAGTACATGGCTGTCCACCATCCCCAGGTGGGCATCATCTGGTTATTGAATGAGGTCAATTCGACGACGAGCGTGTATTCATCGGGAATACTAAAGCCCTTAAAGTAATCCATGTAGGGCATGGCGCCGGCATCGATGACCTGCTGGAGGTTCCAGCGTGCCACCTCGGCCGTCAGTTCCGACCCATCGGAGAATTTTACGCCTTTCCTTATATGGAAAGTTATCGTCAAATTCTGGTCATTCACGTCTACGCTCTCGCATAGTACCGGCTCCACTCCGGACGACATTTCTCCCCTTTGGGTGGTTGTGTCTACCAGCGCTTCCGCTGCCGGGAAAATGAAGGAGCGGTCTCCCGGGCCCATCACCGGAACATAGCTCAGCATCTGCGGGCCGGAGGTGGCGATTATCCTCAGTGTGCCTCCATGTTCGGGGGTGGGACCGGTCGGTGTTGCTGTTGGTGACGCTGTCGGAGAAGCCGTTGGAGTTGCTGTAGGCGTGGTTTCCGCCGGTTCGCCACAGCCACTAACCAGTATTCCGACGATGATAACTACGGTGAACAACAGAAAAAAGTATTTTTTCATTGGTATTGTCATTTCCTTTCTTAAGACTTTTTATAGATGTGGATATGTAGATCTCTATTCTACAGCTTGTACCTCCTTTCCTTTTATATGTTCAGCTCAGGCTGGCTTAATAGTGTAACTTTCTGATTATAACTACATCATAGCACAATGTGCAAATGGTAATCATGAATTGTCAATAACTTAAACTTACACCTTCTCCTTCTGGTGATAACAATTTTTCACCCGGGTTGATACTCCGGTGAAAAAACCGTCAATAAATATGTTCAATAATAGTATTAATAACTGGAACATCGCCTAATACATTTTACTTCTATAATATTATAATAAAATATTCCAGATATATTTATCACATATATTACCCTCCTAAATCATTAATTGATCCGTTTTTTCCAGTCCTCCTCAACATCCTTTTTATTAGCATTATCCCCTTTATTTTGAACGCAGTAAATTACTATCTTTTTAACCCTCCATTCGTTATACTATATGCACAGGGTAACACCTGAAAATTGACCGGATTAGCTGTAAAAAAACGTCAGGTCCGGCCTCTGAACAGGAGTTGTCAGGTGCAGGATGAGGAGACCCTGGTCCGGCGCGCGCAGCAGAACGACCAGGTGGCTTTAACTCAAATATATGAGGATAACTTCGATAGGATTTATCGCTATATCGTCATTAAAATCGGCGATAGAGCCGAGGCAGAGGATATGACACAGCAGGTCTTTTTAAAGGTGCTCCAGTCAATCTCTTCCTTTAAATTCAGGGGTATGCCGTTTACCTCCTGGCTTTACCGCATCGCCCACAACCAGGTGGTCGATTACCTCAGAAAGAAGTCGAGGCGGACTACCGTACCCCTCGATGAGTCCATGCCGTCTTTTGACGGCGACCCGGAGAGCGTAACCGAGCGAAAGATAGCCATCGAGGAAGTGGCTGCCGCCGCGAAGAAGCTGACGCCGGCGCAGCAGGAGGTTATCTCGCTGAGGTTTGCCGGCGCTTTATCCGTCGCCGAGGTTGCTAAGGCAATGGGCAGAAGCGAGGGCGCCGTGAAGGCTTTACAGCACAGCGCCATAGTCGCCCTGCGCAAGGTGATGGCATCGGGAGTAATACCATGAAGAAACCGCGTGAGTTTGATAATATACTCGATGAATGCCTGCAGCGACTGGTTCAGGGAGAGAGCATCGAGGCGTGTATAGCACAGTACCCGGAACATGCCTCTGAACTCGAACCCCTGCTCCGTACGGCTCTGGATACCCTCCGTGCAACCGATATCAAGCCGCGACCCGAGTTCCGCCAGCGAGCCAGCTATGAATTCCAGAAGGCTATCAGTGAAATGCCGGTGAAGGAAAGTCGCGGTTTCTCCGGCGTCTTTAAGCCGTGGCTGGTAACCCTGGTTGTGGTGGTCGTCGTACTGGCAGCCGGCAGCGGCACCGTGGCAGCTGCCGCCAACAGCCTGCCCGATAGTCCCCTTTATTCGGTCAAACTCGCTACCGAGTCGGTGCGTCTGGCTTTGACGCCTTCGGCGCTGGGGAAGGCGGAGCTACACGCTAAATTCGCCGACGAAAGAGTGGAAGAAATATTGCTCATGGTGGATAAAGGCAATAGTGACCTGGTAGAGGAAACTACCGACCGCCTGAACGAACAGCTTATCGCCGTGGCTAATCTCTACGTATCCGGGGGAGCGGAAGACGCGGCTCTTGAAAATGCCCGGATGTCTGAAGCCGCTGAAACGGCGCCGAAAGCCTTGTTGGCGCCCTCGCCGACCGCGCCTACGACCACCACCGTACCGGCAGTGACTCCCGCCCCTACGGCGACGCCTGCCCCGACAGCCGTGCCGATGCCGGAGGAAGGCACACCACCGCCCGGCATCACCGTCGCACCAGCCCCGCCCTCTGAACCGCCGGATGTTCTTACCTCCCCGCCGGTGGAAGAAACTGCGGAGGCAATGTATAAAGAGAAATTCGGACTGGAAGGCACGGTCCAAAATCCTGACAAACAACAGAAACTAAAGCAGGACCTGGCTAATCAGGCTCTGAAAAACCTGCAGGCTTTATGGGAAAAGTGGGAAAAGGCTCCGGAGTCTCTAAAACCAGCTTTAATGCGGGCTATCGAGATTGCCGAGAAGGCATACGAGGAAGCCCTTAAAGCGCTGGAATAAACTCCCCTCTCACCCCCCATTGATATCTTTTCCCACCCGGCCGCCCCGTATCATTATCGGCTTAGCCCGCTGTTTTATATCTGCCCCTACCCTCCCTTAGATTTTTCTACCTGGGCTGAACAAATAGTCCTAGCAGTATGAAGGTTTTTTTAAGAGTTGGCGTTATTGTAGGAGAAGAAGAAAGGTAGTATATTAATATTACTCAAACGGTGGTTCATCTGTGATAATCAATCTTGGTGTATTATTTAAAACAAGACGGTCTACTGATATGAGTTTTCGTATTATGTTATTGTTATGCATAACCATTCTTGTTTCGGGAATATCATGTACCCCCTGTGAAAACGGTTATGAAAAGGTATACAGAAACAAAGGCATAGTCAAATACTCATTTGAGTATCCCTGTGATTGGAAATCAAACGTTCGGGGAATTGACTATGAGGTTGATGTTTTTCCGAACACCTACATACGCATTGACGCTCCCTGGGTGAAGATTGAAGATAAACGCAAGCCTTCATCTCACATAGGTATCGACTCTAGGTGGCCAGATGAAGAGATTCCTGACGCAAAAGCCTGGTTATTGGATGATGTGTCTTTATGGGGAAGTTTTCCGGAATTTAAAATATTGGATGAATCACAGTTCATGCTGGATGATATTGAAGGGAAACAAATCAAATATTCTTACAGGACTGGGTTTATGGACTTTTCCGAAGGTTCTGACGCTAGAGGTAATGACCCGATGGTTGCCTCCGAAATGTATTTCGAATACGGCGGATTAATATGGAATATTCGTTTCAGTTCTAACGATGCAACTTACAATTCTCATGAACCTTACTTCGATCATTTTCTGAGTACCTTTAAGTTCCACGATTGATTTGCGGGGACTGATAGGTATTACTATCCAACTAAAGTGGTGTCGCCCCTCTTTCTTTTTTCTTCACCCTCTTCCCTTCGTCTGCTCTAAAGGGAAAAGGGAGTAAGAGGGGACGGGTTCATTATATTGGGGGTGAATAGAAGCCTTTCCTGTTCTTAATATCGCTAACCGAGAGGCGACTTTTTCGTTATATATACTGGAAGGCAAAATCAAAAAGGAGGAAAACGTGAAAAAGACATGGTTAGTGGCAATAGGTGTGGTATTGCTACTGGTGGTGGTAGGGATGGTTGGCTGCAGCTCGGAGGGAGGCGTGACTCTCAGCGGTGAGACCTCCACGCTTAAAATCGACCTGAACAATCAGCAGCAGGGAATCTGGGTCAACGGCGAGGGCAAGGTAACCGCCGTTCCCGATGTAGCCGTCCTGAGCCTGGGCATCGAATCCCAGGAACTGACGGTAGCCGAAGCTCAGGCCAGGGCGAGCGAGGCTATGGACAAGGTCATGAAAGCCCTGAAGGACGCCGGCATCGACGATAAGGACATCCAGACCCAGTATTTCAATATCCAGAAGGTAACCCGCTGGGATAGTGATAAACAGGAAGAAATCGTCATCGGTTACCGAGTAACCAACACCGTTACCGCCAAGGTAAGGAAAGTAGATGAAGCCGGCAGCGTTATTGACGCGGTGGCGGCTGCCGGGGGCGACCTGACCCGCACCGCTGTCAAACTGGGCAAACCGACCTATATCTCCGAGAGTTCCTATATACCCGGCCCTATTTACCGCGATGTGGGAGTTAAGGCGGAGGGAGTACCGGCTACTGTGGAAACTCCTATCAGCCCCGGCGAGATGGAAATAACCACCAGTGTCCAGATGGCCTATGCTATTATCGACTGATGCGTAGAAAATAAACGGGTATAACCCGGTACAGACAGGTATACTAAAGGAGCCCCGATAATCTCGGGGCTCTTTACTAATTTTCATACATGTAGATTTAAAGTAGATTGCCCTGCGCCGACTTCTTATTAAAGGGGATATCAAGGTGCTCGTAGGCGAGCCGGGTCGCCTGCCTGCCGCGGGGCGTCCTCTCCAGAAAACCAAGCTGCATCAGGTAGGGTTCGTAGACGTCGGTAATCGTGTCCGCTTCCTCGCTGATAGAAGCCGCGATGGTATCCAGTCCCACCGGGCCCCCGTTGAACTTCTCGATGATGGTGCGCAGCACCTTATGGTCTGTCTCGTCGAGTCCCTGGGGGTCGACCTCCAGCTTGGAAAGGGCGTCCACAGCCACTTGCTGCGTGATGGTGCCGTCGGCTATTACTTCGGCGTAATCGCGGACTCTCTTGAGCAGGCGGTTAGCCACGCGCGGTGTCCCCCGGGCGCGGCGGGCTATTTCTCTCAGTCCGTCCTCGTCCGCCGCCACCTGTAATATCCTGGCGGAGCGCTTGACGATTTTCTCCAGGGATTCCTGGTCATAGAAGTCGAGCCGGTACACCGCCCCGAACCTGTCCCGTAGCGGCGGACTGAGCAGGGCGTAGCGCGTTGTGGCTCCGATGAGGGTGAATTTCGGCAGGTTGAGCCGCAGGCTCTTGGCGCCGGGACCCTTGCCGATGATGATGTCTAGGGCGAAGTCTTCCATGGCGGGGTACAGTATTTCTTCCACCGTCCGGTTCAAGCGGTGGATTTCATCGATAAAGAGGATATCGTGGGCGCGCAGATTGGTCAGGATGGCGGCAAGGTCGCCGGTGCGCTCGATGGCCGGACCTGATGTGGTCTTGATATTTACGCCGACTTCAGCGGCGATGATGTGGGCGAGGCAGGTCTTGCCCAGACCGGGAGGCCCGTAAAACATTACGTGGTCGAGGGGTTCGCCACGGCCCTTCGCCGCCGTGATGGCTATCTGGAGGTTTTCCTTGTTTTTGTCCTGCCCGATGAAGTCGGTCATAGACCGGGGGCGAAGACTTGTATCGAGAGGCGTGTCCTCGGCGCTGGGTTTACCCGAGATGATGCGAGCTATTATCTCACCCCCTGAAAAGACCGCTGTGCAAGCGGCAATTTATCCGTCTTCTTTTTCCTCTTCTTCTCCGCCGGTATCGTCATCCGTCAGTTCGGCGGCATCAGCTTTATTGGGCACTTCAGCGACCGGTTTTTCAGCTTCTTCCGCTATCACTTCTTCTGGCGCTTCGGCGACTGTTTCTTCGGTCGTTTCCGCAACGGCTTCTCCGGCTGGTTCTTCAGCCGGTTTTTCGGCGGCTGCTTCATCCATTCTCCCGAGTACCTCGGCGACGGCTTGGGCTATCGTTTCTTCACTCGGTCCTTCCGTGGTTCGCTCAACCGTTTCCCCCGGGATTGCCGCTTCACCTTCTCCCGTTCCGGCCAGATTAGCCAGCAGTTTGAGGGCTTCGTCTTCTTCCTCGGGCGGCATCAATTCGGCTAAATCTTCTTCTTTCAGGTAACGCGCCGGAATCAGCTTGCCGATAATGACGTTCTCTTTAAGCCCCACCAGTTTATCAATCCTGCCGTTGGCTGCCGCTTCGGTCAGAATGCGGGTGGTCTCCTGGAAAGATGCCGCCGCCAGCCAGCTATCGGTACTCAATGAAGCCCTGGTGATTCCCAGCAGGACGGTGTGGGCTGTCGCCGGCTCGCCGCCTTCAGCCAGAATCTTGGCGTTGGTATCCTCGTAGGTGAATTTATCGACGAGTTCGTCCGGTACCAGGTCGGTATCACCGGCCGAGTCGATGCGGACCTTGGTCAGCATCTGATGGGCGACCACCTCGATGTGTTTATCGTTGATGTTCACACCCTGGGAGCGGTAGACTTTCTGTACCTCGTCTACCAGGTATTGCTGGACGGCTTCCTTGCCCAGGATGCGCAGGATGTCGTGCGGGTTGATGGAACCGTCGGTTAACTGCTGTCCGGCTTTGACCTCGTCACCGGTCTTGATCCAGATGCTGGCGGTGGACGGTACCGGGTATTCCCGCTCCTCTTTCTCGACATAGCTGATAATCAGCTGCTTCCTCTTTACTCTGGCTTCACCGGCAAAGCGCGCCAGGACGGGCTCGCTCTCCTCTTCTTCCGCAGTCTTCGCTTTAGCACCCTTTTTCTTGGTGGGGGCCGCCAGCACGTCGCCGATGTCTACCCACTGGCCGCTTTTTATCTTTGCCTGCCAGCCGGTGGGGATGGCGTATTCGTCCTGGTAGACTTCTTCGCTGGTGACTTTAATCGTTCTGCCTTCCTCGTTCTGGACTACCTCGGCTGTCCCGTCTATCTCCGAAATTATCGCCTGCCCCCGCGGCGTCCTGGCTTCAAAAAGCTCTTCCACCCTGGGAAGACCGCTGGTAATATCGAGACCGACCACGCCCCCGGTATGGAAGGTACGCAGCGTCAGCTGGGTGCCGGGCTCGCCGATACTCTCGGCGGCGATGATGCCCACGGCTACATCGGAGTCGATAAGGTTGCCGCGCGCCAGGTCGCGCCCGTAGCAGTAGCGGCAGGTGCCCCGCCGCGACTGGCAGGTCAGCGGCGACCTGACATGGACCGATGTCAGACCGGCCGCGGTAATCTCTTCCATTTTATTCTCGTCAATTTCCTCGTTCCGGGCGACGATGACATCGCCGGTTTCCGGATGAACGATATCGCTGGCCGCCATGCGACCAAGGATGCGCTCGGGCAGGGGCGGCAGATACCCCTTTTCTTTCGGTTCGGTTACCGTAATCCCTTCGGTAGTGCCGCAGTCATCCTCGACGGTAATAACGTCCTGAGCGACATCGATAAGGCGCCGCGTGAGGTAGCCGCTATCGGATGTTCTCAATGCCGTATCCGCCAGGCCTTTACGGGCTCCGTGTGTACCGATGAAGTATTCCAGGACGCTGTGGCCTTCGCGGAGGCTTGACTTGATGGGGAACTCGATAATCTTGCCGGCGGGGTCGTTCATCAAGCCGCGCATGCCCGCCATCTGGCGAATCTGGGAGATATTACCTTTGGCTCCGGATGTTGCCATCATATAGACGCCGCCGTACCGGTCGAGGTTATTCTGGATGGTAGCTGTGATATCGTTAGTGGTCTCCGTCCAGATATCGACGACCTGGTTATATCTTTCATCTTCGGTGATCAGACCGCGCTCGTACTGGCTTTCAATTGTGGCTACTTTAGCTTCTGTTTCCGCCAGTATCTTGGGTTTGCTGGCCGGGACCTCGATGTCGTTCATGGCTATGGTGATACCGGACTTGGAGGCGTAATGGAAGCCGAGACGTTTGATGTTGTCCAGTACTTTGCCTGTCTCTTCGTCCGGCAGCAGCTTGCAGCACCGGGTAGCTATCTGTTTCAGCGTTGATTTATCAATAATTTTGTTAAAGTAGCCCAGTTCCTCGGGGAGGACTTCGTTGAAGAGGATTCTGCCAACGCTGGTCTTGAGCCTTTCACCGGTAGTTTTGTTTCTTACTTCTATCTCTTCCCTGAGGTCGACGACGCCGAATTCATAGGCGAGTTTGGCTTCCTCGAAACTCCCGTAAACGTTGCCGTTTGCCTTCTCCTGCCTGATGGTGGTCAGGTAGTAGCAGCCGAGAACCATATCCAGCGTCGGGGTTACCGTCGGTTCACCGCTGCTGGGCAGCAAAATATTGTGGTGGCTGAGCATCATGTCCCGCGCCTCTTTGACAGCCGCCCGGGAAAGCGGCACATGCACCGCCATCTGGTCGCCGTCGAAGTCGGCGTTAAAAGCGGCACAGACCAGCGGGTGAATCTGGATGGCGCTGCCGTCGATAAGCACCGGCTCGAAAGCCTGGATGCTGAGTCGGTGCAGGGTAGGGGCGCGGTTGAGCAGCACCGGCCGCTCTTTGATTACCTCCTCGAGGATGTCGTAGACCTCCGCCTTGGCTCTCTCCACCAGTCTCCGGGCGCTCTTGATATTGGGGGCGAGTCCCTGCGCCACCAGGCGACGCATCACGAAGGGTTTAAAGAGCTCCAGCGCCATGCGCCGCGGCAGACCGCACTGGTGAAGCTTCAGTTCCGGGCCGCAGACAATTACTGAACGTCCGCTGTAGTCGACGCGTTTGCCGAGCAGGTTCTGGCGGAAACGCCCCTGCTTGCCGCGGAGCATGTCCGAGAGCGACTTTAGTTTGTGGTTGCCGCTGATGGAGATGGCGCGTCCCCGGCGGCCGTTATCGATAAGGGAGTCGACGGCTTCCTGGAGCATGCGCTTTTCGTTGCGGATGATGATTTCCGGTGCCCCGATGTCAATAAGGTGGCGCAGCCGGTTGTTCCGATTGATTACCCTCCGGTAAAGGTCATTTAGGTCGCTGGTGGCGAACCGTCCGCCGTCCAGTTGCACCATCGGTCTCAGGTCGGGCGGCAATACCGGCAGCACTGTGAGAATCATCCATTCTGGCTTGTTCCCGCTGCTGCGGAAAGATTCCACCACCCGGAGCTGTTTGCTGGCTTTTTTGCGCCTCTGCCCCGAGGAAGACTGTGTTTCCTGCAGGAGATTATTGCGTATTTCATCGAGGTTGATGCTTTTCATAATCTGCAAGATAGCCTCGGCGCCCATGCTGGCTTCGAAGATGTCCCCGTATTTCATTCTGAGGTCGTGGTACTGGTTTTCAGTGAGTAATTCTTTAACGTGGAGTTCTTTGAGCTTTTCTACTTCCAGAGTCAGTTCTTCTTCCAGCCCGGTCTTTTCATCTACAAAGTCGCCGCGGACCTTGTTAATATCTTCTACCGTCGCCTGTTCCTGTTCCATCTGGGAGACCTGCTCCTCGACGGCTTTCTGGCGTTCCTCGAGCGCCTCGATGTTGTTCTCTTCCAGCTTCTTGATAGCTTCCTCACGGGCGGCTTCGTCAACGGAAGTGACGATGTATTGTGAGAAGTAGAGGACATGCTCCAGGTTGCGGGGCGATAGGTCCAGCAGCAAACCGATGCGACTCGGTATGCCTTTGGCGAACCAGATATGGCTTACCGGGCAGGCGAGTTCGATGTGGCCCATGCGCTCCCGGCGTACCTTGGCTCGGGCTACTTCGACGCCGCATTTATCGCAGATAACGCCCTTATAGCGGATTCGTTTGTATTTTCCGCAGTAACACTCGAAGTCCTTGGTGGGGCCGAATATCCTTTCGCAGAAGAGCCCGTCCCGTTCCGGTTTCAGGGTACGGTAGTTAATGGTCTCCGGTTTGGTAACTTCGCCGTAGGACCAGCTCCGTATCTGTTCCGGTGAAGCTAACGATATACGGACGGCATCAAAATCATTAATCTCGAACATCGTCTTCTACCTCTCTCCATCGCGGTTCTTCATCTTCCTTCGGCTCAGCTTCCAGTTGATAGACTTCTTCCATCGTCTCCTCGGCGGGGGCTATCTTGGTCTCTTCTTCATTAATTACCTCGAGCGACAGTCCCAGACTCTGCAGTTCCTTGACGAGGACCTTGAACGACTCCGGTACACCGGGCTGGAGGATGTCGTCGCCCTTAATAATAGACTCGTAGGCTTTAGCCCTGCCGGTAACGTCGTCCGATTTTATCGTTAACATTTCCTGGAGGTTGTGGGCGGCGCCGTAGGCTTCCAGCGCCCAGACCTCCATTTCCCCGAAACGCTGTCCGCCGAACTGCGCCTTGCCTCCCAGCGGCTGCTGCGTTATCAGGGAGTAGGGACCTGTCGAACGGGCGTGGACTTTGTCTTCCACCAGGTGGATAAGTTTCATCATATAGATATTGCCGACGGTTACCGGCTGGTTAAAAGGTTCGCCGGTGCGACCGTCACAGAGGGTTATTTTACCGTAGGTGGGGGGTGAGAACTGGCCCTCGGCGTTGACTTTTTCGACCACCTCTTCCAGTTCCTTGGGGCTGAGGTCTTTGCCGGGTATGTTCAGTTCTTCGAGCCAGAGTCGCAGGCCGATGTCCCTGGCTTTGTGGCGTAGCGACTCGTTAAAGACGGCTTTGCCGCTGTAGCCGCGACTGTCCACCCATGCCTCGGCGACCTCCTGGTTGAAGGGCTGTTTATTCTTTCCCGGACTGGGGTCGGCGGCACCGGACTGCTGGATAATCCAGGCACGGCACAGGGCGTCCTCGATAGCTGTATCGTCGGCGCCGTCAAAGACGGGCGTCAGCGTCCGCACGCCGAGTATCTGTGATGCCCAGCCCAGGTGCGTCTCCAGCACCTGACCGATATTCATGCGCGAGGGTACGCCGATGGGGTCGAGGATAATATCCACCGGAGTGCCGTCGGGCAGGTAAGGCATATCCTCTTTGGGGGCAATTATTGATATCACGCCCTTGTTGCCGTGTCTCCCCGCCAGCTTATCGCCGACGGATACGCGGCGCTTCTGGGCAATCCAGACCTGCACCCACTGGTTGACTCCGGCGGGCAGGTCGTCGCCCCCGTCCCGGCTGTCTTTCCGGGTATAGACTTTGACGTTGATGACCTTGCCCCACTCGCCGTGGGGTACCCTCAGGGAGGTGTCTTTTACCTCCCTGGCTTTCTCCCCGAAGATAGCCCGGAGCAGTTTTTCCTCGGCAGACAGCTCCGTCTCGCCTTTAGGGGTGATTTTACCTACCAGCGTATCGTCCGGTCTCACCTCGGCGCCGATGCGGATAATGCCGTCTTCATCGAGTTCCCGCAGGCTTTCCTCGCCGACATTGGGTATGTCGCGCGTGATTTCTTCCGGTCCCAGCTTGGTATCGCGGGCTTCCACTTCGTGCTTGTTGATATGGATGGAAGTAAACATGTCTTCTTCGACCATGCGACTGCTCAGGATGATGGCGTCCTCGAAGTTGTAGCCTTCCCAACTCATGAAAGCGACGGTTACGTTCTGTCCCAGCGCCAGTTCGCCGTTTTCCGTGGCGGAGCTGTCGGCGAGTACCTGGCCGGCTTCCACGCGGTCGCCCTTGTTTACCAGGGGACGCTGGTTGATGCAGGTCCCCTGATTAGTCCGCACGAACTTCATCAGGTCGTATATATCCTTTTCACCGTCGTCGCGGGTGACGACGATGCGGTATTTGGTGTTCAGTTTTTCATCGATGCTGCCGGCAATTTCCGTCACCACGCCGTCGTTCTCGGCAAAGACTACCTGCCGGCTGTGCCTGGCGGCCTCGGTTTCCATGCCGGTAGCCACCAGCGGCGCTTCCGGACGCAGCAGCGGTACCGCCTGGCGCTGCATGTTGGCGCCCATCAGCGCCCGGTTGGCGTCGTTATGCTCCAGGAACGGCGTCAGGGCGGTGGCTACACTGACCACCTGTTTGGGTGACACGTCCATGTAGTCTATCTTGTCCGGAGATTCAAATACATAACCGTCACCCAGCCTGGCTTCGATTCTTTTTTCCTCGAACTGGTTGTTTTCATCCAGCGGGGCGTTGGCCTGGGCGATGGTGAATTTATTTTCCTCGTCGGCGGGCATGTACTCTATATCATCGGAGACAAAGGGTATAACCTTTATTTTCTGCGACTTCAGTTTGGCTATTTTCTCGGCGATTTCTGGAGTTATCGGGGTGTCCGCAGCTACGATTACCTTGCCTTTTTCGTCGAGGATATCTTCTGCCGTCGTCCTGCCGGCAAGCTGCTTGCCCTTGTTGCTCATTTCTTTAATGACTTTGCGGTACGGCGTCTCGATGAAGCCGTACTCGTTGATTATGCTGTAGGTCGCCAGCGAACCGATAAGACCGATATTGGGTCCCTCCGGAGTTTCTATCGGGCAGATACGCCCGTAGTGGGAGAAGTGGACGTCACGCACCTCGAATCCGGCGCGGTCGCGGGATAGTCCGCCGGGTCCCATGGCGGATAAACGCCGCTTGTGGGTAAGCTCCGCCAGGGGATTGGTCTGGTCCATGAATTGCGATAACTGTGAACCGCCGAAAAATTCCCTGACCGCGGCGACGATGGGGCGGATGTTGACCAGGGCGCTGGGCGTGACCGCCTCGGTGCCGATGATGCTCATGCGTTCCCTGACTACCTGCTCCAGGCGCAGGAAACCGATGCGGAACTGCGTCTGCACCAGCTCGCCGACGGTACGCACCCTGCGGTTTCCCAGGTGGTCGATATCGTCACCGTAGTCCTGGCGGTTATTGATCATGATAATGTGGCGGACGATTTCGACGATGTCTTCACGGGTCAGGGTGCGCTCCTTCAGGCTTATATTCAGGCCGAGGCGTTTGTTTAGCTTGTAGCGTCCAACAGTGCCCAGGTCGTAACGTGAGGCGTCGAAAAACAGGCTCTTAATCAATTTCCTGGCGTTTTCCATAGAAGGGAGTTCGCCGGGATGCAGCTTCTTATAGATATCCATGACGGCGTCTTTTTCATCCTTGATTAAGGGGTCGCTGTAGCCGATAGCGCGGAGCAGCGTGGTTATGGGAATCTTGCGTTTGCCGTCGATTTTTGTCGAGATGACGTTCCGGTTGCTCGTCTCGAATTCAAGCCAGGCGCCGCGGGTGGGAATCAATTTTGCCTGGCACAGATTGCGCCCGGATACCGGGTCTTCTTCGCTGGTAAGGTAAACGCCCGGCGAACGCAGCAGCTGGCTGACCACCACGCGTTCGGCGCCGCTGGTGATAAAGGTGCCCTTGGCGGTCATCAGCGGTATATCGCCGAAGAACAGGTCCTGCTCTTTAATTTCGCCGGTTTCTTTCACCAGCAGGCGTACTTTAACGTATAAAGGCGCCGAATATGTCTGGTCTCGTTCGTGGCATTCCTGCTCGGAATGACCGGGTCGCGGCTCCCGGAATTCGTAAGCCGCAAAGCTGAGTTCGAGTCGGTTGCCGGTCAGGTCTCTAATAGGGGATATCTCTTCCAGCAGCTGTTGCAGTCCTTCTTCCTGAAATCTCTGAAAGGAATCGAGTTGGACTTTTATCAGGTTGGGGACATCCAGCACGTTGGGGAGTTTGGCATAAGATTTTCGTGATGTCTGGGAAACCTGGGGCTTAGATTTCGGTGAGGGGGCGGGCGACGTTACAACCATTCCTACTCCTTAACAAATACAGCAGTTCCAGCTTTTAAATAACGCAAGTTATTTAGAAAAAAAGACGCACGCGCATATGCCGAAAAACAACGGACATTTACGTTTGGGAAGTTAAAACAAACAACACTAGGGGCATTATTACAGATAATAGGTTACCATTATTCTCGGGTAGTTGTCAAGGGGTTTACCTGTAATTTTCGTCAAATATCTAAAATTTGTATTATTTTAAATTTAATATTTACAGTGATAATTAATGCTAAAGTAGCATCCTGTTATATAATGGATAGTGACTGGCATGGCTAACAAGTATACGACTCCCCGGTTGATACTGGCGATATTCAGCACTTCACTGGAGGAAGTAGCCATCTGGGTGATATGGCGCTGGCTGCTTCCCGAGTTTGATATTCGTTTGCCTTTTGCCGTGTGTGCTGGGGTAATGGTGGCATGGGCTATCTTCGGGGTCTGGCTTTTCATCTTTAGAAAAGCTGCCAGTCGGCTGTCTCCCGAGGGACTGGTGAGAATCAAGAGCGAACTCTGGGGAGCGGTATCGGAAGAAGGCGACATTGAAGCCGGCGAACAGGTCATGGTAACTGGAGAGGACGGTCTCAAGCTGTTCGTCCGGAAGGTCGGCGATACCGGAACTAAACGTTAAATAGGAACGTGATTACGTCCCCGTCCTGAACCACGTATTCTTTGCCTTCCAGCCTGAGCAAACCCTTCTTCTTGGCTTCGCCGATACCCCCGCACCTGACTAGGTCGTCGAAGCCGATGCCCTCGGCGCGGATGAATCCCTTTTCCATGTCGGTGTGGATTTTACCGGCCGCTTTCAATGCCGTGGTGCCTCGCTTGATAGACCATGCCCTGACCTCGTTCGAGGCGATGGTAAAGAAGGTGATAAGGTCGGAAAGCTCGTAGGAAGCCTTGACGGTACGTTCCAGTCCGGATTCCTTGATGCCGTATTCGGCGCGGAATTCTAGGGCGGCACTCTCCTCCAGTTGCGAAAGCTCCATCTCCAGCTTGCCGCAGATGGCGATGGCGCGGCATTTCGCGGCAGCGTATTCCGAGTTTATTTTTATTTCTTCTTCCAGCGAAGCCGCTTTTTCAAGCTGTTCCTCGCCGATGTTGATTAAGATGAGCATTGGTTTGGCGGTGAGAAACTGGTAGTTGGCAATATACCTGGCATCGGCGGACTCTATGGGAAGCTCGCGGATAGGTTTATCGTATTCCAGTTCGGCTTTGAACTTCGATAATATCTCCTGCTCATGGACGAAATCCTGCCGCTCGGCCGGTTTGGCGCCTTTCAACGAGGTCTCTATTTTTTCCAGCCTTCTCTCGATGATTGCCAGGTCGGAGAAAATGAGCTCCATATCGAGCTCGCCGATATCCCTTTTAATATCAAGGCTCCCCTTCGGGTGGGGTATGCTTTCATCGGTAAAGGCGCGGATAACGCAGATAAGCGTATCCACGGTACTGAGCTGATTGAGCAGCCTGCCGCCGATTCCCTTGTCCTGGGCAAGCGTTTTAACCGAGGCGCCGACGTCGGTATATCTGGCTTCTGCCGCCACTGTTTTCCCGGGGCGGAGTATCTCCTCCAGTGCCTTGAGGCGCGGCTCGGGGACTCTGGCGATGCCGATATGCGGGGAGAGTCCGTCCGTACCGTGGCTTTGCGTTTCGGCTTTCCCTCCGGTGAGGGCGTTGAAAACGGTCGTCTTGCCGCTCTGGGATAAGCCGATAATGCCGATATTGATACTCATCTTGAGCCTCCCGGAGCGGTGATGGGGCTGTTAGCGGCCCTTCTTGACGATGTCGCGGGCTTTCCTCAGGGCGAGGTCTCTTTCGTCTATGTTCAGTCGGTCGTTGGCGGCCAGGTTCAGAAGAACGAGCAGCGACTCGTGAGATGCCATCTCGCCGAGTTGATTGATGGCCTGTATTCTCATCTTGTTGGCCAGTTGCATGTCCGTCGCGATGCTGGCAAGTTTCTTCAGTTCCTCGGTAGTATGTTCTTCGTTTGTGTTTTCCGCCATGGCGTATCACCTCTTGCTTTTTTTAACAGGTTGGACAGATTATTAGTATACTCTCTGTGCGATTATTCCCTAACGACGGTATTTTGTCAACATTAATAATATGCGGCGGGTATGGTAAAATGAATCGACCTGTGAAAAAGGAGACCGGAATTGCTGCACGTACTTATCGGCGAGGACGATTATTCAGTTCGTCAGGCGCTCGAAGAGATTAAGCAGGGTGTTGGCGACGAGACCGCCCGGCTGACCAATACCACCGTCTTCGACGGCAAAACGGTCACGCCGGAACAGCTCCGCGGTGCCTGCGGTGCCATGCCGTTCCTGGGGGAAAAGCGACTTGTCATCGTTGAGGGATTGCTGGAGCGTTTCGACCCCGGGGGCAGGACCGGTCGCAAGAAACCGCCCAACCGGAACGACTCATCGGATGAATACCGGATGATATTTGAGGCTGTGAAAGATTTGCCGCCGTTCACGGAACTGGTTGTTATCGGCGGCAAGATGAAACCTAATAATCCGCTCCTGCGTGAACTTTCAAATCTGAGCAGAGTCAGGAATTTTAAGTCGCTGAACCGTTCACAGTTAGAGCAGTGGGTGGAGAAGCGTACCGGAGAAGCCGGAGGCAGCATATCTCCGCAGGCTGTGAGAACGCTGTTGAGGTTTGTGGGCAGCGACCTCTGGTCTATGGCTAACGAGGTCGATAAGCTGGTCCTGTTTGCCGGAGGCAGACGTATTGAGGAAGGGGATATTAAAGCCATCGTCAGCAGCGCCCGGGAAGAAAGTGTTTTTGCCCTGGTCGATGCCGTTCTCGAGTTCAGAACCGGCACCGCCCAGTCGATGTTGCAGCAATTGTACATGCAGGGATTGTCCCCGGTTCATATCCTGGTTATGCTGTCGCGGCAGGTCAGGCTTATCCTGCAGATGAAGGATATGAGGGCGCAGGGTGAATCAAGGAGTGAAATTCAGAGTAAACTGGGGCTGACCTCTGATTTTGTGCTTCGCAAGGCGTGGGAGCAGGCGGACGGGTATTCACCGGCGCGGGTGCGCGAGCTTTATCACCGGCTCCTGGAAACGGATATATCCATCAAGACGGGAAGAATGGACGGCGAAATAGCCCTGAGCATACTGGTTGCCGACCTGGGACAGCGCGGCGGCGTTTCGGCTTGATAAACCGTAAAGACAGGATACAATAGTAATAGCATGAGTAAACAACCTGATACCCCCGTCCTGGCGGTAGACATCGGCGGCACAAAAATCATGACCGCCGTCTTTTCTTCCGGCGGCGGCATGCTCGCCAGGGAGGTCTGCCCGACTCTGGTCGGGGAGGGTGTTCCGGCTGTCATTGAGCGACTCTGCCGGGCTATAGATGATATTCTTAATGGCAATAGCCTTGAACCCGCTCGGCTTGGCGGCATCGGTATCGCCTGCGCCGGGGGCGTGGATTCGGGCCGGGGCGTGGTCGTTACTCCGTCGCCTAATATGGCGGGCTGGGAGAACATACCTCTGGGGGAAATAATAAAAAATAAATTCCGGGTCAACACCTTTGTCATTAACGATGCCAGTGCCGCGGCTCTGGGAGAGCACCGTTTCGGGGCGGGCAGGGGAGTGAAAAATCTGGTATTATTCACCCTGGGAACGGGTATCGGCGGCGGTATCATCATCGACGGCAGGGTGTATCTCGGCGCCTGCGGCGGTGCCGGGGAGCTCGGACACATGACCATCGATGCCGGGGGACCCGAATGCGGTTGCGGCAATACCGGTTGCCTGGAGATGCTGGCTTCGGGCCGGGCGGTGGCGAGGGACGCCATAGGGCGTTTGAAAAAAGGGGAGAAATCTAATCTACTCGATATGGTCAACGGTGAAACGGATAAAATCAAGGCGGAGCACGTCGGTAAAGCTGCCCGCAACGGCGATTCGCTGGCGCTGGCCGCGCTGGAACGGGCGGCTTACTATCTCGGTATCGGTATGGTCAACGCGGTGAATATCTTCAACCCGGAATTGATTATCTTAGGCGGCGGCATGGCGGAACTCGGCGACATATTCATCGAGCCGGGTCGGCGTATGGTTAATGAAAGGACGTTCTCGATAAATGCGAGAGCGGTACGGATTGTTAAGGCGCATCTCGGCAACGAAGCCGGCGTCTACGGCGCTGCGGCTTTTACTCTGGAGTACGTAAGGCGGTTATCATCGCAGCCGGGCGGGGGACCAGGTTCCTGCCCATGACACGTTCTCAGCCCAAGGAAATGATGCCTCTGGTGGATAAACCCCTGATTCAGTACGGCGTGGAGGAAGCCTTGAACTCCGGTATCACGCAGATAATTATGGTCACGGCACGGGGCAAATCGACCATGGAAGACTACTTTGACCGTTCTCCGGAGCTGGAGCGTTTTCTCGAGCAGAAGGGAGAAACCCAGAGGCTGAAGCAGATAAAGAAGCTATCCGATATGGTGGATGTCTGCTATGTCCGCCAGAAAGAGCAGCTGGGACTGGGACACGCCATATTGACGGTTAAAGAAGTGGTCGGCAACGAGCCGTTCGCGGTGATACTCCCGGATGACATTATCGATAGTAAAGTCCCCTGTCTCAAGCGGATGTGCGCTGTTTATGATAAGTACGGGGCGGGTGTGATAGCGGTGGAGCGGGTCAGCGATGAGGATACCCGGAAGTATGGGATTATCGGAGCCAAACAGGTCGATGAAAGAATATACCAGATTCTGAATCTCGTGGAGAAGCCGGACAAGTCCTGGGCGCCCTCGCGTCTGGGCATCGTCGGGCGTTACGTCCTGACGCCAGAGATATTTAACGCCCTGCAGATCACCCCTCCCGGTACCGGCAACGAGATACAGGTAACCGATGCCCTGCATATTTTGCTACAGCAACAGGAACTATATGCCTATGAGTTTGAGGGCGTCCGTTATGATACCGGCACGCCGCTGGGCTGGTTGAAAGCCAACGTGGCTCTGGCTCTAAAGCGTAAGGACATGGGACCGGAGCTGCGGGAGTATCTGAAAAAACTACTCTGAGGGCTGTTTAATCCACCGCACCACCCCTCATGTGTTATCTTTTCCCACCCGGGCCGCCCTCGGGGCATTCTCTGCTTAGCCAGTAGTCATCCTCCATTGACAGCCAGCATCCCTTGAACTTACAATTACAGGTAAGTAAATCACTGTTTTTATCTGGAGTTTTATGTGAATAGCGATGAGTTGAGAACGGCGTTTTTGGAGTTCTTCGAAGAGAAGAAGCATAAGGTCATCCCGAGTTCGTCCCTGGTGCCCAAAGACGACCCCACTCTGCTGCTGACCAGCGCCGGCATGGTGCAGGTCAAGCCCTTTTTCCTGGGCGAGGCGAAACCGCCCTCTCTTCGCCTGGCATCCTGTCAGAAATGCTTCCGCACGTCGGACATCGAAGAGGTAGGCGATGCCACCCACCTGACCTTTTTCGAGATGCTGGGCAATTTCAGCGTCGGTGACTACTTTAAGAAAGAGGCTATCGCCTGGGGGTGGGAGTTCGTTACCGAACGCATGAAAATCCCCACCGAAAAACTCTGGGCGACCGTTTACCTCGATGACGACGAGGCGTTTGGGTACTGGCGCGAGATAGGCATCCCGGAGTCGAAGATTCTGCGGTTCGGCGAGGAGGACAACTTCTGGGGCCCCGCGGGTAGTTCCGGTCCCTGCGGACCCTGCAGCGAGATTCATTACGATTTCGGCACCGATAAGGGCTGCGGCAAGCCCGACTGCAAACCTAATTGCGAGTGCGGCCGCTTTACCGAGCTGTGGAACCTGGTCTTTCCCCAGTACAACCAGGATGAGGCGGGCAATCGTACGCCCCTGCCGAAGCCGAATATCGATACCGGCATGGGACTGGAAAGGCTGACGGCGGTGATGGCGGGGAAGTCCTCTGTCTATGATACCGACATGTTCGTACCGCTGCTGGAGCGCGTCGCGGAACTGACCGGCAGGAAATACGGCTCTGATACCGATGATGATAATGCCATAAGGGTGGTCGCCGAGCACGGCCGCGCCATGACTTTCCTCGTTGCCGACGGCGTTCTCCCGGACAGCGAGGGACGGGGCTACGTGCTGCGGCGTTTATTAAGGAGAGCGGCATTGTACGGTCGCCGACTGGGAACGGATAAACCTTTCCTTTCCGGGCTTGCCGAGACCACCGTTAAGCAGATGAGTCATGTCTATCCCGAACTCAAGCAGCGGCAGGACTTCATTAAAAAGGTCATCCAGCAGGAAGAGAGTCGGTTCGGGGATACTCTCAAGACCGGACTGGAGATAATTGATGACCTGTTGTCAAAGGGAGCCGCGAAGAAAATATCCGGTGCGGATGCCTTCCGCCTTTATGATACCTACGGCTTCCCCGTAGAACTGACCAGAGAGATTGTGGAAAAGTCCGGCTTTACCGTCGATATGGCTGGCTTTGAGGCAGAGATGGAGAAGCAGCGGGAACGGGCACGGGCAACCCATAAATTCGATATTGATAAAAGCGCCGCGGGTGCCGCGAAGCTCGACGTCGACCGCACTGATTTCGTTGGCTATGACAGCCTTGAGAAAAAAGCAAAAATCGTGAGGTTTCTGGTGGATTCCAGGGTCGCTGATACCGTGGAATCAGGGCAGGAAGCCAGTATGATCCTGGACACCAGCCCGTTCTATGCCGAGATGGGGGGCCAGGTCGGGGATACCGGTGAAATCTTCGGGCAGAACGGCAAATTCGCGGTCACCGATACGGTGCGGCTGCCGCCGGACATTATCATACACAGGGGCAGGGTCGTCGAAGGTGCGTTCAAGACCGGAGAAGAAGTGCGGGCGGTGGTGGATATCGAGCGGCGGCGGGATATCGCCCGAAATCATACCGCCACCCACATCCTGCAGTCGGCCCTGCGGCAGGTGCTCGGCGAGCACATCCAGCAGCGCGGCTCACTGGTCGCCCCGGACCGCCTCCGCTTTGACTTCTCTCATCTGGCGGCGATGACCCCGGATGAAATAAAGTCCGTCCAGCGCATCGTCAACGACCAAATCCGCCGGAACCTCAGGGTCTATGACGAGGAGACCGACTACAAAACGGCGGTGGCGGAGGGGGCTATCGCCCTTTTCGATGAAAAGTACGGGGATACCGTCCGTGTATTACGCATCGGCGAGCCGGCTGTCAGCACCGAGCTTTGCGGCGGTACCCATGTGTCGCATACGGGGGAAATTGGTTATTTTCACATCATTAGCGAGGGCAGCATCGGCGCCGGACTCCGCCGCATCGAAGCCGTCACCGGTCGCGCCGCCGAAAAGTGGCTTGAAAAGCAGATATCCAGCTTGTCGGAATATTCTGATATGCTGGAAACTGAACAGATTCACCTAGGAGACCGAATACGCGAAATGCAATCTGAAAATGACCGTTTGCGTAGGCAAATCTCATTTTTGTATGGAGATCTAGCTAAAAACGAGGCCAGAGCTCTATTAAACAGGGTAGAGATAGTCAAAGGCATTAATGTTCTCTCGGTGCGTGTGTCCCCCGATAATCAGGCTATCTTACGAGAAATGACCGATTATCTGCGTGATAGCCTGAAAAGCGGTATTGTCGTGTTGGGCGCTGTAATCGGTGATAGGCCTGCCTTTATCGCTGCCGTTACACCGGATTTGGTCAATAAAGGGTACAGCGCCGGAGATATCATCAAAAAAGTATCGCAGGTGACCGGCGGCGGTGGTGGCGGCAAAGCCGGGTTCGCTCAAGCGGGGGGCAAAGATAAAAACAAGCTGGATGAAGCCTTACGACTGGTTAAAAGCTTGATATAACGGGGAGGTTGACATAACGCGTATCCTGGGACTGGATATCGGGGACAGCCGCATCGGTCTGGCTCTCAGCGACCCCCTGGGCATACTGGCTACCCCGCTGACTATCATCAACAGAACTGACGACCGGTCGGCTATCGACCGTATTGCGGAAATAATCCTCAAGAACGAGGTCGGACTGGTGATTGCTGGTCTGCCGCTGAATATGGACGGCAGCCGGGGGACACAGGCGGAAAAGACTAAAGCCTTCGTGGATAAACTGCACCAGCACATTGAAATACCCGTGGAATACCGTGACGAGCGTCTTTCCACGGTATCCGCCAGGGAGCTCTTACAGAGCGCTGGCAAGAAAAGCCGTGAGACCTTGTACGATGCCGCCGCGGCAGCCCTCATCCTGCAAAGCTATCTGGATGAGGTAGCCGGGCATTCCCCAGATATTGCTGGTTCCCCACCGCCCCCCGGTTAATATCTATTCGCACCCAGGCCGCCATCGCGTCATCCGCGGCTTAGCCCGTAAAATCGTCCTGTCATTCTGAACGTAGTGAAGAATCCGTCCCCCAACCACGTGTGTTATTTTCCCTCTGCCCTTCGTAGCTTTGGCGTAGACGGGCTCTCGTATCATCCCCTGCATATACCGGCAGGTGTTTTTCGCCTCACTTAAGCAACTGCGAAAATATGATAAAGATACACCACCACCCCCGCGAAGACCACGCTGTCCATCCTGTCCAGCAGACCGCCGTGGCCCGGCATGAGACCGCCGGAGTCTTTGACCCCGGTGTTGCGTTTCAACAGGGATTCCACCAGGTCGCCGAACTGGCCGAAGACGCTGATGAGTACCCCCAGCAGCACTGCCTGCCAGTAAGCCAGTGGAAGCTGTAAAGGTGTCGAAATTGTAAAAAGCAGGCTGATAATCACCCCGCCGATTACCCCGGCGATAGCGCCCTCCCACGTTTTATTCGGGCTGATTTTCGGCGCCAGCTTGTGCTTGCCCCAAGCCCGACCGACGAAATAAGCGGCTGTATCCGAGCCGAAGGTGGCGAATAGTACCAGGAACAGCCAGTCGCGGCCGGCCTCCAGCCTCAGGGCGACCAGAATGCCCAGCAGCCAGCCGACGTATAGAATGCCCCCCATTACCCATGACCAGCCTGAAAAAACGCTTTCTTTCTGCGGGAGTAATACCAGCATCACCAGCGAAAGGATGATTGCCGCTACCAGCACCACCGGAACAGCATATTCGTATTCACAATGGGGAGTCAGGATGAAAAGAAGTGTACAGACCACACCGAAACAGGTGAGAGGGATTATTTTTATGATGCCGGTTATCCTGTAAAATTCCAGGACGGCGATTATGCCCCAGATGGCCGCCAGGACGGTAAACCAGGGTATCGGCTCATCGAACCAGACGGCCAGAACGACCAGAGGAATGCCACAGAGCGCCGTGAAGACCCTTCTTTTAAGCATGGACCTGAGACTGCCGCCCGCCGAAGCGCCTCTGTCTCTGGCGATAAGCCAGCAGCGCTTTCTTCAGTTCTTTCTCGTCGAAGTCAGGCCAGAGTACCGGCGTAAAGTAGTATTCGCAGTAAGCCGACTGCCATATCAGAAAATTGCTGGTACGCATCTCGCCGCTGGTGCGGACCATCAGGTCGACGTCGGGAAAACCTGCCGTATAGAGGTATCGGCCGATTAGCTCCTCGTCGATATCCCCAGGGGCGATTTTTTCCGATGCGATACGCCGCATGGCGTCCCGGATTTCCGCCCTTCCGCCGTAGTTCAGCGCCACACCGAGCGTCATTCGCTTATTGTTTTCGGTGAGTTTGACGGCTTCGGCAACGGACTTTTTGACTTCTCCCGGCAGTCCCTCAAGGCGACCGATGTGGCGTATCTTTACCCCGTTTTTATGTAGCTCCCGGGCCTCTTTCCCCACCACCTCCACCAGGAGGTTGAAAAGGTCGTTTACCTCATCGTCGGGGCGGTTCCAGTTCTCGGTGGAAAAGGCGTACAGGGTGGCATACTCCACCCCGCGCTCTCCGAGGTATTCCAGTATACGGCGAATGTTCCTGACCCCAGCGCGGTGTCCCTCGACTCGTGGCAGGCCGTGTTTTTCCGCCCACCTGCCGTTTCCGTCCGGGATAAAAGCTACGTGGCGCGGAATACCTGCCTTCTTCGTTGGTTTATTCAAAGGGACCACCATTCAGGCTGGATATTATCAAAACCGGATAGGGTTACGGAAAGCATCGGTGATTTTCTGCAGCTGTTCCAGGGCGCGTTTGTGCTCATCCTGGGATATTTCTTTGTCCTTTTCCATCGTCTTGAGCTCGTTCATCGCCTCATGCCGCAGGTTGCGAATCGCCACCCGTCTCTCCTCCACCCTCCGGTGAACCACCTTGATGAGTTCCTGCCGTCTTTCTTCACTCAAAGGAGGGATGGCAATCCTGATGATATTACCGTCGTTGGCGGGATTCAATCCGAGCTCCGATTTCTGTATCGCTTTTTCGATATCGCGCAGGCAGCTCTTGTCCCAGGGCTGGATGACCAGCAGCCCGACTTCCGGGGCGGAGATACCGGCGATCTGGTTCAGCGGCATGGGCACACCGGCGTACTCCACTTTGACATGCTCGATTAATGCCGGCGTGGCGTGACCGGTGCGTATGGTTGCCAGGTCCGCCCGGAACACTTTCACCGAGCTCTTCATTTTTTCTTCGATGCCTTTAAAGACTTCGTTGACCATCTCAAATTTCACTCGATACCAGCGTACCTATGGTCTTCCCCATGACGGCATGCACCAAGCCGTCTTTAGCTTCGAGGTCGAACACGATGATGGGTAGTTTATTATCCATGCATAAAGACAGCGCCGTGGTATCCATTACCGCCAGCCGTTTCCTGATTACCTCAATGTAGGTTATCCGGTCGATTTTCTTGGCACTCGGGTCCTTGCGGGGATCGGCAGTGTAGATGCCGTCGACGTTGTTCTTGGTCATCAGCAGGACTTCGGCGCCAATCTCTATAGCCCTGAGGGCGGCGGCGGTGTCCGCGGTCATATAGGGATTGCCCGTGCCCCCGGCGAAGATAACCACCCGGCCTTTCTCAAGGTGACGGATGGCGCTTTCCAGAACGTCCTGCAGGGCGAGGGCGTTGATTACCGTAGCCAGCATTCCGGCGTAGTCGGCGGTAACTCTCTCCATGCCGTCGGCTTCCGCTTTAGCCCCCCGCCAGATATTCCCCCCGCCGACGACGATGCCGACACCCACACCCATGGCGACCACTCTCTTTATCTGACCAGCTATTCTGGTCAGCGTCGGTGTATCAATGCCGGCTCTGTGTCCGCCGCGTAATGCCTCGCCGCTGAGCTTGAGCATTATCCGCCTGTATTTAGCTTCAGCCATCGTACTATTCCCGACTACCCAGCTCGTAACGGATAAACCTGCCTACTCGTATGTTCTCGCCTACTTTGGCAATGGTCTCGGTGATGACATCCTTCACCGTCACGGCGGGGTCAATAATATAGGGTTGAGTCAGCAGGCAGGCTTCCTTGGGGTCGATATCCTCGCCTTCTTTTATTTCTTCTTCGGAGACGTATTTCGGCGCCAGCGCCGCCACCTGCATAGCCAGGCAATGCGCCAGTCCCTTAAACTCGTCGGTACGGGCGACGAAGTCCGTTTCGCAGTTGAGTTCAACCATTGCCCCGATGCGGCCGGCGGTATGTATATACGATTCGACGATTCCCTGACTCGTGCTTCTTTCCGACTTCTTCTGGGCTTTGAGAAGACCTTTTTCTTTCAAAAAGTCCAGGGCCTTTTCGATATCTCCGCCGCAGCTGAGCAGGGCATTCCGGCAGTCCATGATACCGGCGCCGGTCTGTTCTCTGAGTTTTTTTATCATCTCGGTGGGAATTTCCAAGCGTGCCTCCTTATTCCTCTTCCGGCGTGAAAATCAGCGGCTCGTCCGCCCCGGGCACGGCAACCTCGGCATCGGTAACCTCTGCCACCGTCTCGACCGGGACCGCCGCGGTAAGGCTGTCTTTCCCTTCGAGAACCGCGTCGGCAATCTTGGTGCAGACAAGCTTCACGGCTCTTATGGCGTCGTCATTTGCCGGGATGGGATAGTCTATTTCATCGGGATTGCAGTTGGTATCGACGATGGCAACCACCGGAATGCCCATGCGTCTGGCTTCGGCGAGGGCAATCCTTTCCTTGGTGGGGTCGACGATAAACAGGGCGCCCGGCAGGGCTGTCATGGCTTTGAAACCGCCCATCTGACGGTTGAGTCGTTCGATTTTTTCGTTAATCTTGAGGATTTCTTTCTTTAACAGCCTCCCCAGTTCACCCCTGGCGAGCTGGTCTTCCAGCCTTACCAGCTGGTCGATGCGCGCCTGTATCGTGGCGAAATTGGTCAGCATTCCCCCCAGCCAGCGCTGGTTCACGTAGTACATGCCGCAGCGGGTGGCTTCTTCCTGGACCGATTCCTGGGCTTGCTTTTTGGTGCCGACAAAGAGAATCGTCTCTCCGCTGGCGACCAGGTCCCGTATGAATTCGCAGGCTTCGTCCAGCATGACGGCGGTCTTTTCTAGGTCGATGATGTGGATGCCGTTGCGTTTGGTGAAGATGTAGTCTTTCATCCGCGGGTGCCAGCGACCCGTCTGATGTCCAAAGTGGGCTCCGGCTTCCAGAAGTTGTTTGATGGTTGCAGTGTCCGGCAATTTGTTTGACCTCCC
>SMTZ1_10000823_pt1 | contig 30094 bp, 28 predicted proteins | sample DeeMarSWOR136_30_FD_25667 | JGI IMG/M metagenome (IMG submission 25667) | reverse complement strand
AAATATTTTTCTTTGAATTTAATATGTCCAATATGTATTTTTTTGGTTGTAAAAGGATATTGAGCTATTTCTGGTTTTGCAGATGATATACATCTTAAAATTGAGGATTTACCAACATTTGGGTAACCAGCTATAACTACCGTAGAAACATCCTGAATATAGGGTAATTCTTTAAGCACTCTTTGGGCTTCAGAAACAATTATGAGTTCATTATTTACTTGTTTAACTATACTTGATGTTCTACCAAATATTTCCTGTTGTTTTTTTAGTAAAAAACTAATATTATTAGATTTTACTAATGATTTTGATTGTTTAGAATAAATATCTTGACACGTCTTTCTTGCCCAATTAATTGCACCAAGTGCTTTTTTAAGTTTATCAATATCTATTTTAATATTTAATATCTCTTTATAAAAAGACGGTAACTTATCAATTGATGGAAAAGATTTTACATATTTTTCAAGATTTGAAATAATAATAGATGAAAAAGATTCAGTTTTTGCAATAATAGTTTTCTTTTTTTTATAAAAAGGATTTCTATCTACAATATTTACCTTTTTTGCTTTCTTAAAAGAATTTTCTAATAATTTATTTGCAGGTAAAACATCTTGAAAGTTTTTCATCATAACAATTGAAAAACTTTATGTGATACTAATAAATTAATATATTGGTATTTAATCATGGATGAAGGATACATACTATCAAATAAATATAGAAGAGTAATATTCGATGGACTTGCATGTGGTGAGACTGACTTAAATATGATAACAAAAAAACATAGGATTGTTCCTAATGTTGCAAAAAAAATTATCAATGATTTTATATCTGAAGGAATAATAGAAAAAAAAGGATTTAGATATATATTAACAAAAGAAGGAAAAAAATTAGCAGAAAATATTAGAGGATAACAAAGGTAGATAATGAATGAAATCTTATCTTTTACAAACACTAAAAGAACTTGCATTACTTGGAGCTTTAAAAAATAAAATTGAGTTGTCTTCAATAGAACTAGGTAAACAAATCGAAACAAGTCAACAAACTGCATCTAGATATCTTTTGGAATTAGATAAAAAAGGCTTCATTAATAGAGAATTTGGTATAAAAAAACAACTAATAACAATTACTAATTCTGGTGAGGAAATTCTTCAAAAAGAACATTTGTGTTATAGACAGATTTTTGAGTTAACAGATAGAATTGTTTTTAGTGGTAAGGTTGTATCAGGTCTAGGCGAGGGTAGATATTACACCGAGCAAAATGGATATGTTGAACAATTTAAAGAAAAACTTGGTTTTGTACCATTTCCTGGAACATTAAATGTTGAGATTGAGTATTTAGAAAAAAATAAATTTAGGTTATTAAAGGATAGTAAGGCAATTAGTATTAATGAGTTTAAAACCAAGAATCGTACATTTGGTGCTGTAAAATGTTTTAAAGCCGAAATAAATGGTCTCAAAGGAGCTATTGTACTCCCATTACGAACTCATTACTCAAATATAATTGAGTTAATATCTCAATATTATTTAAGAAAGAAATTAAATCTAAAAGATAACGATTGTGTAGAAATAATTATTTATTTTGATCAATAAGGACGTTAAATATGAAAAATTTATTGGTAGCTAATATACTTTATCAAATTGCAGATTTACTTGATTTAAAAGGAGAAAATTTCTTTAAAACAAGAGCTTATCGAATGGCTGCACAAATAATTGAAGTAATGGATGAGGATATTGAAGATTTAACAAAAGAAGATAGATTAGTAGAAATCCAAGGTATTGGAGAAGCATTAGCTAAAAAAATCAAGGAAATTGTGGAAACAGGTAAGTTAGAATATTTTGAACGGCTAAAAAAAGAAATACCTCAAGGATTAATTAATTTATTAAATATTCCAGGTTTAGGGCCTAAAAAAGTTGCCGCTATTTATAAAAATCTTGGCATTACAACTCTAATAGAGCTCCAAAAAGCAGCAAATGAAGGTAAATTAAGAAACTTAGATGGTTTTGGAGAGATAACTGAGCAAAACATAATTAGAGGAATACAACTTTTAGAAAAAACTAGTGGACGAGCTCTTTTGAATGTTGCTTATCTTAATGGCTTTAATTATTTAAAATATTTAGAAAAATGTGAGGAAATTGAAAAAGTAAATGTTGCAGGTAGCCTACGACGGATGAAGGAAACAATTGGTGATATTGATATACTTGCTTCATCAAATAAATCTAAAATTGTTATGGAATATTTTGTAGCATACTCTGAAGTACAACAAATACTTGCAAAAGGAACAACAAAATCAAGTGTTATTCTTAAAGATAATATACAAGTTGATTTACGTGTTGTTGAACCAAAAAGTTTTGGTGCAGCTTTACAATATTTTACAGGATCAAAAGAACATAATGTTTCATTACGTAGTTTTGCTATAAAAAAGGGTTATAAATTAAACGAGTATGGTCTTTTTAACAAAAATACAGAAAAATTTATCGCAGGTAAAACAGAAGAAGAAATATATAAAAAAATAGGTTTTCCTTATATAGAACCAGAAATTCGAGAAAATCGTGGCGAATTTGATGCTGCAAAAAATAAAATTCTTCCAAAACTTGTTGGATATAATGAAATTCTAGGTGATTTCCATGTACATTCTTTATGGAGTGATGGAGATGATTCAATTGAAAATTTATCTTTTTTTGCAAAAAAAATGGGTTATTCATTTATTGGTATTACTGATCATTCTCAATCCTTAAAAATAGCCAATGGACTTTCAGAAGAAAGAGTTGATAAAAAAATAAAAGAAATATCAAGACTTAATAAAAAATTCTCAAATTTTACAATTTTCTGTGGAACTGAATGTGATATAAAAGCAGATGGGACATTGGATTATAATAATAAGATTTTAAAAAAATTTGATTTTGTTTACATCGGAATTCATAGTGGATTTAAAATGGATAAAAACAAAATGACAAATAGAATAATAAAAGGAATGTATAATGAGAATGTAGATTTCCTTGCTCATCCGACTGGCAGATTGATTGGAAAACGTGATCCTTATCAGGTGGATATAGAAAAAATAATAGATGTAGCTAAAGAAACAAATACATTTCTTGAAATAAATGCATTTCCAGATAGATTAGACCTAGAAGATAGTCATTGTAAAATTGCTAAAGAAAAAAAAATCAAATGTGTTCTTGGAACAGATTCTCATAATATAAATCATCTTTGCTTTATGAGATTTGGAACTGCAACAGCACGAAGAGGCTGGTTAGAGAAAAAAGACATATTAAATACATATTCATTAAGCGAAATTGAAAAAATTTTAAAAATTAATTAAAATTTTAAATGGAAAAAAACATGAATAAAAACAAAGCAGAAAAAAGGATTTTGCAACTTAAAAACCAGATACGTTATCATGATTATCTTTATTATGTACTTGATAAACCCAAAATTTCTGATGCAAAATATGATGAGCTTATGAATGAGTTAAAGAATATTGAAGAACTATATCCTGATTTAATTACTTCTGATTCACCCACTCAAAGAGTAGGTGCGACTCCTTTAAAAGAATTTGGAACAGTTGTGCATACCAAACCAATGTTAAGTCTAGATACAGCTCTTGAAAAAGAAGAAATAAATAGATTTGATGAGAGAATAAAAAAAGAGCTTGGTTTAAAAGATGTTGATTACATTGCTGAACCAAAACTTGATGGATTGTCAGTAGAGCTTATTTATGAAGATGGAAATTTTATAAAAGGATCCACTCGGGGTGATGGCTTTAATGGTGAAGATGTAACAGAAAATATTAAAACAATAGGAGCTGTGCCTTTAATACTTAGAAATAATGAACTAAAACCACCAAAGAGGATTGCTGTTAGGGGAGAAGTTATTATGAATATCTCGGATTTTGAAGATTTTAATAAACAATTAATTCAAAAAAATGAGCAACCTCTAGCAAATCCTAGAAATGCAGCAGCAGGTTCTTTAAGACGTCTTGATCCTAACGAAACAGCACAAAGACCTCTTGATATTTATTTTTATGAGATAATGGCTATTTCAGGTATGAAAGTCGAGAAACAATGGGATGCATTACAATATCTAAAAAAATGGGGTTTAAAAACCAATCTATATACTGAAAGATGTAATAGTATTGAAGATGTTATTAAATATCAAACAAAAATGTTTGAAAAAAGAGATAAATTAAATTATGAAATAGATGGAGTTGTTATAAAATTAAATAATATTGCTTACCAAGATAAACTTGGGGTAAAAGCTAAATCACCTAGATGGGCAATAGCTTATAAATTCCCATCAAGAAAAGAAATTACAAAAGTTTTAGATATTACTTCCCAAGTCGGAAGAACAGGAACTTTAACACCTGTTGCTTTACTTAAACCTGTTGACGTTGGAGGAGTAACTGTCTCTAGAGCTACATTGCACAATCAAGATTTTATCGATCAAATTGATGTAAGAATAGGCGATATGGTAAAAATAGGTAGAGCAGGAGATGTAATACCTGAAGTAGCAGAAGTTATTAAATCAAAAAGAACAGGTAAAGAAAAAAAATATCATATTCCACCAAATTGTCCTGTTTGTGGTTCTAAAATAATTATTGATGGTGCTTTTTACAGATGTACCGGTGGTCTTACATGTATTGCTCAACTTAAAAGAAGTATAGCACATTTTTCATCAAAAGGTGCAATGGATATAGAACATCTTGGAAGAAAAAATGTTGAATTGTTGGTTGATCAAGGATTACTTAAAAGTGTTAGTGATATATATAAACTAAAGAAAGAAGACCTACTTTTACTTCCTCGTTTTGCCGATAAATCTGCTGAAAATCTAATTAATGCTATTGAAATTAGTAAACAAAAAAATTTAGCCCGTTTCATTTATGCTCTTGGTATTCAAAATGTTGGAGAACATATATCAAAAATACTTGTTGATAAATTTAAAAGTCTAGAAAAACTAATAAGTACAAGTAATGATGATTTACTCAACATACATGAAATTGGACCTGAAACAGTCAATAGTATATCGTCATTTTTTAAGGAAAAAAGAAATCTTAAAGAAATAGAAAATATGAGGAAATTTGGTATAAAAGCTACGTTTTCTGAAGAAAAAATAGAAAAAAATAGACTACTTGCTGGTAAAAGTTTTGTTTTTACTGGAGGATTAAAGAATTTTAATAGAGAAGATGCAAAAAAAATAGTAGAAGAGTTAGGTGGTAAAACAACATCTAATGTAAGTAAAAATATAGATTATGTTGTTGTTGGAGATGAACCTGGTTCAAAATATGAAAAAGCAAAGAAGCTTGGATTAAAAATAATTAATGAAGAAGAATTTAAAAAAATAGTTTCAAGATAGTTGTTAGATTATGGTTGAATGTAAAATTAAACAAAACGTAATGAGGTGTAATTGTAGTTATCCATGTAACAGAAAAGGAATCTGTTGTGAATGCTTAAAATATCATATAAGTTATGGGGAAGTACCTGCATGTTTTTTTTCAGATGAGGATGAAAAAACATATGACAGAAGTATAGATAACTTTATTAGAATTTATAAAGAAAAAGGATTAAAAAAGTAAATTAATATATTTTATTAATACTTGGTTAAATTATATTTTAATTATTTATGTAATATTAATCAATAAATTCTCATAAAGTCTATTAGAAATATAAAGTAATTATATGATTTGTAATAAATTTATTTAAAATATTAGGAGAAATAAATAAGATGGATATCATTGCTTGCCCAAAGTGTGGAAGTAGAAAAATTTATCAAGGTACTATGGGTGATGGAGTTTTAATTGGTTATACCTTTAAAGAGGTATGTAGAAATTGTGGTTATCAAGGAATGCCAATTATTTTTGATTCTGAAAAAGAATACAAAAAATTTTTAAAAGAAAAAATTTCAGAAAAGACTACAAACTCAAATATTGAAGAACAAAAAATTGTAAAACAAAAACGCCCTTTTGGTTTAACTATTCTTTCAATAATAATAATTTTACAGGCTATCCTTTCAATATATCTATATTATCAATTGCTTTGGGTTAGAGTTAATAATTTTCTTTGGATTTATTACATATCAATTTTTATAATATCTGCTATTGTTTTACCATATGGTTTTTTAAAAGGAAGACAATGGGCTTGGACTATTGGAGGAACATTATTTGCTCTTTCTATTCCAATTGGTTTAATATTTCTATTTTATATAACAAGACCTCACATTAAATCCTATTTTGGTAAAAAATAATATAAAAAATATTTAGGAAAATAAGCAGTTCTTGCAATAACTCTAATAGCAGCATTGATTCAAGTACAATCTCTAGTTAAAAACACAATTTTATTTATTTCTAAATCTCTTATTAAAACCAAAATAATTGAAAATGTAAATAAAATAATTAATTTTTTATTTTATCCAAAGATCTAATTTTTCTTCTAACGATTTTAATAGTTATTAAGGACAATGCAAAAGCCGCAAAAAAACCTAATGTAATTCCAAATATATCAAAAGTTAGAAACGAATTATAAGCAGCATGTAAAATAATAGCAAATAAAAAATAAGGTAAAACGCGAATTATTGAAGTCCCTTTAATTATAGTTTTACCATAACCATATCCAGTCCAAGCTGTTGCAGAAGCATGAAGTAGACAAGCACCAATACTTCTTATGGAAATTAAAATAATGAAAAATAAAAGTCCTTCAGTCATAAAAGACCAACCATAAAGTAGATTTTCTGTTGCTGAAAAACCAAGACCAGATATAGCCCCATATATTAAACCATCTTCAGGTTCATTAATTTCTCTTCTAATAAGTTTTAATCTTAAAGCAAGAGGCTTTGTAAACTCTTCAGCAAATGGTGCAATTAATACAACAGCTATTAAATTTAGATAATCTCGATCATTAATTGATGGAGTAAGAGAAAAATGCAAAATATATTCTAATATAACAGCAGCTACTACAGAGATAGTTGCACCCCATAAAAAGCATAAAAATACTGCTCTCCATTTTTCTCTATTATATTTTTCTGTATTCCTAATCCAAATAGAATAGATTATTGGTGGTAGAAAAGCCATTACAAATAAAATAATGTATTGAAACGTTGTCACAATAAAAGGTAATCAAACCTAATTATTTTAATTTGCCCTTATATATTAGTAAATTCTTATACTACAATTAATACTTATTCCAACAAAATTGGAGTTTTATTTTATGAGTTTTATAAGAAAATTAATCTTAATTAAAATTGTTTGTCATCCATTTAATATAATAAATGAATTTGAAAAAATATAAAATTTATTTTAATTTTTTTAAGCTACAAAATGTATTTTTAAAAACACTAAACTTTATAATACCTAGTACATTCCGTTTTTAGGGATTTTAATGGTAGTAAATATAGAACGGCTATTTTCAAAAAGAGCTAAAAATTTACATGCTTCAGAAATAAGAGAGCTATTAAAGGTTACACAGGCTCCTGATATGATCTCATTTGCTGGAGGTTTACCAAATCCATTAGCTTTTCCTATTGATATTATTCATGAATGTATTGAAAAAACTTTTAAAAAAGATATTGATAAGGCATTACAATATGGTACAACAGAAGGACTTACACAACTAAGAAGTGTTCTAGCTAAACGTATGAGAGCAACTAAAAAAATTAACTGTGAGTTACATGATGTTTTAATCACTAATGGATCTCAACAAGCACTATCTCTTGTTGCATTATGTTTTCTTGACCCAGGTGATACATATTTAACTTGTGTTCCTGCCTATCTTGGCGCATTACAAGCATTTTCAGCATATGAAGCAAATTGTGAAGCAATTCCTATGAATGACGAAGGAATTGACATAGATTCGTTAAGAAGAAATATTGAAAGACTAAGACGGGTAGGAGTTAATCCCAAATTTATTTACACAGTACCAACTTTTCAAAATCCTTCCGGTGAAACCATGTCATTTAATAGAAGAAAAGAGCTTCTTGATGTAGCCTCTGAATATGATTTTTTAATTGTAGAAGATGATCCTTATAGTGAAATCTTCTTTGAGAAAGAAACAATCCCACCGATAAAATCATTAGATACTAAAGGTAGAGTTGTTTATACAAGCACTTTTTCAAAAATACTTGCACCAGGTTTCAGATTAGGCTGGGTTATAGCATCAAAAGGTATTTTAGATAAATTAGTTTTAGCCAAACAAGCAACAGATTTATGTACAAATGTTTTTGCTCAGTACATTGGATATGAGTATATTCACGGTGGATTTTTAGATGATCAAATTAAAAAAATTAGAGCTTTATACAAAAAGAAAAGAGATATTATGATTGAATCTATAAAAAAATATTTCCCTGAAAATGTAAATTGGACAGTACCTGATGGAGGAATGTTTATTTGGATTACACTTCCAAAAGGAGTTGACACTCGATTGATGTTTCAGAAAGCACTTGCAAAAAAAGTTGCTTACGTTACAGGGGATGCATTTTATCCTGAAGGAAAAAATTTTAACTCGATGAGATTAAATTTTTCATACTCAGATGATGAAACAATAAAAGAAGGAATACGTAGACTAGCAGAAGTTATTAAAGCTGAACTTGCAGCAACATACGATGAGGAACCTTTTCTACCTGAAGGTGTTTGATTTTTAATTTATTACACTAAAATACTATAAAACATCTTTAATTTTAAAAAAATTCTTAATAGATAGTATTAAATATTATTGTTAGATAGCTAAAAATATCAATATAACTTTTTAAAAAAGTATATTGAAAAAAGGAAAAATATATCATGTATAGAGAAAATAGAAATAGAGGTTTTAATAGACCTCCTAGAGAAATGCACAAGGTAACTTGTGCAGAATGTGGGACTGAAACTGAAGTTCCATTTAAACCAGATGGTACAAGACCTGTATATTGTAGGGATTGTTATCAGAAAAAAAAACCTAAAAGATTTTAGAAAAAATGAATTAACTGACTTTTTTGTTTTTTACATTTTTTTCTATTTCTTTTTTTTCTTTAAGTATATATACATTTTTTAAGGAATTATAATTATGTTTATAATTATTTTAGTATTTTGAATAAACCACTCTTTTCCAGTAAATCCATAGGATGGTAACCAACCAGAAAAAGTTCAGGAAAAACCAAGATCCGAAGTATCTTTATTAAATTAATCAAGTATCATTATAATTTTCTCTTAATTGTAAGCAATATTTCCAACAAATGGATTTAATTGCTCCATGGTTATTTTCATATTTTAATATCTCCTAAACAATTATTAAGAATATTCTTTAATAATTATTAAGTAATTTCTTATTATAAATTATAATTTTACTATTTGATCTCATATATTAAAATTATAATAAAAATAGATTATTAATAATATAAATTCATTAATAATATTTATAAAGTTCTTTTAGTATACATATTAATGTGAATAAGGTATCTTGTATAATATGTGCCTATAATGAAGGACCAAGAATAGGTAATATTTTAGAAGTTGTAACAAATCATTCATTAATAGATGAAATAATAGTTGTTAATGATGGTTCTAGTGATAATACAGAAATAGAATCTCTTAAGTTTAAAACAGTTAAATTTATTAGACATAGAAAAAACTTAGGTAAATCTCAGTCTATGTTAGACGGCTGTAATAAAGCAAAAAATGATTTAGTTTTGTTCTTAGATGCAGATTTGATAGGATTGACCTCTGATAATATAACACAACTTGTTAAACCTGTCCAAGAGGGTTTGGTTGATATGACTATGTCTATATGCAGATACGATTTTGTTTTAAATGCATTTTCTAAAATATTAGGTGTAGAAATACCTAATGGTCAGAGAGTAATAAAAAAGAAAATAGCTAAAAAAGTATTAAAAAATTCATTTGGCTATAGCATTGAACTACAAATGAATCAGTATATTTTGGAAAAGAACATAAAATTTTTTGTGGTAAGTTGGCTAAATGTTAAGCCACCTTTAAAAAGATATAAGACAGGGATAAAGAAAGGGATTTTTACTAATATTGTTGGTTTTAAACAATTGATTACTAAAGTATCTTTAATTCAGATAATTAAACAATTGCTCTTTATGGGTAAGTTATCTAACAAGTATAAAAAAGAATTAAATATGAGTTTAAAATAATATTTTTTTTCTAAGAGTTATCTTTCATCAATAGATTTATCCATTTAAGGTTTTTATAGGGCTTATTTCGAAAAATTTTAAGATAAGTATTAGGTATATTATTAATTATTTCTTTAAATTGTTTTATGTCCTGGTCATATATAATTGTAGGAATTATATTTCTATTTCTGTTTCCTCGAATTATTATTTTATTTCTTTTTAGTTCCAGATTAAAAAAGTTAAACATATCCATAAGTTTAATATGATCATTTATATCTTCAGGAACTACAAGAGTATAACAATCATTGTGTTTTTCATATTTATTCAGAAATTTTATAGCTCTATTTTCTATTTCTATCCACTGAATTACATATTTTTGAAATAATGTAGGTTGATCAATATTAACTTTTTTAAAAATATCTTCAAGTCCTGTTAATGCCCATCTAAAATGTTTGGTACCTGTATATCCTCTATAATATTGAAAAGGTATATGAGTTTTATCATGTAAAAAATGTTTATTGGAGTCGCTTTTCGCTACTTTAATTGGATTTCTTATTAAATGTATAAGTTTCATATCTGGAAAAAATTCCATTGCTACGTCACAATAAGATTTTAGAAAAGCATGATTTGACTCAAGATATATATCCTGTTTGTAGCGATCTATCTTCTTTTTTTTAAAAAGAAATAATTTTCTAATCTCTTCTTCTCTGCCATCATAATACCAATAAATTGGTTTTCCAAACATATCTGGAAAAGATTCGTGTTTACTAATGCAATTTTTTATATTAAATTTAAAAAGATCTGCTAGGAATTTTGTACCAGATCTCGCACTTGCCAATACAAATATTTTTTTCATATTTATCTCTTTTTGTTGTATCTATTATCGAGATTGTAACTATATTAAATAAATAGGAGTGGATAATTAAATTGTTAATTAAGTTTTATGGTTTAATAATATTAATTAAATGAAGGTTCAGCTTAAAATAACGGAATACGGAAAAAATTTTAACCTAATAAAAATATAAATAATATCTGTTTAAATTAGGTTTTAATTTTTTTAAATTTTAAAAATAATCATATTATTTTTGTAAAAGACTTAAAAATAAAGTAAACAGATTAATTGTATTACTATTGTTTTTCAGAGTACACTCTTCCTTTCCAAGAAACTCCTGCTCCAGAAAGAGACTTTATCGCTGAATTTAAAAATATCCCTATTGTAACAATACCTCCTAAAAAAGATAACAAAGCATATTTTGGATCACCTATACGATAATATCTTTGAATACAAAATTGTACAGATAGTGCAACTATCCATAAAAATAATGAAAATATAAAATACTGCTGAAATTGATTAGATGAAAAAAACAATGTTAATAAAAATGTTATTATTGTAGCAAGAAATGGAAATACCATTAATCCAAAAATTCCAACAGCTCCAGCAAGTGCTACTAATATTCGCTTTGGTTTTGTATTAATACCTCGTTTTTGTACTAATCCTAGAAAAATATTTTTACTCCATCCCTCCCATATTTCACTGAATTTCTCATACATTCGTATATTCATCATATTTTGAGCATTAATCAAACCCAATCTAAAACCAGAGTCTTTAACTAGTTTTGCTATTTCTGCATCGTCTGCGATTTGACCTTTTATAGTTTTATATCCACCAATGGACCTAAAAACAGAATGTTTTATTTGGATAAATGGACCAAAAGCAATAGCAATCTTGCTCTCCTTTTCATTAACTTTTGCAAGGGGTGATATAGCTGGTATTAAACCTAGAGGTATAGGTTGTATAACCTTCTCCCAAAAAGATTCACAAAGATGACGTGGTACCAAACTTAACATATCTATATTGTTTTTAATAGAATATTCTACAGTCTTTGTAATAAGATCGGGATCATGAGACGTATCCGCGTCTATGAAAATAAGCCATTCACCTGTAGATTGGGTACTTCCTTGTTGTAATGCAAAGGGTTTACCAACCCATCCAACAGGTAGTTTATTCTGTTTGATTATGGAAAATCGTTGATCGTTTCCAATTATATTTTTAATTATATCAACCGTATTATCTGTAGAATCGTCCACAATTATTATTTCAAGATTAGAATATGTTTGTGCTTTTAATGATTTAATACAGTTTTCTACACGATATGCTTCATTTCTTGTAGGTATTATAACAGATACAAAAGGATAGGGTTTTTCCGTTAATTGTTCAGATTTTTTAGATAAGTATGGCATTTTTCTATAGTTTCCTATTGTTATAATAAAATAAAAAATCCATACTAATAAACAAGATATTAACATGAACCAAATTATATATGTAAGCATTTTACCACATCTTTTTTATTATTGAAAAGCACTTGATATAAAGATAATAAAAATATTAATGTTTTGACTTTTTCATAAAAATTAATTAAAAATTTATTTTTTTAAATTTTTTTCAATATTATTACATTTAATATGAAAAAAAAAAATTATTTAACTAAATTGTTAAAATCAATTTATAAATAACAAAATCAATTAATTTCTTGAATTATAATTATCTTGTGGTATAAATGAATGGTGATTATTTTTTCTAAATACTTGTTTTTTTTTGGCTAAATCTGGTGATGAAAGGAACAGATTTAAAATATGGAAAATCTGCTTTTTCTATATCTAGATTATCATTACTTTGGACTCTTCTGAAATTGTCATGATCACGCTCTGTAAGTAATGTTATTGCAGATCCATTAGCCCCTGCACGTGCCGTTCTACCTATGCGATGAACATATTCAGTAGATGTTTTAGGTACATCATAGTTATAAATATGAGTTACATTTTTTATATCAAGACCTCTGGCAGCTACATCTGTTGCTACAAGAACATCTGTTTCCCCAAATTTTAAGGCATTTAGCGATTGTAATCTTTTATTTTGACTCATTCCTCCATGTATTGCAGAAGCTTGAATACCTTGATATCTAAGATTTCTTGCAATAATATCAGATTCTTTTCTTGTGGCACAAAATACTATCGCTAAACCAGAAGTATCTTTTTTAAGTAAATGTACAAGTAAAGAGAATTTTTTATTAGATGGATAAATATCATAATAGACCTGTTGTAGATTGTTTTTGTTTACACAAGGTTGTGTTTTTACTATTAAGGGGTTATTAAGATGTTTATGCAAAAGTCTATGAATATCCCTTGATATAGTGGCACTAAACATAAGGGTTTGTCGTATTTTAGGTGTATTACTTATTATATATTCCACATCATCAAGAAATCCCATATCAAACATTTTATCGATTTCATCAAGTACAAGAAACCTTATATTTTTAAAGCTAATTGTTTTCCTGTTTATATGATCAATAATTCTACCAGGAGTACCAACAATAACATCAGAACTATGTATATTTTTTATCTGTGGTTTTATATCAACTCCACCATAAATACTTGTTGTTTTAATCCCTAATTTTTTTCCAAAATTCACAAAAACATCTGTAACTTGTAAACATAATTCTCTAGTTGGAGTTAGAATAAGTGCTTGAACTCCTATCCCTGGAATAATTTTATTAAGTATTGGTAAACAAAACACCATTGTTTTTCCTGAACCAGTTTCTGCTTGACCAACAACGTCTTTATTAAGGAGAATTTCTGGTAGACATTTTTCTTGAATTAAAGTCATTTCTTTGAATCTTTGTTCACGTATTTTATCTAATAATTTTCTGTTAATATTAAGTTCTTCAAACTTCATCTTTTTCACCTATAATAAAATTCTTTTAAATAATTCTTAAATATGGTTTAAAAAACAATATTTAATGTCTAGTTTTTTACGAGTTTTTTATTATATCTATTATTAATTTTGTGTATAAATGTTATATCTGAGGTTAAGTAAAATTTTATATTAATTAATAACAGTTCTACAAAGATAATTGAATAACTGGTCTTAATTATGTAAAATTTTTACATTGTTTATAATGTATTTTTTTCTAAAAGATAAACTTTTAAAATATTTACAATTTTTTAATGTTCTTAGCTTGTGGTCCTCGCTCTGAAGTTTCTATATCAAATTGAACTTCATCTCCTTCATTAAGAGATGTTTCTTCAGGAATAGCTGTTCGATGAACAAATACTTCTTTACCATCTTCACCAGTGATGAAGCCATAACCTTTTCTTGCGTTATACCATTTTACATTTCCTTTCATTTATATCACGTTTCTTCAGATTTTATATCTGATATTTTTAAAAGAACAAAAACAAAAGAATCCAAAAAATCGGTTAAACGAAAGTGTGAAACTCTTTATTTTTATTCTAATTTCATTTCGCCGATAATACATATTCATTTATATAGTTTAGCTCTGTTTATTTTGGTCATAATTTATAGTTTTTTTATAACAAAAATTTGAATATATTAAATATTAAAAATAATATTATATAATTATCTGTTAATAGAAAACATTTTAATATACAAAACGTTTTTAACAATATGAAAAAGAAAAAATCATGCTTTTTAATTTGCATGATGTTTATTACTTGTTCTTTTTTTACGATAAATTCAATTAATATAAATGAATATCAAACAGATAATATTGCTGAACTGAATAATTTATTATTAAGTCCTATAAGTAATCTAACTACTAAATTTGATAATATAGTCAATATTTCATTAAAAAAATCACAACTAAGTTTTGCAGCATTTACAGATACTCATATTGGAGTTAAATATCAATATCCTTATTATGGAATTGCGGATCATCTGGATTTAATAGGTAGGGATTTGGTTGATTCAACAAATCTACTTGATTTTGCAATACATCTTGGAGATATAGTAAGTCATAATACTAATCAAGTAAACGGATTGGATTTACCATGGTACGTAAATCAATATAAAAATAATTTGAAAACATATCTTATATCAAATATCAATTTACCATTTTACTGCGTAATTGGTAATCATGATATAGATGATTATCAAAAAAACTGTGATAATCCACATAATCTAACCAAATCATTAATTGATGAGCTTTTTATGAATAATCCTGTCTATGCTATGATGCTAGATGGAATACTCTTTCTTATTATACCAGAACTAGGATATGTTCAATGGACACATCCGGTAGAATACGAATGGATTGAATATATGACAAAGTTATATCATAATATAACCACAATTATTTTTTGTCATCAAACAATCGAAGATACTACAAAGAAATATGATTACATACCATATCGTGCAAAACAAGATATAAACTGGTGGATTAACCTATTTAGAAATAATCCTCAGATTAAAATGTGGATACACGGTCATAATCATTATCTAGATTGGTATGTTAATAATCAAAGTAACGGATATACAAAACCCATCCAAGAATTTGGACATGAAATGGTGTTTTCTAGCCCTTATCCACAGTTAGATTTTAAAAATTATTATGAGGAAGATAGAGTAGTTATTTATAATATTACTTCTACAGGTATTAACACAGCTACCTGGGAAAACAATGGAAAAGGTGGTCATTGGGTCTCAGACTATGCTCATTCATGGAATATTCCCACAACATTTGATCCCAATACTACTAATTGGTATTCTTTTCCAATGTTTATTCAAGATAATGAAACACAACTAACAGATATGAAATTATTATCATCAAACATCACTCTTCAACTTATTGGAACTGTTCCAATGGAACTATTTTATGATGCGCGAATGGAATCACCTAGTAGCAGAGATAATTTAGAAGAGATTATTCTTGGATTTGGTAATGATAAATCTGGTAATGTTATTTGGACTAACCCTGGAATGAAAGTATGTGGACCTACTTTTATTACCTTTCCAGAAAAATATCCTTTTAAAAATAATCCACAGGAAGATGGGCGAAGTGGACAGCCTTATCATTCTTTTCCTATGGGAACTATTTGTGCTGCAGTACCTGGTCAAAAATATAATTTTACAATAACAGCTAAGTGTTATTCAGGCAATGGTAAATTTAAAATGAATGTAAGTTGTAGTAATTGGAAAACAAAATCACAATATAGTGAACTAAATAAAAGTAATAATCAGGTTTTTTCACATACATTTGGATCAGAATATGAAACTATTTATGGACAGTACACAGTTCCAAATAACGAAAATGCATGGTTTTTACAAGGTAAATTAGAGTTTTTGGATCCTACTGATTATGATGTTTCGTTATTTAGTGTTAAAAGACAACGGGAAAGTGAAATTACTAATAATTTCCGTTTATGTCTTAGTGGGAAATGGTATAATGTTTCAGGACTTCTTGCTGAGGATGAAAATATAAATTTTCCTGTTGATCCAAGTGTTCTTTGCGATAAGCTCGGAGTTATAAATTTCACAGCTTTCATTGATGGAAATAAATTTGGTATGGTTAATCTTATTTATTATGAACCTTTGTTAATGAGTATGAATGCTCGTTTTCGGGTAAATAGTTATGTAGATGGTGTTTTTAATATAAGTTTAACAAAAACTATTTCTAGAAACTCGCCAGTAAAAGACATTATTTGGAATTCAAAATTATTTCAAAAATTTCCACGTTTTACTGAGTTAATTACACGGTTTCTTTTAAAAGGTTTAACATCTAAAATACTTCGTTTAATTTTTAATAAAACGATTTCACAGATTTCAACTACTTTTAAAATGTATCCCTTTAGCACTGATTCTTTGTATGAACAAGTTGAGATTAAAGCTGATGATGGTTCTGAAAAAAAGCATATGAGTAAAAACGGAAATTTATGGTTTTCATGTAATTGTCCGATTATTGAAAATCGTTATGTAGATGTTAAATTACAAAATATACAATAAATTTAATTAAAAATAAATTAGTAAAAAAAATATAGAAGTTATATTATCTCATTTTAGGTGAAAGCATGATTGAAAAAAAAATTATGTGCCCTAAATGTAAAAATGAGTTAATTGTTAATGGAAAACCTGATGAAAAAATATACATTACATGTCCAAAATGTAATACATATGGAACATTTACATTTCCAACTGCAAAAATTGACACTAAAAAAATTGATTGTTTTACTGAATTGGGAGATATATGTTTTAAAAAATTACGCATTTTCAATGGAATAATGGGTATATTACATTTTATTCAAGGAATTATAATGTTAGTTTTGAGTAACAATTTTGCCTTACCGTTAACATATTCACATCCTGAATTTAATGCTACTACTCAGACTATTTCACCTGTATCTGTAAGTTTTTTTGATTTACAAATCGGACCGTTAGTTGCATTATTTCTTTTTATGTCTGCAATAGCTCATTTTCTTTTAGCTACAGTATTATATGACTGGTATGTCAAAAACCTTAAAAAACACATCAATCCAGCTCGTTGGTATGAATATTCTTTCAGCGCATCTCTTATGATATTTATTATCGCAATGCTTGTAACTATTTATGATATTGGAACATTACTTGCTTTGTTTACTCTTACAGCAGTAATGAATCTTATGGGTCTTATGATGGAAATTCACAATCAAACTACTTCAAAAACAAATTGGACTTCCTATTCTATTGGATGTATCGCTGGATTTGTGCCATGGGTGGTTATTTTTATTCCATTAGTAACTGCAGAATCTGTACCAGATTTTGTTATAGCAATTTTTATTACCATAGCTATCTTTTTCAATTTATTTGCAATAAATATGTACCTTCAATATAAAAAAATTGGAAAATGGAAGGACTACCTTTATGGTGAAAGAATGTATATAGTTCTCAGTTTAATCGCAAAATCAGCTCTTGCATGGCAAGTTTTTGCAGGAACTCTTAGACCAGTATAAAAATTAAATAAATTCTTTTGGAATAAATATATGTGGATCAATATATGCATTCAATGTTATTGGAAAAGCCTGTCGAGTTCCAGCTATTGAAAAATCTCCTCTAACTTTAATTACAAGCCAATCTGGTAAAATTTTACCAACAATTGAAGTAAAATATTTTATATATTTTATAATAACCTGAGTTTCTACACAAACAGTATTATTAGGAAAAAGTTCACAAGCATTCATGCTTTTTTCACCTAACAATGTAAGTTTCTCTCCATCTGATCTATAAACATAGCAAACCAAATTATTTGCAAGAAGAGGAATATTACTAGGATTAAAAAATTTAAAACCTAAATTTATTAAAATACCTCTTAAAGTTAATTTAATTTGTACGGGTATGTAAAAGTCTATAGTTTGATTTTGAAAAATAAATTCTTGTATATTAGGAATTTTTACTGTTGTAACAGTTGATAAATTAATTTTTTGATATAAACCAGCAATTTTTACTCCAGCAATACCGTTAATATTTACATATAAAATTTTTGCATCCAAAGCACTAAAGGATACAGTTCCTTTTGAAGAAAAAGTTAAAGAACTTTTTGGTGAAATTGTGTCACCAAATATAGTAATATTTCCAACACTCATATTTTCATCAGTTTTTAAATTTAGATTTAAATTTTCAATAGTATATTCAAAATTTGTTGGATTATAAATATTAATAGATGCACTAAAATTCAAACCATTGTAATATATATCATTAAAAAATGTTTCAACATTTAAAACTGGTATATCCAAATTGTCTAATATCTTCTCTATAGATGTATATACTACTATATTAATAGGAATTGTTTTTTGTATTATACCAAATAGATTTATTCCAATTTTACAAGATATTTCATTTTTTAAAATTTTAAAACTCTGATCTTCAAATGAAAATTTATTTTCAGAAATAAAAGTTTTTTTGTTTTTTGCTAAAACTAATCCTCCATTTATTGATATTTCTCCAATTTTAATTCCATTAAGTGTTTTACTAATTACTTTAAAATTTGTTACTAATAAATCAAAAGAGTTATTATTAGTTATATCCATTTTTGTTTGTAATACAAGTTCCTCAGAATCAATTTTAATAACATCTACAGTTACATAAGTTTCCGGTGATTCAAAAAATTGAAAATCATAAAATAATAAAGACATTAATATTAGATTTATTATTATCAAAGTTACTATAATTATTTTTAATAATTTATTCATATTCTATTCGCCGATTATCATATTAAAATATGATTTATTACTATAAAAATATTCTTCTAATAATTTTTTTCTAAAAAATTAGTTAAATTTTTATTATAAAATCCTTTAACAAATTAAAGGAGATAAATTTAACTTATGATAAACTATCTAATTATAGATCTGGTAATAATATTATTTCCTCTTATTTTATCTTTCAAATGGAAATTCCAATATTATAAATATTGGAAACCGCTTTTTGCTTCTATATCTGTTGTAGGATTAATATATATTGTATGGGATGCAATAGTAACATACCGAGGAGACTGGTCATTTAATTATCAGTATCTACAAGGGACCAGTTTTTTAGGATTACCAATTGAAGAGATTTTGTTTTTTATAGTTGTACCATATTCATGTATTTTTATTTATGAGAATCTTGTATATTTTTTAAAAGAAAAAAAAGTTCCATTTAATCAATATTTTTATATGTTAATTATAATTGTTTTTATTATTGGAGGATTAATCTTCTTTCATCAAGATTATACTATATTAGCACTTTTATCTTGTGCTTTCTTTTTTATAATAGCAATAATTTTAGCACCAGATATACTTAAATCTAGTAATTACTGGTTATACATAGCTATTTCAATGATTCCTTTTATGATTTTCAATTATTTATTAACATCAATTCCAATAGTAACCTACACTTCTAGTGCAATATGGGGCGGGGATGGATTATGGAATGGTCGATTTTTTACTATACCACTTGAAGATTTTTTCTATAACTTCTCAATGTTATCTTTTTATCTTTTGTTTTATTTATTTTTCAAAAAATATTGGAATGAATCTAAAAAATTAAAAGTAAATAAAAGTTAATAAAAAAAGGAGTAAATGACATTATGCAAGGAAATAAAGTAATAATTATTGGTTCAGGTTTCGGTGGTCTTGCAGCAGCAGGATTACTTGCTAGAGATGGATATGAAGTCACTGTTCTTGAAAAAAATGAACAAGTCGGTGGTAGGGCATCAGTTTGGAAGAAGGATGGATTTTTATTTGATATGGGACCTTCATGGTTTCTTATGCCTGATGTTTTTGAGAAATTTTTTGCTGAGTTTAATAAAAAACCTCAGAATTATTTGAAATTAAAACGACTTAATCCATCATATAGAGTATATTTTGGAAATAAAGAATATATAGATATTTCAAAGGATTTAGAAAAAAACCTTAAACTTTTTGAAAAAATGGAAAAAGGCGCAATCGAAAAAATGAAAAAATATCTTGAAACATCAAAATATCAATATGATGTAGCAATGAAGGATTTTATTTATAAAGATTATCATAGTTTAAAAGATTTTTTAAAACCTAAACTTGTTAAAGAAGGATTAAAACTTCATTTTTTTGACAAACTTGATAATTACGCTCAAAGATTTTTTGAAAGTGATAGAATTAGGAAAATCCTAGAGTATACTATAGTTTTTCTAGGTGGAACTCCTTATGATAGCCCTGCTTTATATTCTTTGATGTCACATGTTGATTTTAATCTTGGTGTTTGGTATCCAATGGGCGGAATGGGAGAAGTCGCTCAAGCTATGTATAAAGTTGCAAAGGAAAATCGAGCAGAATTTAAATTCAATAGTCCTGTGAAAAAAATAAATGTTAATAATGGAAAAATAAGTGGTGCCGAAACAGAAACAGAAAAATTCGAAGCAGATATTGTAGTTGTAAATGCGGATATGCCATGGGCTGAGAAAAATCTTCTTGATAAAAAACAAAGGTCTTACAGTGATCGATATTGGAATTCTAGGAAAATTGCTCCATCTGCTTACCTTCTTTATCTTGGTTTAAATAAACAATTAGATAATATTGTTCATCATAACCTATATTTTGAATCAAATTGGGAAGAGCATTTCAACCAAATATTTAAAAAACCAATGTGGCCTGATAAACCATCATATTATATATCAGCCCCAAGTAAAACAGATCCAGTCGTAGCACCAAAAGGATATGAGAACATTTTTGTTTTAGTTCCAGTCGCAGCTGGCCTTGAAGATAACGACAAGATTAGAGAAAAATACTTTAAGAAGATTTTAAATCATATAGAAAAGACTATCGGTGAAAAAATATCCGATTCTATAATAGTAAAAAGAATATTTGCTCATAATGATTTTTCTAGTCGTTACAACGCATTTAAAGGTACAGCATTAGGTCTTGCTCATACACTTCGTCAAACTGCAATTTTTAGACCACAGCATGAAAGTAAAAAGGTATATAATCTATATTATACAGGTCATTACAATCATCCAGGAATTGGTGTTCCAATGGTTATAATATCTTCTCAAATACTTAGAAATACCATTAATAATAAAAATAGTTGATATTAAATAATAGTAAATAAATATAATATCTTCAAATCTGGATATTGGTGATTAATTTGAGGGAGATAAAAAAAGAAAATACCAAAATTAATAATCTATATTATTCATCAACGAAATATAAAGAATTTCTAAAAAGTTTTTCTGATACATTTAATGATCCATTTTTCATTATTGATAATAATTTAAAATCAATATTTTTAAATAAAGCTTCGATAAATATAACTGGTATACCAGTAGAAAGGGCAATAGGAAAATCTCTATATGATATTTTACCAAAATTAAAAGGAACCGAAGAAGAAAAATTATTTCTAAAAGCAATTGAAACTCAAAAATCACATAGTTGTATAACAGAATATAAAATTGGAAATATAAATTCAATTTTTGAAATTAAAGCAATTCCTCTAGAAGATGGTATTTCTTTATTATTTAAAAATAAAAGCGATGAAAAACAAGCAGAAAATCTTCAAAAGCTTGAAACATTGATTTTAGAGCGATTAAATAGAGGAGGAAAAATTACAGATTTAATATATGAGGTAATAATTTATATAAAAACATTCAATGGATTTGACGCAGTTGGAATTCGTTTAAAGGATAAAGAAAATTATCCTTATTATTTATCTGAGGGATTTCCTCTAAAATTTCTTGAAACAGAAAATGATTTATGTGCTAAAGATGAACATGGTAATTTAATATTTGATAAAAAAGGTAATGTTGTTCTTGAATGTATTTGTGGAATTGTCTTAAAAGGTAAAACAGATTCTTCATTATCATTTTTTACAGAAAAAGGTAGTTTTTGGACAAATAGTACAACTAAGTTTATTGCAACTATAACAGAAAAAGAATTAAAAACTAAAATTAGAAATCGCTGTAATATTTTTGGTTACGAATCTGTGGCATTAATTCCGATAAAAGCTCATGATGAAATTATTGGTCTTTTACAACTAAATGATATTAGAAAAAATGTATTCAAATTTAATATTATTAGGATTTTTGAGGGAATTGCCGCAAGTATTGGTATAGCGTTTGCTCGTGAAAAAGTGTTACAAGATTTAAGAATAAGTGAACAGAGATATTCACTAGCTCAGAATATGGCTAATATTGGTAGTTGGGATTGGGATATTTTAACTGGAAAATTAGTTTGGTCAGAAAAAATTGAACCAATGTTTGGATTTAAAAAAGGGGAATTTAAAGGTACATACGAAGGATTTCTTGAATGTGTTCATCCTCAAGATCGAGATTTTGTAATCAAATCCGTAAATGATTGTTTAAAAAATAAAAATTCTTATGAAATTGAACATAGAATATTATGGCCAAATAGGACTGTTAGATGGGTATTAGAACGAGGCGATGTAATCAGAGATAATAATAACAAACCTATAAGAATGCTAGGTACGGTTTTAGATATAACAAATAAAAAAGAAATTGAAAAGAAATTGAAAAACAGAAAAGATGAACTTGAAAAGATGGTTAAAGATAAAACAAGCGCACTTGAAGATTCAAATAAAAAATTACTTGAAGAAATAGCTGAACGTAAAAGAGCGGAGGAATATTCAAACAGGACAAAACAAAATCTTAGAAACATTATAGATAGTGCATCAGAACTTATAATATCCTTTGATATGAATAATCGTGTATCCATTTGGAATAAATCAGCTGAAAATTTAACAGGATACAAAGAAATCGAAGTTTTAAATAGAAGCATCGGAAAACTTGAAGTTTTTGAAAAAAAAGAAGAAATTTTAGAACAAATTAAAAATATTTGTAAACAAAAAAAATCAAAATTTAAAGACATAATTTTAAAAACAAAAGAAAATGAAAAAATAGTAATACGAGTTTATGGTACAGAGATAAAAAGTCTTAAAAACGAGTGTATTGGAACTTTATTAATTGGTAATGATATAACCAAAGAAGTTGAACTTCATAAAAAATTATTAGCTGGTAATAGTTATATAATCAAAGATAAAAATAACAAATCTTCAATTGATTTATTAATAGATTTAGCTATAGAAGATTTTAAAGGGTTAATAATTACTCGTGGAAATCCTACTTTTATTAAAAGATTAATTCCAGAAACAAAAAATCTTAAAATAGCATTACTCACCTCTGAGAATCAGAAAAATTATACGAACATTTCTGATTTAATAAATTTAGAAAAAAATATAAAAAATTTTAGTGAAAAAAATAAAAAATCAATAATTTTACTAGATGGAGTTCATTATTTAACTACTCGTTTTTCTTTTGAGAAATTTATAGAAACATTATATAAAATTATAGATTCCATAATCAAAAATAAATCAATTCTTTTTATTCGTATTGATCCATCCACAATAAATAGTTATCAATTGGCTATATTTGAAAATGAATTACAAATACTTCCAAGTCAAACAACGGAAGATTTAATAATAGAAGATGATTCTTTTGACATTTTAAAATATATATTTGAACAAAATCAAATAAATGCGATAGTATCTTTTAAAAAAGTAATAACAAGATTTAAAATAACGTATGTTACTGCTGCATCTAAATTAAATAATCTAGAAAAAATAGGGTTAATATTAACTAAGAAACAGGGTAAATTAAGAACAATTTTTGTTACAGAAAAAGGAAAAATGTTGCTACATAGAAGAAAAACTGTTTAGATATATAAAAAACCAATCTAAAATTGTTTTATACATTTTTTAAAACTGTTTTTAAGCTAAATTTATACTTACATTTACATTTGTATAATATGGTGTAGGGGTAATTGAAAGCCAAAAAATATAACAAAAAAAGTAAAGAAAATAAAATATATTTTTTTCAAACGAGTAACTTAGTAAAAGGGAAGATTATTTTTTCGCATCCCTTCCTTTCCTCCTCTCTTTCTTCCCTTAACTATTTTACCCCTCCATCTCTTTACTTTAATCATTTTAAACATATTTTATATATAACTTAGAGTTATTAATATATAAAATATATTTAATTTAAAATTTAGAATTTTGGAGGTAGAAAAAATGAATAAAAAAATAATTGGAGCAATAATTTGTGTAGTTCTTGTAATACCTAGTATTTCAATTGTTGGTGTCTCCTCGAAAAATCTAGATAAGTCAGAAATAGAAAATTATTCATATACACAGTCATTAGAGGATGAACTTTTTTTGACATTATATCCTGGATCTGGTTTTATTGGAGTTAACCTGGATATTGAAAATAAAGGAACAAATACATTAAATGATATTAGATGGAGTTTTAGAACAAAAGCAGCAATATCAGGTACAGGTATATTTATTAAAGAGAAATTACAAGAGGGAATAATAAGCGAAATTGGTTCTGGAGAAAAAACAACAATAAAATTCAAACCATTTAATAAAGATGCAAAAAGCCCACTTGGTTTTGGTAATTTATATATAAATGCATCAGTTGAGGTTAATAATACAACATTAAGAACACAGAAGTTAGCAAGGCTATTTGGATTTTTTTTATTTATGTATAAAGAGACCTATATGGATATACCACCCTCTGAAGCATATACAAAGTGGCAAAATAATGAATTTGATTTAATTATCGATGTTGTTGGATTAAATATCTATAGTCTAGGACATTTACCAGGAGCTGTTAATTATGTTTGGGCTGACGGTACTCTGAATAGTACAATTCCTACATTAGATAAAAATTTAACATATCTAGTATATTGTCATACTGACCCTCCATCAACAGCAAGTGCTCAAGCAATGGTTAATGCAGGTTTTAAATATATCTATCGTTTAGAAGGAAATTATAAAGCATGGAAAGACTCAGGTTATCCCATAGAAACATAAAAAAAATCTCTTTTTTTTTATTTTATATAAAACTAAACTAAAATCATTTTATAAATGAAATAAAAGTGTTATTTAATTATAGTTATATTTATTAGAAAATATTATTAAATAAGAGGTAAAATTAATGAAAAACTTGGTTCAAACAGCAATAGATATTGGATACTTAAAAATTTTAGTAAAAGTACTTAGGGAAGCTGGACTTGTAGATATATTAAGTGATAAAGGTCCATTTACAATTTTTGCTCCAACAGATAAAGCATTTGCAAAATTACCGATAGATACATTAGAAAATATTATTAATGATAAAGAAAAATTAACTGAAATATTGACTTATCATATAATTTCAAAAAAAGTTATGGTGAATCAAGTTTTTATTTTAAAAAAGACTAATACTGTGAATGGAAAAGATTTATCAATAAATGCAAAAAAAAGATTTAGAGTAGATAATGCAAAAATTATCAAAAAAGATATTCAATGCACAAATGGCATTATACATATAATAGATGAGGTTTTAATTCCATAATAAAAACTATTAATTACTTTTTAAGGAGGTTTTATAAATGATTGAAATTAATAAAAAAGCACCAGATTTCTGCTTAAAAAATCAGAATAACCAAGATGTTTGCCTAAAAGATTTTAGAGGTAATTGGATCGTTTTATATTTTTATCCAAAAGATAATACACCTGGTTGTACTCTTGAAGCAAAAGATTTTAATCATTATGTTAAGGAATTTGAAAATCGAGATGCAAAAATAGTAGGTATAAGCCCTGATTCTTTGGATAGTCATAAAAAATTTGAAAAAAATCACAATTTAACTTTAAATCTATTAAGCGATCAAAATCATGAAACATTAAAAAAGTATGGGGCTTGGAAACTAAGGAAAATGTATGGAAAAGAATTCATGGGGGTAATAAGAACTACTTTTTTAATTGATCCGAAAGGTGTTATTGTGTATATTTGGCCCAAAGTAAAAGTATTAGGTCATTCAAAAGAAGTATTGAATAAATTAATTGAGTTAAAAAATAAAAAAGGAGGAAAAATATGATTAATAAAAAATTATTTTCAATTTTTAAAGAAGGAAGCAAAACTTATTTTTACAGTAGTTTATTTTTTCCAGCCTACACAAAAAAAGATGTTTTTTCATTATATGGTTTTGTAAGAAAGGCAGATAATTATGTAGATTCTATCCCACAAGATATTAATGGATTTTATGAATTTAAAAAGAGATTCTACAAGAGCATAAACGGTGTAAAAACTGGAGATATCGTAATTGATTCTTTTGTTGAACTATTAAGAAGAAAAGATTTTGATAAAAAATGGGTTGATGCTTTTTTAAATTCTATGGAAATGGATCTATACAAAACTAGATATAGAACTCTTGATGAAACAATTGAATATATATACGGATCTGCAGAAGTTATAGGACTAATGATGGCTAAAATTATTAACTTACCAGAAGAATCATATGAATGCGCAAGATACCTTGGAAGGGCTATGCAATACATAAACTTTATAAGAGATATTTCAGAGGATATAGAATTAGGAAGAAATTATTTTCCAATTAGTGATTTAGAAAAATATGGATTAATAAATTTAGAATATAAAAACGTAAAAAAACAACCTAAAAAATTTTTATTATTTATAAAAGAACAAATAAATAGATACTGTGAATGGCAAAGTAAAGCAGAGGAGGGATACAAATATATTCCAAATCGATATCTTATATCTATAAAAACAGCATCAGAAATGTATAAGTGGACAGCTGAACAGATTAATAAAAATCCTTTTATTGTTTATAATGTAAAAGTTAAACCTAAAATTTTAAAAATTTTCTCAACGACTATAATGAATATAATTGATCCAAAATCACCTAAAAGAAAAAATAGATTAATATGTGCAAATCCCGCAATAATTCCACAAATAAACGAATATTAAAAAATTTTTGTAACCTATAAGAATTATTTAAGTGATATATATGTATCTTAGCCTAACAATAATCCTATATTCTATAATTATAATAACTACATTCATTTTTATGGAAGGGCTTGCATGGTTTCTACATAAATATGTAATGCATGGTTTTGGATGGTATTTACATGAAGATCATCATAGATATACAAAGGGCAGACTTGAGAAAAATGATGTTTTTGGATTATTTTTTAGTCTTTTATCAATCCTATTGATATTAACAGGTTTTTTTGGTGAATTTGACATTCGCTTACCAATTGGTATAGGAGTAGCATGCTATGGTATTGGATATTTTTTAGTTCATGATATATTTTTTCATAGAAGAATTAAAATTAAATACCGTCCTAAAAGTAGTTATATGAAACGTGTATTAAATGCCCATGCTATTCATCACCAAAAAAGTAAAGCCCATGAAGGAATATGTTTTGGATTTTTATATGCAAATAAAAAATACAAATTAATTTCGTGATTATCAATAATTTCTGAAAATAACTAGTTTATTTTTATAATTTTACCACTATATAAAATTATTTGGAATTTTAGAAAAAGATAAAAATTTATAAAAAATATGAAATTTAATGAAAAAATATAATAAAGAAAAATTGAGTAACTTTTTGAAAAAACAAAGGTTTGCAGTAATAGCTACTCAAGGAAATAATGAGCTTTACACAAATCTTGTTACATTTTTAGTTAATCAAAATATTAAAAAAATATATTTTCCAACTTCTAAAAATACAAAAAAATTTAAAAATTTATCCTCAAATTCCATGGTATCAATATTGATTGATAACCGTGTAAATAAACCCAAAGATATTAAAAATGCTATTGCAGTAACCGTGATTGGTAAATCAAAAGAAATTAAAGATAAAAAAGTAAATAAAAAATTTTTAAAAAAACATCCTTATCTAAAAGAGTTTGTTACTTCTAAGGATTGTGCAATGATAGAAATTGATGTAGAAAAATATATAATTGTAGAAAAATTTCAAAATGTAAATATTTTTAAATTTTAATAAATTAATAATTAAAAATTGATATAAACTAGTATCTATATAGGATAATTTTTGTTTGATATTAATCAAATATTATTTTTATAAAAAACCTCTACTGCAACCTCGTTTCTGCGTAAAAAACTAGGTGTAAAAGGGCTATTATATCTCATGAGAAAAGGAAAACCTTTTACTTCTAACTTATTTTTTTTCAAACCATTTAGTAATAGCTGAGTCATTTTCTCAACCTTAGAATCAGATGTATAACCATTAAATCTAAGAACAGCAAAACTTTTTTTTGGCTGAATCTGTATTTTTACTCTTGGATTTATTGGTGTAGGCGCTGTGTTTTTATTGTAGGATGATGGTAAAATAAAAGCCATATAATTATCTTTAGAAATAACTGGTGCAGTCATTTTTATTTTTTTGGATGACATAACCGGAGCAGTCATCTTTATTTTATTCCCAACGGTATTTTCACCAGATATATAATTAAAAAGTAAACCAAAAGCACTATCGTCATCATTTCCATCAACAACAGCTAGAACCATCTCAGGATATTGCCTGATTTCAATGGCACCAATTTTTTTTAAAATGTTATATTTTGCTTTTTCAACCATCTCTAAACTGACCTTAACTAATATGTAACTCAAATCCTCTACGAATAAGAGGAGTATAAATCATGGCTCTAATTATATCCAAAGGACCCCATATCTCTAATGAGCCTATTACAATTGTATAGTCTCCTCCACTTTTATATGGATCCCAACAATAAACAAAGTATGTACCAGTTACATTTAATTTTTCATCAAATATCGGTCCATTATAGTATGACTTATTTCCAAAAAATTCATAAAATGTCTCACGAGGATCACCAGGATTTACATTCTCCTTTACAATAGCACCAGTACCATTAGGTAGCTCGAAAGGAAGCTCTTGTGTTGGATCAGGAAGACCTGGACCAACAACTGCAAACCATGGAACAAAATTTATGTAATATTCATCAACAACTGGAACAATTAATTCAATATACATTTTCATAGGTCTAATAATTTTAAATTTAAATACATCAATATCCTCGCTTTGATTAGTATTATTTTTTTCCAACCAAGAATACACAGCTTTTGATTGACTAACAATTTTTCTAACAATAAATGGTTTATTTAATGTAAAATCAGTATGCTCAAAATACGGTACATGTGCATAAGCATATATACTAACAGAACTGAAAAATATGATACAAATTAATATAAATATAATTACTTTTTTCATAGAATTACCGCCTATTAATTAGTATACAAATAAAAATAACTTTATATAATTTTGTATAGAATTTCTCTATATAAAATCATATTTTAAATTGGTTATTATAAAATATATTTCAATAATTATTTTTAATTTATTTTTTCAATAATGCCTTATAATTTAAAGATGCCCCTTCCAACCTTGAGGAGGTTCAAAATCTAAATATCGCTTATTTCTATTTTTTAGCAAATCATCAAACTCATTTGCGTTTGTAATAACTTCTATATCTTCTTCAGTAAAATTTGAAATTTTATACTTATCCATTTTAGGTATATTTTTGTATTGTGGCATTTTATTATAATCAAAGCCCATTAAAGTAGTAGCAACTATATCTGTTATAAATGGATCGAATCCTCCAATAAGCACACCACATTGTTTTGGTTTTGGATGTATAGGACCTTCTTGTTCTCCACCCACAATACCATCAATAATGGAAAAATATTTTCTTTTTTGATTTGGATTAATAGTTCCGTTTTTATCTGCGTAAAGCAAAATTCTGTTTAAATCAATAATTACCCTCCAGATTGTATCGTTGAAATACCAGTTACCTGGACTGATTTTTTTATCAATATTGT
>SMTZ1_10002743_pt1 | contig 30119 bp, 20 predicted proteins | sample DeeMarSWOR136_30_FD_25667 | JGI IMG/M metagenome (IMG submission 25667) | reverse complement strand
AAAGCGAACAGAGGTGTTACGCTCCCAAAAGTGGTTCGACATAACTCAAATGATAGATGGTATTTGATGGCAGTAAAAAATATCTTTTATTCAGGCCAGATGCTTCGCCTTTCGGCTCAGCATGACAACTCATCACAGGATCCGTAGCAGGGAGCTACTGGAGGATTTTGATGGTTCCTCTGTTGCCATCGACTTCTATTGTCTGGCCGGTCTTGATGATTTGTGTTGCGAAGCCTACGTTGACTACTGCGGGGATGCCGTATTCGCGTGCGACGATACTTCCGTGCGAGAGTATTCCACCCTGATCCATGACAATTGCGGCTGCGGTTACGAAGTACGGGGTCCAGCCGGGGTCGGTAAAGGGAGCAACGAGAATTTCGCCGGCCAAGACCTGCTGGTCGGCGGCGGCCCTTAGGATTACGCGTGCCTTTCCCGTAACGACGCCGGGGCTGACCGGCATTCCAGTGAGTGTTTCAACATCGGTGTCGACGGATTGGGGGACATAATTATCGGGGTCGAATTTGCCGAAGATTGCATCGGGTGGCGAAATCAGGCAGTTTTTGTCGTATTCGGTGCGTCTATCTTTGATAACCTGACGGAAATCAGAGTCAACCTTACCCTGGACCACCGGTTCAAGCTCGACAAGCCGGAGGAAGAAGACGTCATCCTGATTTTCGAGCATGCCTTTATCGGCGAGTTTTTTGCCGAGCACGAGGAGCATTTTTCTCAACGAAACGATGAGCTTTATGACCTCGCTTTTAACGTTTTCGCGAAAGACTGAGGCCTGCTGTGAGCGAAACAGAACAAGGTTGAATATCACTCGTTTTAGAGGATTCTTTAGTTTTTTTCGACATTGCTGTTCCAGTTTTTTTCGTCGACGTACGAGGTCTGCGGCGTTTTGAACGGGGTCGATTTTTCCGATTTGGGCGATGTAATTGCGGACGAGGCTGAGGATATAATCGGGGATTTCGGACCATCGCGGATTATACAGCTCCAATTCGGCGCGGCAATGGTGGCCGTGTCGCTGCATAAATTTGTTCCAGTTTTTTAGGAACTCTTTTCCCGAATCGAATAGGGCAAGTTCAGGTTCGATTTCTGACCATTCGGCATCCGAGAGCATCAGGTCCCTGACCCGCGGTGCGGCATCGGCGGCGAGGGCCAATTTCCAGAGGTCGAGGCCGGCGACGGCATCGTCCATATCGCCGGCTCCGGCAACAAGGCTGTTTGCGATGGTGCCGTCATCATCGAGCCATTTTTCACATATGAGATGAAGAAGCGCGAATGACGCCATCATACATATCAAGTACAACATATGACTTAATAAGCTGCGCAAGTCCTCACGAAGCTGTTGGCAGGATGCCACGATTTGTTCGGGGGAGAGCTTCGAGACATCGTGTTCAGCCCATTTTTCGTTTACAGCAGAAATCCATGCGATTATGCGGTGTCCTTTTTTTGGAGTGTTCAGAAGCAAGCCGATAAAAACAAGAGGCATTTTCAAAATGAATCTGAGGAGGCTGAATTTTATATCTGGCAGGTCCTCATCGGGTACGGTTTGGAGCCTTTCGACCATTTCCCGGAGATCCTTATGGCCTCCTGCCATCTCCATCAAATCGATTCCCCAGTAGCCGGGGATTTGCCTGAAGACGGCGGCCCAGATGTTTGCGTTAAAGTAAATTCGTCCTGCGATGAGGTCATAAAAAGGGTGGTCTCCGCGGTCGCAACACAGGACGCGGAAGACAGGATCGAAGAACTCTTCTCCTATCGTCTCAAGGAGCATTGTAAACATGCTGGGTGTGACTACATCGGGCATGACCTCTTTGGCGGGATTACTGGCCCAGAATTGTTTATCTTCCCAGGACCTTTCCGGCGGAAATGCGGTAATTGGTCTGGACTGGAGCAGGAAGATTTTGCCCTTAGATACGGCCCATTCGATGTCCTGCGGGCAGCCGAATCCTGCCTCGATTTTTTGTGCGAGCTTTGCCAGTTTCTTTATGTGCTTTTTTCCCAGAGACGGGGTAATCGACTTTTCGCTGGTAAGCTGCTGCTCTGTGACCGATCCATTACTGTCGAGGATACACTCGATTTTCTTTTCTGAGATTGTATGAAAAAGCAGCCACAGTTTCTTTCTATGAACTACGAATCTATCGGGTGTGACTTTTCCAGAAACCAGGGCCTGGCCGAGACCGAAACAGGACTCGATAACGATGTTGCCTTCCGGTCCATATCGAGGGTCGGCAGTGAAGAGCACGCCGGAGGCATCGGCTTCGATGAGCGACTGGACGATTACGGCCATGTTTACTGCCGTGTGGTCGAAGCCGTTGTTTTGGCGATAGTCGAATGCGCGCAGTGTCCAGAGGGAGGCCCAGCATTTCTTTGCTGCTTCGATACACTGTTCGGGATCGGCGACATTCAGGAAGGTATCGTACTGGCCAGCGAAGGAGTGGCCAGGCAGGTCCTCAGCGGTGGCGGAAGAGCGAACCGCGACGAATTTGGTATGCAGAGATTTGTATTGATGCTCTATTTGTTGGCGCAACGAGCTTGAAAGGGGTGCATCGATTATGGATTGCCGGAGGTTTGATAAGGCGGACTTTTTGTCTGACTGTGAGTCGTTGCTGAGGTGGGCAACCGTGGATTCGATGCGACCGACGAGATTATTAATCTTTAGATGCCCGCGGTAGGCAGAGGTGGTTACGCAGAAGCCGGGGGGAACGGGGGCGCCGAATCGTTCCATACGGGCGAGGCTGAGGGCTTTGGCACCAATGGCAGATATGTGGTTATCCTGAATGGCTTTTAAGGGGATTACAAATCCGTTTTCTTCCATAGATGCCCAACCAAGCTTTTAAGACATATACAATATAATACAGAAAAAGCGGCTATAATACAAGACTTTGCAGAGAGAATCTTTACTTCAATACAAGCCGGAATAATATATTAAATTCAATACAGCTCTGCTACTTATTAAAGGAAAATAGGGCAATTAAGGGTCAAGTTACTAAAAGTGGAACGAAACGTTCAATATGTCAGCGTTGTGATTTGATTTTTAGCAGATTTTCTGGTAAATTATGGCTTAAATTATGCCAGCTAACCTGACACCGGAATATTTTAAGGCCGAGAGGTGGTATCGTGAGGCGACGACCACCGACGAGAAAATCCTCGCGCTTGAGCAGATGCTGAGCGTGATGCCCAAGCATAAAGGGACGGACCATTTAAAGGCGGACCTGCGGCGTAAACTGAGCAAACTTAAAGAGGCACCGGTCCAAAAAGGCAAGGGCAAACACGTCGATATATTTCATGTTCCCCGAAGCGGGTCAGGACAAATCGCTTTAATAGGGACACCTAACAGCGGCAAGAGCTCAATAGTAGCCTCATTAACCAATGCCAAAGTGAACGTTGCCGATTTTCCCTTTGCAACTACGACGCCTATGCCGGGTATGATGATGTTCGAGGACGTCCAGATTCAACTTATAGACACGCCGCCGATTACGGCAGATTTTATCAGCCCGGGGCAGGTGGGGACATATCGCAACTGCGATGTAATCGGAATTGTTATCGACCTTTCGGGCGATGTCGAGGAGCAGTTGGGCATCTGCCTGGATTTTCTGGAATCAAGGAGGCTGCTTATCGATGCGGAGACATCGGCGGTGGACGAACAGGGTAATGCACTTGCCAAGAAGGCCTTTTGCATTTGCACCAAAAGTGACATTGCCGAAGCCGGCTCTTTTGGCAAGCTGAAAGAATCGTGCAAACATCCGTTCAAGTTCGTGGAGATTTCGACCAAGACCGGCGCGGGGCTTGAGGAACTTTCCGCGATGTCTTTTAAGTTATTAGGTATCATCCGGATTTATGCGAAGCCGCCGGGCAAGCCTGCGGACATGAGCGATCCGTTTACACTCCCGGCGGGGGCAACCGTTATGGACTTAGCCACGGCAATCCACCGCGAATTGGCGGGGAAACTCAAGTTCGCACGAATATGGGGTACAGGTGTTTATGACGGGCAAAACGCACAGCGCAACCACGTCCTTAACGATAAAGACATCATCGAGCTTCATTTTGGATAGCCTTCTAATATAGTCACTGCGAAGGAACATTTTTTTCTTGAAAATGAGAGGGCAAGCTGGTATAGTAACAACAATGAGAAATACTTAGCTGTCCAGGAGGAGGACAGCTAAAATGCGTTTCTTTTAGCACTTCTCCTGAATGGCCATACAGGCAGTGGGTTTTAGTAATGCAAGAAAGCGGAAAATAGAGATTTTTTTCGAAGGAGGACAAACAATGCGCACGGCAAACCTTAAAAACCTTATTGCAGCGTGTATTCTGTCATTAGCGATTATATGCACAGCCTCAGGAGATATTATTTACGTGAATCCCGGCGAGTTTATACAGGCGGCCATCGACGACGCAAACGAAGGTGACTTAATCGAGGTCGCGCCGGGGACCTATTATGAGGCCATTAATTTCAACGGCAAGGCTATCCGTCTTTACAGCATCGGCGGGCCGGATGTTACTATAATCGATGCCAATGGACTCAACTCTACGGTTGTTAAATGTGTAAGCGGTGAAGATGCCAATACTACATTAGAGGGTTTTACAATCACGGGCGGCAAAGCCAGCAATGGAGGCGGCATGAATAACAATGGCAGCAACCCAACAGTGACCAACTGCACTTTTAGCAGTAACTCGGCAGGACATATAGGCGGCGGGATGTTCAACGTGAACAGCAGTCCGGTCGTGACCGACTGCACATTCAGCGGCAACTTGGCTAATAGTTACTGCGGGATGTACAACGGAGACAGCAGTCCAACGGTGACCAAGTGCAGGTTCATTGGAAATACAGCAATACAATACGGTGGCGGGATGGGCAACGACGGCGGCAGCGCTACGGTGAGTAACTGCATATTCATCAACAACTCGGCCGGAGATTGGGGTGGTGGTATGGAAAATTTCATGAGCGTTTATCGGGAACAAAGCACCTACTCGCGGCGGTGGGATGCTCAACATAGACAACAACATGACGGTGACCAATTGCACCTTTACAGGCAACCAGTCCCCATCGGGCGGTGGGATGAACAACAACGCCAGCAGCCCGACGGTGACCAACTGCATCATGTGGGGCGATACGCCGAATGAGATTTATAACCAATACTCTTCGCCAAATGTTACCTACAGCGATGTGCAGGGTGACTGGGCCGGCACAGGAAACATTAACGCCGACCCGGGTTTTGTCAATGCCGCCGTGGGTAATTTGCGGCTGAGCCCTGGGTCACCTTGTATCGATAAAGGCAGCAATGCGGCTGTACCATCAGGAATAACTGCCGACCTGGACGGCAGTCCGAGGATTATTGACGGCGATTGCGACGACATCGACGTCGTTGACATGGGCGCCTATGAGTTTGTCCTGGCCTACTTTGGCGACTTTGATAATGATTGCAGCGTGAATTTCTTTGACATTTCTATTTTAGCGCGGGCATGGATGACACAGGAAGGTGATCCTGACTGGGATTTGGCATGTGATATTAGTGATCCGCCCGACGATTATATCAATTGGCGGGACGCTGCTGTACTTTGTGAAAACTGGCTGGAAAATCCCTGACGGGTACAGCGTAAACCAATTTGGCTTGATGCACAAGGGTCGGGAGGATTAAACTGGCGGCCCTGTTTTGTCCTAAAGATTGGGGTATGGCGGACAAATCTGAGAAGCCGGCTTCAAATGACACCGAAGGCCATCAGGGGCGCACCGGGGAACGCCACTGAGGAATCGGAATGTCCCAAAACGATTCCGTCGGCGGAGCACAAAATCGTATCCTGTAATTTTCCAAAGGCGTTATAGATACGGGCCACCGCATGTCCCTTTTTAAGAACATCTCCCGGTTTGGCCAGGAACCTGATGATGCCGCTTGCGGAGCTGACAGGGTGAGAGGAGAATTTCAAGAGCCTGTTCATAACCCCGGACGGGACCGGAAAGCTGAAGGGTTCCTCAGGCGCTTCTATCATATCCAGATAGGCCAAAATACCGAGGATAGACCTGACGCCGTACTCAACATTTTTCTCGTTGACGACGTAAGACTCTCCCAGCTCGATTGTAAGGGCGGGGACATCACGTTCAAGCAGGCTGTAGCAAAAGGAGCGTTTCATGTCATCTGTTTCGAGGACCACCAGGAAGCCGGACTTATGCGCAACGGCGACTGCCTTTTCGCAGGCGTCTCGATGAGAGACCCGGAGCGCCGCGTCAATGACGGTATAGGGAATCGATTTCATCCAATCATTATGCAGGTCCAAAACGAGGTCCGGCCTGGTCTGTATTATGGTTGTGAGTATTTTGTCGGCCATTCTCTCGGCCAGTGAACCATTGACGCTGCCGGGAAAAGAGCGATTGAGGTCCTCTTTGCTTAGCGTGACGTAGCGGGAGGCGGTTTCAAAACCGATCGGATTCATTAATGGAAAGGCATAGAGTGAGCCGCGAAGCAGGTGCTGTCTCTGGATTTTTTTGAAAATTTCCTGAACGGTGACTATTCCGGTCACTTCATCGCCGTGCATACATCCGGTGAGCCAGACAACCGGCCCTTTGTTTGCGCTTTCAATAGACATAAAGGGCAGGCGACGGCGGGACAAATCGGAACCGGTAAGTATTTTTAAAAACGAGTAACTTACTTTCTGGGGCGTCTTTTTGCTCCTGTCGGCCCTTGTTTTTGCCTGCTGCTTAGCCGAATTCGCTGAGGGCGGTATCCGCCGCGGACGCTGATTATTTGCGGGATTAGCTTTGAAATCGTCTTTGCGTTCCCGTCCCATTTGTTCTCCAAATCGTGATAGTCATAATTACGTTAAAGGACTTTTATCAGCCCTATTTTATCAAAATCTGTACAGTCCGTCACGGCCCTTTTTGTTTAGTCATATATTCAAGCTGAACATCCAAATGCGCATGTGACGGGCAAAATGCGCAAAGAAATCACGTCTTTAACGATAAAGATATTATCGAGCTTCATTTCGGATAGCCGTCTTATATAGTCACAGTGAGGGGACATTTTTTTATTGAAAATCAGGAAATATATGTTATACTGCCTTTTGTGGATTTTTCAGGCTATCCACGAGGAGGATGGCTAATCTTTTAGCACTCTCCTGAATTGGCCAAACGGCCGGGATGTTTTGCAGTGTGCAAATAGCGGAAAAGCAGGTTTATGGAGGTTACAAATGGTTGATTCGAGAGAAACTTGTGGAACAGAAGAGCAGAGGACAGTCAGCGGTGAAAGAGAAACTCAAATGCTTATGCACGGGTACAGCTTTAAGATGTCGGCGGTGATTCTTTTATTATCGGCCGTCTGCTTTTTCAGCTTGACGGCGGAGGCGAAATACGGCGGAGGTACGGGTGAGCCGAATGAACCATACCTTATCTATGACGCCAACCAGATGAACGCTATTGGAGCTGATTCGAACGACTGGGACAAGTGCTTCAAGCTGATGTCAAATGTGGATCTGAGTGAGTATACTGGAACGGAATTCAATATTATCGGGGAGTATGTAAGTTCCGGCAATCCGAAAAACAAACCTTTTACCGGTCTTTTTGACGGCAACGGCCATACAATATCAAACTTTACCTACGCCTCCACAGGCACAAGTTGCAAAGGACTTTTCAGGTACGTTAGGGGGGTAATCAAAGATTTAGGATTGATTGACCCTAACGTTGACGCGGGAACTGGGGATTACGTCGGTTCGCTGGTTGGCTACATAATAAGAGAGGCAACCATCAAGAACTGCTACGCCCAGGGCGGCAGCATTTCGGGAAATAGACGAGTCGGCGGCCTGGTGGGATATAATTTTATTGCCACAATCACCAACTGCTATTCAACCGGCAGTGTTTCGGGAACGACTGATATTGGCGGCCTGTTGGGATATAATTCTCGTGGCATAATCACCAACTGCTATTCAACCGGCAGTGTTTCGGGAACGACTGATATTGGCGGACTGGTGGGAAGGAATATCGGAGATGTTATAGGTTCTTTCTGGGATACCCAAACCAGCGGCCAGGCAACCAGTGCCGGCGGAACGGGTTTGACAACCGCCGAGATGCAGATGGCAAGCACCTTTGTTGATTGGGCATGCGATGCTTTTTGGACCATTAATGAGGGTGTTGACTATCCCCGGCTTTGGTGGCAGAACATGCCTGGAGAACCTATAGCCACTCCCTTTTACGGTGTAGGCAATGGAACGGAGGCCGACCCACATTTGATTTATACGGCTGAACAGCAAATTGCAATTGGTTTATTTCCGTGCCTTTGGGACAAGTGCTTCAAGCTGATGGCCGACATCGACCTGTCGGGTTACAGCGGAACACAGTTTAATATCATCGGGGATTTTTACGATCCCTTTACCGGCATCTTCGACGGCAACGGCCATACAATTTCCAACTTCAGCTATACTTCGACAGGCACAAGCAACATAGGAATAGGACTTTTCGGATACGTCTATGGCCCCAATGCAGAAATCAAAAATCTGGGATTGATTGACCCAAATCTCGATGCGGGAACAGGCGTTTTCCCTGGTTCGCTGGTTGGTTACCTAAGCCATGGAACCATAACCAACTGCTATGCTGAGGCCGGCAGCGTTGCGGGACGTTTCATAGTCGGCGGGCTGGTGGGACGTAATTATTATGCCACAATCACAAACTGTTATTCGACCGTCAAGGTTACGGGTTATGATAGTGTCGGTGGGCTGGTGGGACGTAATTGTAATGCCACAATAACAAACTGCTACTCGACAGGCAGCGTTGCGGGAAGTTACTATGTCGGCGGCCTGGTGGGATGGAGTTACGGCACAATCACCAACTCCTATTCCACGGGCAGCGTTTCGGGAGCGAGTGATAATATCGGCGGACTGGTGGGAAGGAATGATGCCACAATCACCAACTGCTATTCAACCGGAAGTGTTTCGGGAAATAAATACGTCGGCGGACTGGTGGGATATAATTACCACACAATCACCGACTGCTATTCTACAGGCGAGGTTTCCGGAATTGCGGAAGTCGGCGGACTGGTCGGATTCAATTATCTCAGCTCAATCTCGAACTGCTACTCAAGCGGCAGTGTTTCGGGAAATATATACGTCGGCGGACTGGTGGGACGTAAGTGGGAAGGTGAGGTTAATAATTCTTTCTGGGACATTGAGACCAGCGGGCGCTCAACCAGTGCCGGCGGAGCAGGCAAAACAACGGCTGAAATGCAGACTATGAGCACATTCATAGATGCTGGCTGGGACTTCACGACGCCTGTCTGGACTATTGACGAGGGTGTCGATTATCCCCGGCTGTGGTTGGAGTTTGTTCCGGTGCTGGGCGCCGAGCCCGAGGTAACTTTAGGAACGAGCAATATTATCTCGTGGGACCCGATACCCGGTGTCAATGATTTCTACGCCGAATGCGCCGAAGATGCGAACTTTACAAGTATCGTCTATAACAGCGGCTGGATTAGCGAGACGAGCTTCGAGTTCACGGGCCTGGAGGTGGGCCGACAATACTGGTACAGTGTAAAGGCCAGGAACGGACTCGGGGAAGAGTGCCAATGGTCGAATGTAGAAACGTCACTGCAGGGGACACTGGCGGACGTGGTGGAGATGAAACTTGGGCCGGAGAGCCTGAAGAATAATAACATGCGGAACAGTCTTTTGAACAAGATAGATGCTGCGCAGGAGATGATAGATCAAGGTCTGTATGAGGATGCACTGAATAAACTGGAGAATGACATTCTGGGAAAGATGGACGGCTGCAGCGAGACGGGCAAGCCGGACAAAAACGACTGGATAATAACGTGTGAAGAACAGGCTGCGATCTATCCGCTTGTAATGGATACTATCGAGCACGTCAGGGCTCTTATGGAGCAAGAGGTGGATTAGCACCGCAATCACGTCCTGAATGGTACAGATATGTAACTATCCCAAATTCTGTGGTTGGCAATTTTAGCCACAAGTTATTGTGGTCCGGATAACCCAGAAAACACAGCGGGTTGGGCATGAAAAATTTTCCCACAATCGTTTGGACGATTATTACAGATATTATTTGGTTGCATTTCCGGTGAATTTGGCTTACAATAGCAACCTACAAAATAAACTGTAGGGAGTTGGAAATGATCAAGAGACTGGAAAAGATCCTGATTTGCCTGTGCATCTTTTTGCCTGTCGGCGGATGCAGCTATACAGCCACCTTCTCGGGAATGTTAGGAGAAGGAATTGAGCAGGTTAAAGTTAACCTGAAAGACAAAGAGTTAATCGAAGAAGGCAACAACCGCGTCTATTACTTAAGCGGATCGGAAACGCTGGCCCGGAGCGTGCTGGAAGTACTTGTCGAGCAGGAGAAAATGCTCGATGATTATCTGGGACTTGACGGCGGAAAATTCGGGGTGGTAATCATTCAGAAAGAGCCGAAAACTCGATATATGGTTGAGCCTCCAAAAAAGTGGACGGTTTTTTCAGTCGGTTTGGAAAATGTTCAGGAACTGAGCCATATAAGCGAGTTCGAGATTTTGTATCACGCAATGGCCCATGAGAGAACAGAAGGAGCTGTCACAAGAGAACTGACGGAGAAGTGGGGGCTTTATATTTTTAACAAAGAAACAAGATGGATCGGCGATGGGTTGGCAGAACTGTTGGCTTTCCGGTTTTCCGCCAAGTGCAGCCCGACGGCAGCGGTGAATCTAAGCCGGCTTGAAAGCTGGCACGAAAAAATAAAAGAATCCCAGGATAAATGGCATTATCGCAGACACAATCTGAAAGATTTCAAGGCTTTTGCTTTCAGCGGACGCCCCCATAAAGCAAAAAATGAACTTTCAAAATGCTTTTCTCTTATGACCGATTATATCACTATCACGTCTGCAAGGTATGGAATGAGTTTCTACTATTGGGCTTCAATGGAAGAAGAGTTAGGGTCGCAGACAGTCAGGGAAATAGTAGATAAACTGAAGGCGGTGCAGGACCCGAACAATGAAAATATCGAAAAAGTGATACGAAATACCGCAGGTCAAAATTATGTTGAACGGATTGAGAACCTGGGTGCCGAGGAAGCACTGGAATTTCTCAGTGAATCAATGCGGCGTTTGATTCCGAAAGTAAGAGAAGAACTCAGCAGCAATCAAAGAACTATAAGAATGGCGGCATACGAAGTTCTGCACAGGCTGGGTAAGGACATCTTTGATATCGACCTCTCCGATATTGCCACTACCGCCAGGGTTGTCGATATCGCGCCGGATACGCCTGCCTATTACGCAGGCCTTCGCCATGGTGATATTATCGAATATATTGACGGCGAACTGGTGGAGTCATTCGATAAATTCTCGGAAAATGCCGGGCGCTTCTATGAACCCGAGATAGAAGTAAAAGTTCTAAGGAGGGGCACGATGCAAAGCCTCAAATTGCAATCCTTCGCCGGGAGTAAATGTCAGCCAATAGCGCGATGATTTATTTGGGGTGATTACCTGTCGTAGGAAACTAACGTATCTTTTCCGGGAATCAGCCTTTATAAACTCCGGCCTATTGGGGCTTGGCACTTTTGGAGGATTCGGGTATAATTTTTCAGAAAATCTGTTTCTACGGCGTCTACAGGTATTATTATCCACCGTTTGAGAAATATGGAAGGAGTTACTATGAATATCAGACGAATAGCAGGATTTGTAATTGTATTCGGGATTTTTCTTGGATTTTTCGTTCAGGGCTGCGAGGGGCAGAGCCGCAGTAACGAGGCGGATAGACAGATGAAGAAGGATTATCCTATCAAGCCGGTATCCTTTACGGATGTTAAGGTGACGGATGATTTCTGGTCGGGGAGGATTGAAACCAACCGGAAGGTTTCAATTCCTTACGCTTTCGGCAAGTGTGAAGAGACGGGTCGCATCGATAATTTCGCAATAGCCGGGGGTCTGAAGGAAGGCAAACATAGGGGAAGCTTTCCCTTCGACGATACGGATGCGTATAAGATTCTCGAAGGGGCTTCGTACTGCCTGAGCGTGCAACCCGACGACAAGCTGGATAAGTACCTGGATGAGCTGATTGTCAAGATAGCGGCGGCGCAGGAAGACGATGGGTACCTGTTTACCGCGAGGACAAACAAGGCCCAGCATCTTGTAAACTGGTACGGGAATGAACGCTGGGAAAAGCTCGGTGGCAGCCATGAACTGTATAACATGGGCCATCTATACGAGGCGGCGGTTGCACATTACCAGGCAACGGGCAAACGAAGCCTGCTTAATGTTGCAATTAAGAACGCAGAGTATCTGGATACGGTTTTCGGGCCGGGCAAGAATGAGACGGCGCCGGGGCACCAGATAATTGAGATGGGATTAGCCAGGCTTTACCGTGCAACCGGAAATGAAAAATATCTGAAATTAGCCAAGTTTTATCTTGATACCCGCGGACCGGGCGGGAATCCGTACAATCAATCACATAAAAAGGTTGTCGAGCAGAGTGAGGCCGTGGGACACGCTGTCCGGGCCTCTTATATGTATTGCGGGATGGCGGACGTGGCGGCACTTACCGGTGATGAAAGTTACCGAAAGGCAGCAGACCGGATCTGGGACAACGTTGTCACGAAGAAACTATACCTGACGGGCGGCATCGGAGCGAGAGGATCGGGCGAGGCCTTCGGGGACAATTACGAGCTGCCTAACGAAAGCGCCTACTGCGAGACGTGCGCGGCCATCGGGAACGTGATGTGGAACCACCGGATGTTTTTATCCAGCGGCGATGCAAAATACATCGACGTAATGGAGCGGACACTTTATAACGCCTTGATTTCGGGCGTGTCCCTGAGTGGGGACAGCTTCTTTTATCCGAATCCGCTGGAATCGCACGGCCAGCATCAGCGAAGCCCGTGGTTCGGCTGCGCGTGCTGTCCCGGCAACATCACCCGGTTTATAGCGTCGGTTCCGGGATATGTATATGCTCAGCAGGGAGATACAGTCTATGTCAATCTTTTCGTGGACGGCTCAGCGGAAATCAAGATGGGCAAGAACACCGTGCGGCTAAAGCAGCAGACGGATTATCCCTGGGACGGGAATGTGAAGATTACGGTAGAGCCGGAGCGTTCGGAGAAGTTCACGGTTGCAGTACGTATTCCCGGCTGGGCGAGGAACGAGGCGGTACCGAGTGATTTGTATCGTTTTGCCGACATCAGTACCGACAAAGTGTCACTAAGCGGCAACGGCAAAAAGGTCGCTTTGGATGCGGAACAGGGCTATGCCCGTATCGAGCGCCGGTGGAAGAAAGGTGACGTAATCGAGCTGAATCTTCCTATGCCGGTGCGGCGTGTGCTATCCAATGAGAAGATTGCGGACGATAAGGACAAGGCAGCACTGCAGCGAGGGCCGATTGTTTACTGTGCGGAATGGCCCGACAATGACAACCACGTGCTGAATCTTGTGCTCGCAGACAATGCAAAATTAACAACCGAGCATCGCGGAGACATGCTGAATGGAGTAACGGTCATTAAGAGCAAGGCTGTTGCCCTGAGCTATGACAAAGACGGCAAAAAGGCACTGAAGAGGGAGCAGGATTTCGTGGCGATACCTTATTATGCGTGGGCACACCGTGGGCCGGGCGAGATGACGGTGTGGCTGGCGCGTGATGAGTCAGCGGCTAAACCGCTGACGCCGCCGGGTATGATACGGAACGCTTCATTCGAAGAGGCGGTCAATGATAAGCCTGCGGGCTGGGAAACACGCACGTACAGCGGAAGAGGCAGATTCGAATATGTCGAAGGCGGGCGAACGGGGAAACGGGCGGTTTGTCTTTCTTCGGAAAACGGTGCGGATATCGGATGGCTGACCTCGGTTTCTGTCAAGCCGCGGTCGAAATACAAATTGACCGGCTGGATTAAAACGGAAAACGTCGAGGCCGGTTCAGGCAAGGGGGCGTTATTTAATCTGCATAATATTCAACCTTTACAAACACCAGCAGTGACAGGGACAAAGGACTGGACGAAGGTCGAGGTTGAATTCGATACGGGAGATCGGGCGGCCGTGGAAATCAACTGCCTGTTCGGAGGGTGGGGACAATCGACAGGCAAGGCATGGTATGACGATTTGCAGCTTGAGATTCTTTCTACAGAAAAAACGGAACCAGGCGTAACAATCGATGCAAGTGAAACGGGCGAACCGATATCCAAATTTATCTACGGGCAGTTTATCGAACATCTCGGGCGTTGTATTTACGGGGGTATCTGGGCGGAGATGCTGGAAGACCGCAAGTTCTACTATCCGATTACGGCTAATTACGATCCTTACCGGGCTGCCAGCGGGATTTCCAGAGACAATCCCTTTGCGATAGTAAAGTCCTCGCCGTGGCAAATCATCGGGCCGGCGGATTCTGTGACTATGGTCAAAGAAGATTCCTATGTCGGCGAGCATAGTCCCGAGATCAAAGCCGGCTGGGGAGGTGATCCCACGGGCATCCGGCAGAAAGCATTAGGTCTTATTGAAGGAAAAGATTATACGGGGTATATCATTATTTCGGGCAGCGGCTCTCCTAAAGTTCAGGTGTCACTGGTTTGGGGTGAGGGTGACAACGGCCGGCAGAGTAATTTTCTGGCCGCACCAACCGCCAAGTACACGAAGATACCCTTGAAATTTAAATCAGGCGCCACGACCGATGACGGTCAACTGGAAATCGTCGCGCACGGGGGCGGGACCTTGCGTGTGGGGACGGTTTCGCTGATGCCGGCAGACAATATCGAGGGTATGCGTGCGGATACATTGAAAGTGCTGAAGGAGCTTAATGCGCCGCTTTATCGCTGGCCGGGCGGTAACTTTGTGAGCGGCTACGACTGGCGTGACGGAATCGGGGACAGGGACAAACGGCCTCCTCGCACGAATCCTGCCTGGACGGGTGTGGAGCACAACGACTTCGGCTTCCACGAATTTATTCACTTCTGCCGATTAGTCGGCGCCGAACCTTTAGTTACGGTGAACACGGGTTTTGGCGATGCCTATTCGGCCGCGGCCCAACTGGAATACGCCAATGGCTCGACCGATACACTTATGGGCGCTCTACGTGCAAAGAATGGTGACCCGGAACCATTTAACGTTAAGTACTGGTGTATAGGAAACGAGATGTTCGGGTCGTGGCAACTTGGTTATATGAGGCTGGAGCATTATGTTCTCAAACATAACTGGGTGGTGGACAAGATGCGCGAGGTGGATCCCGATATTGTGCCGATAGCCTCGGGTAATGCCGGGTCATGGAGTGAAGGACTGCTACGAAGATGTTCCAATCATATCGACTTGATCGCAGAGCATTTCTACTGCCAGGAAAGAAATGACCTTCTGGAACATACATCGCAAATCCCGGACAATATCAAAAGGAAGGTGCAATTCCATCGGGAGCTTCGTGAGAAACTGGACGAGCTGAAAGGCAAGGACATCCAAATCGCGATGACCGAATGGAACTACTGGTACGGGCCGCACGTGTTCGGCGAATTAGGGACGCGGTATTTCCATAAAGACGGGCTGGGGATAGCCAGAGGGCTGCACGAATACTTCCGGCATTCCGATATTATGTTTATGGCCAATTACGCCCAGACGGTGAACGTCATCGGGTGTATCAAGGCCAGCAAGACGGCGGCGGCCTTCGAGACGACGGGTCTGGTTTTGAAACTATACCGCGAGCACTTCGGGACAATCCCGGTTGAAATCACCGGTGACGCTTATCCTCTCGATGTGTCGGTGGCCTGGACAAGCGACCGAAAGGCCCTGACCCTCGGCATCGTCAATCCCACAGAAGACGAGCTGGAACTACCGATGGAATTGAAAGGGGCAGAACTATCAGGCAACGCAAAGCAATGGCAAATTGCACACTCCGACCCGATGGCTTATAATGAGCCAGGCAAAGAACCGAACGTAACGATTAAAGAAAAAATCGGTTCAAAAATCTCCCGCAGGCTGAGTGTGCCGCCGTTGAGTATAAATCTTTACAAACTAACGATAAAGAAGTAAAATGCCCTTTATTCTATAGTATCAATTTCAGAAGGAGACGTTTAATTATGGAATGTAACAAGGAGCAAAATCTTAAAAATTGCAATTGTACATATCCCGGCTGTGACAAAAAGGGGGTATGCTGTGATTGTTTAAGATATCACTTGTCGATTGAACAACTACCCGGCTGCTGCTTCCCAGACAGAGTCGAGAAAACTTTCGACCGAAGTTTCCGTGCGTTTGCAAAGGCATGGGGCTTATAAAACTATTTGGTTCGAAACAAGATGGGAGAGGCAATAAACACAACTAAAGCTGAGTGGGACCGAATATGTGAAAGAACGCACAGCCCTTGGTGGATCTTCGGTCCGCCAGTTTTGAATTTAGTTAATATTCAAAGCTTGCCTAATATGGTCACCCTCAAGTCAAGATTTAGTGCATGGTGGTCAATATTATTCTGGTCTATTTTAATAGCCCCCATTCTGTGGGGAATATGTTATATAGTCACTTCCAAGTCCATAAAACCAAGCCTTGCCATAACGGGCATTCTGACGCCGTGCATAATCGTATTCTTGTATAACAAAGCTTATTTCATTAAGAAGATTGCATGGGAACCTCTCGGTCATGATCTGAAAGTATTTTATGGTTCGCTGTTCAGAACTAAGGTTCTGACTGTACCGCGTGAAGAATTGGAATGTCGATTGCGCTTCAAGAAGGGCTATATAAAAAGCGGAAAACATGAGACAAGTACATCTCATTTAGGATTGACTAAGTTAAACGAACCTGAAAGCAAGCAGTTGGTTCTGGCTTCAAGCGACAGGCATTACCTTCTTCCGTCATTTGAAAGCATATCGGAATTCCTGAAGGGACAAGCTATAGATGAAACCCTGGTTGATGTAAGGCTCCCAAAGGGAAACACAATCAGCATTTCACAAGCTCCTGTAGGACGCTGCAAAGTCGCCGGTTCAGATAAATTGTATCTATCCTCAATTTCCAAGGAAAAAATCATATTTAAAAGAAGATTAAAAGAGATGATATTCCCAACAATAGTATTGCTTTTGCTGATTACTCTGGGCAGTCTTCCAATTCTACTCAAAGATGTGATTGTAGAAGACTCAGGAGAGAAAGGTGCCTTTGGTTTGATACTCATTGGTGGAACGTGTGCAGTATTCTTTGGAGCAATCGGATTATACTTTTTCATACGTAATGGACGTAATTGGTCCCTGATTGCTGACCAGACAAAAGACTGTATTGCAATTAAACCAGCCGCCAATTTTTTTGGGAGGGAGAAAGCTTTGTGCAAGCTCTCTGAGGTCGGGGCAATTCAGATATGCTCGGAAATCGCACTGGGAGTACGCGGGGAAGATACTACAATAGAAGATTATCGTGAGCTTAATCTGGTTTTGATCAATCCTGCCGGTGGACGGATAAATATCATCCGCAGTCCTAAGTTTAGGGAAGTCCCAGACTATGCTCGCCAGTTCGCTGAGTTTCTTGGTGTGCCGCTGCTGGATCATGCATGAAATGACTTATCCCGCAGCTTTGCCGTGTTTGCAAAAGCGTGGGGCTTGTAACATACAACGTGCCAATTAAAATCACGGTAAAACAAGGCCGGGCATAAAAACCCGGTCCCGGCTAATTTTTATTTTCCCGGTGTTATTTCTCAAACAACGTATAATCATCGGGAATATTCGGCTCGAAAATGTCGGGAGCAGGTTCAGCACCCCAATCAAAGTCATAAGCAACTATTTTTGTTTCAATGGAACCGTTACCGGTGATTCCCCTAATCTCCGTCCTTACTGGCAAATTTGTCTTCACATTAACCCAAAGAATTCCAACGGTGCTTTCAAAGACATCAGTCAAAAAATCGGGGTCGTTCACCTCAATACCCTCAACCTCAACACCATCGATTATTTTTCGACCAAGTTCAGTATGCTCAAATGACATAAATTCCCTTATCATCCCCTTCGGATTGGCCTGGTAATGGATTTTTCTCATATACTCTTCTGATGTTAAAACCATTCTGTATTTTTTCATATCCGGCATAACCTGTGTAACACTCGTCCCTATCAGTGGTATATAAGAAATCCCAATTATCCGGCCATTCATGTATGCATCCTGTCTTAATCCAAACTCCGAAGAGACATAGGTGGTTGTTTCCGCTTCCTGGATAACAGTACCGTCGGCAACATTGGTTACACTTATCTGATGTTGAAAAATAAACGACTTAATCTGTTCAACTTTTTTTGCGACCTCACCCCAAGCAACAGTTGTCATATCGGGCCCAACGGGCCATCGACCTATTAGTACCACGATGATTACGGCCGCAACGGCGGCTAATTTTGTAATTGGATTTTTCATGATCGTTCTCCAAATATTCGGCTGTGGTACAGCCGATTCTGTCTTTTCGGATTCGGCCAGCGCTTTTGAGATACCATCGTGAACCCTTTTGTCCAGCCGGGCACTGGCTTTCAAATACAACTTTTTAATCGACTCATTTATGTCATCGGCCGGTTTCATTTTTTACCTCACTATTCAAAAGTGTTCGCAGCTTATCGACTGCATACCGATACCGACCCTGCACGGTATTGATTGAAACACTCTGCTGAGCGGCAATCGCCTTAAATTTCATCCCGGTACAAATGTGCAGGATTAAAACCTCTCGTTGCTCATACGGAATTTGTGCAAGGGCCCAAGTGACTCGACGTAATTGTTCGCCAAAAATCGCAGCGAATTCCGGCCTGTTCGAATCCGATGCAACCGGCCCTGCCTGATCCAATCCGATACTACCGTATCTTTTTCCTGCTTTATTTTTATTACGTGCATTGTTAGCAACACAGGTAGCCAAATAGGCCTTCAGACTTCCGGTAAGGCGGAACTTCTCAGCGGACTTAATAAAGGAGACAAACACATCGTGGACAGTATCTTCGGCAGAAGCAACATCAACCAAAAAGGCCGCCGCCAACGTCACCAAATCATCCTTGTACTTTTCATAGATGCGCCGCAAAACATCTCTGTTGCCGCGATTGAACTTCCATATAAGCAGCTTGTCTTCCATCATCGACAATTTGGTTTCCTGAACTTTTAACAATCGATTGTCACCTATATAACAACCAGGCCGAGTGTTTTAGTATAAAGAAAAAAGACATTTTCGGCCATATTTGCCCCGGCGGGATCCAAGAAGCACTTTTTGCCCAACAAGCGCATAAAAGACGCTGCCGGGCCTATTGGACGGCAGCGTCATTTTTTGTAACCGCTTAAAGGCAAAATTACGGCACTTCGGGTTTTGGCGGCGTAAAGCCTTCGGGGATTTTGGGGCTAAACGTATCGGGGGGCAGATTCTGGTCCCACTGGAAGGGGCCCCTTTCGAATTGCTGCATAAGCTCCTGCTTTGACGGCTCATCCGTATCCCATTCGAATTCCATGCGTACGAGAAGCTTCGTATCTGCATTAAACCACAGGCGGTGTATCATGCTGTCGGGATTGTCGCCGTATTTTTTCGCGCTTATTTCAAAACCGATGCACTCGACTTCATCGATAATCCGGTTTTCCAGAATTCGGTCCGCCCGGTCAACCAATCCAGCGAAAAAGACAATCTCGTGCATCGGATGCCGTCTTTGGTAGGAACTGGAAACCTGATAGATCCGGCTGTCGTGGTCGACCACCGTTCTAACAATCCAGAAGTTGGTGTCTTCAATTTCAAAGCCGGTCTCCTGAGTGTCCAACTGTTTACCAACATACCATTCCGTCTTTTGGAGGCGGTCACCGGAATAATAGTCATAGCGCCAAGCATTCGGGGACAAATATACGGTTTTGTCGCCGTGCTGATAAACCACAGTCTTCGCCTTTTTCGTTGCCGCCACGATTTGGTCTTTTAATCCTTCGGGCACATCGGCATAAGTCATTTCACCTTTCCTTGCCGCAATAATTTCCTCCGGACGGGCGTTGACGAAATTCTGCGGAATCTGCGGAGTGAAAATGTCAGCAGGCACTTCCATGTAATATTCGAACCGGTCATGTATTATCGTGTGTGTTTGTGCCGCATCGAAACTGCTTCTGAAGCCATGCTTTTCTACGCGCGCGGGCAGTTTCGTTTCGACATCGAACCACACGCAAGCGGTTCGGCCTTCAGGGAACGTACCCGATTTGCCGAGGTCTATCTCGAAACCCACACATTCACGCCCCTCAAAGAACTTCGTACCGAGAATTCGGTCGGCCCTGGGAAGAAGGCCAACATAGTAGCGAAAAGAATCCATCTGATTGGAATAGAAAGGCCAGTCACCGGCTTTCTCCTGGAAGTAGCACTGATATTCGAAAGACACCTCGTATTTAGTGGGACCATTGGGCTCTCGTAAAATCCACTTAGTATTTACGACCTTTGTGCCGGTGTGATAATCATATCTGTCGCATCGATAGGCGTTTTCCGAACAAAATCTTTTTTCCCACTCAACATCCATTTTCACAAGGCCATAATCACTGACTGAAGCTCCGTGCTGTCTGTAAACCAGTGTTTTTACCTTTTCGAGTGATCGAATTATTTCCTGTCCCCAGGCAGCCGGCGGTCCCATATACCACTTTTCCTTCGGCCAGAAGTTGATACTACCGATGACGGCAATTATTATCACGGCAGCAGCAGCGAGCTTCATAATCGGCATACCCATAACCGTTTTCCATTCGCTGAAAGTACGAGTTTTCGTTTGTAGCCGATATTTGAGGTAGGCGCTGAGGAGCTGCTTTTTCAGCGAGTTGCGATGCCCGGCGTCCGGGGCATCAAAGGGTATACCCTTTACAAATTCTTCGATGTATTTTTCGTTATCGTTCATAATATTGACCCTCCGTTAATCACAGCGGCATTCAACTTTTTGCGCAGCTTTGCGGTAGCACGCGCTAGCCATGTGCGGACTGTAGAGGGGGACTTGTCCAAACAAGCGGCTACTTCGGTTAACTTCATTTTCTCAAAGAAATGCAGGGCGATGACATCCTGGTACTTGGGCTTTAAGCTCAAAAGAGACTGCTTCAAACAGGCCTTCTTTTCAAGCAGGGCATCATCAGTGCCAATGTCGTAGACTGATTCTGCGCGAGTATCTTTTATAACTTTCTGCATAAGTTCGGCCCTTTTTTTGGTATCGCGGAGATGGTCATTAACGGCGTTGGTGGCGATGCGAAGTAGCCAGTTGCGAAAATAAGCCGCCTTTCCGCTAAAAGAGCTCAAGTTATGCATGGCTTTGAAAAAAACGGTTGAAGTGACGTCCTCGGCATGGTGGCGGTCGAATAACCGGCGCACACAATAGTTAAATACGTTGTCATAATGCATGAGGTAAAGCTGAGCGAAGGCGTCGGGGTCGTTACAGGCCTTTTGGATGAGATTGTTTTGTTCAGCTTCGTCAATCGTCAAGTTTGTACGCCTCTTTATTCGTTTTGTACAGGTTCCAACCGTCATCGTAATTATAAACGGGAAAAGTGGGGAAAACGTCCCAAAAAAATCGGGAAAAGCAGGAAAAATATATCCTTTTTTTGTGCTTTTCTTAGAAAACGCACAAAAAAAGGCCGGGCAAAGCAGCCCGGCCGAAAGGTTGAAATCTATATATACTTTGAGAGGTTTATCACTCAATCAAAATATGAAACAGTCCCGCTAATATGTTTCGACTTTAGCGCCTTCCAGCAGTTTTTGGCCGATGAATGCATCCGATGGATATTTGTTTTCTTCAAGGACCTTAAAGTCAATATTCCAGTTGGCCCCTCCAAGGCCTGTTCCCCTTTCCGGGTCAGGATAAGTAATGAGGACACGTTTGCTCGCATACCACTGTCCCTCCGGCAATTGGACCAAATCGGTGGATTCATATTCCCTTTCCTTCTCCCAGACGCCTGACCTTTGCTTCCACCATATCCATCTTACACAGATATAATCGTGGTCAGGGTCAATATAAAAGTCTCTGCGAATATCAGCCATGTTAATTCGCAGCCCAATATAACCGCTAAGTTCTTCAGGCGCATCCTCAATCCATTCAAAACTGGCGGGATTGCGATTGGCATACGGCCATAGGGCCTCATGAGGTCTGCTACTGCTAAACAGGCCACTATCTCTTGTAACTCGGACTCGCGGCTCAGGTTCATTTGTAAAAGATGGTGATGGATGTGGGTTCCTTCTTATATATGACCTGCTGCCATCGAAGACAGCAATATTAACAGGCACCTGCGTTTGCGCCCATTGGACAACTTCTTCAGCACTTACCGGTAATTTTAGGTGATACTCAGGATAATATTCCAAGTTGAAGTAGTGGTTGTGATGAATCTTTTCGCGATCTCGGAAGACAACTTCGATTTCAGATTCCCTTTCATTATCCCATCTAAGGGAACGATATTGTTGGGGAAAGTTTTCAAGATTGGCCTCGCCGGCCTCAACCACCTCTATAATAGAAGGCAGTGCGACCTTGTCATAGTGATTTATAATCGGTAAGTCTCGCGACACACCCAAGTCGTAAATGCCGGAAGGTCCAGATTCCGGAAAATCAAATTCGCCTGTTATGAATTCACGCTTCTGTTCCTCTCGATCAGCCAATGGCAGCTGTTCCCAAATTCGCACGGGCAATCGTGTCTGGGGGTCAGCAATCAAACCTTACCAGCCGCTTGCCATCAATTCGCTCCATGTTTCTTTCAACTTCCCAATGAGCGCTCCTTCCATTTTCAGCCATTTTTTCCCAATGCCCAACAATGGCTTCCCAAGCCGTTTTCGGATCCCATTGAGGAATTACACCGTCTTTATAGATTACCGGCCTATCCTCAGATATGTGTTCTCCCCGAAGCGCATAATATACTTGCCTAATGTTTAACGCGTGGTCTACAAAAACACAACGACCATCCCAATCTTTGTAATAGAAATCTCCAGTTTGCAAATCGTACCATCGCTCGGCGCCGTTATCATACTTCAAATTTACCCAGGGCTGTTCCATGAATGCCGCTTGCACATCCGCCCATGCGAGACTTGAATCGCCGATCTGCTGAACAGCTACAAGCACTGCTATTATCACCACCGCCGCAGCGGCAAATTTCGTGATTGAACTTTTCATAATCGTTCTCCATATTTTTTGTTCCCCAGTTCTGAGCCCGCCCGCCTGCTCGGTCAACGTTTTTCTTACATGTTCAAGGTCACGGGCAGTAACTTCAGGGCTTACCTCAAACTGTGAAATTGCTTCGAAACGAAGCTTAATTTCTTTTTCATCGATTTCCGACATAACATGACCTCATCGTGACGCTTTATTTATATATACCCGGTTGTCATTCTTTACTTACCAGTAATTCTCTAAGCCGGGCCATAGCTTTGGAACATAGTGAGCGCATATATTGCGGCTTTTTACCGAGCAGTTGCGAAATTTCCTCATAAGATTTCTGCTCAATATAGTGCATCACAACTACATTTCGTGCTAAATCCTTCAATTTCGAAGTAGCATTTAGAATCTGCTCTAACTCTTCGGCCTGAATCATTTTTCCTAATGCCGACGGATTATTCTGTGCTACCATGCAATTTGTTTCCAATTTCTGACAGGCAGTTTTGCGCTTCCTGCGCCATTCAAAAGCAAGATTCATAGCCGCTCTGTGGGCATACGCAAAAGGATCCTCTGCCTTATCAAACGCCCTGGAACTGCTTAACCTTATGAACAGTTCCTGCAGCAAATCCCCTACCACGTCCTCGCGCAGCGTCAGACGTGCCAAAAGCCTGTGCAAGTCCACACCCGACGTATCCAGTAATTGCAGAATCTTTCTTTGCCGCTCTATCAAGAAGAGTCCTCGATACTAACTTCTGTAGCTACTTTGCCATGGCCTTCCCCATTATAGATGAAAGAAACACTCCCTGCGCACCTCATTTTCAGGGTAAATATTTTCTCTCGGACAAAAGAAGGCCGGGCAAAGCAGCCCGGCCTTTTGATTCATCAATATATTCTTATTTTATTTCTACAGGTGAGTTGTAGAAACCTGCAATTACACATGAGGGGAGACCATCGATGTTTCTTTTTTTGATAACAAGCTTCCACTCTTTAAGACTGCCATCCTCGTACCTTATGATGCATGGTATGACCTTGCCAATGCCACAGCCGGGCTCGATATAAATTTTGCCGTTTTCCACATGCTCGACAGGCACAGAGTCCGGGGCCTTATTCATATCCAAAGAAGGATACAGTTTTCGGGCAGCAGCCAGGTCCATATTGATTATCGCATTCCAGTACTGTGTGACAATTTCCTCTGCAGCCTGTTGTTCCGTCAGCCCTTCAGTAGAAATGCCATACCGAGGATCCGAGAGAGCCTTGTTTCTTTCATCCATGTTTACAACCTCCGCACCTTCGGGAATTTCGAACTCAAATATTTTTTCCGGCAAATCCAAATCATATTCGATTTGATCAATATCCTTAAAAATTGATCCGAGACGGTTGTTTTTCCTCAGGCAATAAAGGCGCAGAGGCAGTTTCGTCTCCGGATCTACAAATCCCTTCCATGTTTCATCAGGGCTCTCGTAAAGCACCACAATAAGGCTTTTACCCGTTTGGGGATCAGACTCATGATGTATTTTTATATCTATATTTGAATTCTCCATTTGTGAAGACCGAAGCAAATCCTCGAACAGGCGAGACGGTGCAACATTAATATTAAAGAGTTTTCCCGAGCTCACCAGAACCCTATTAGCACTTTCATTATACTGATATGAAAGTTTGGGTGTGGAGACAGCAAGATATTTCGTTTGCGGACGATACATACAGCAGTAATCAGGCATGCCGGTTTCAGGATTAAGCTTAACCCACATTTCAAATTCCAGGTTATCCCAGCTCCGGCCAAACAAGTGCAACGTTCTGACATTATTCATAGCTTCCAATGTTTGATCAAGGGCATAAGCGGGAGTTGCGGCTTTTTGCATAACGGTAATAAATATACCTGCCGCAATAATAATAACCGCCGCAGCAGCGAGTTTCGTAATTGAACTTTTCATAACTATTTTCCCAATATTCGGCCCGGCCATTGCCGGGTTTGTCTTTTTTGATTCTTCCATCGCGGCCAAAGCATCGCCGAGAATTCTCTCATCCATTTCTGCATCAGCCGACACTTCAATATTCTCAAGATATGACTTCTCAATCGAATGCTCCAAGTTTTTTTGATATCTCATCTTCATAACTGTCCATCTAAAATTGAACGGAGTTTGTTCAAACCATACCGATATCGGCTTCGAATTGTATTGGTCGAAACGCCTTTTGATTTGGCGATTTGTGCGAATCCGGCCCTGCTTTGCAGGTGAAGAATTATTATCTCACGCTGCACGTAGGGAAGCTGAGTCATTGCATAGTCCAACTGCTCGGTCAATTCATTGCGTTCTGCCAAGTGATCGGGCATGCTTGTATCCGAACGAATCGGTTTCGCGTCGTCCAGAGCGACTGTTCGTTTTCGCTGCGCCGCCCGGTTTTTGTCACGCGCACGATTTGCAATACAGATTGACAAGTAGCCCTTGAGACTGCCTCTCAACCGGAAATTTCCCATGCCCTGTGCAAATGTCACGAATACGTCGTGCAGGAGGTCTTCAACACTGTTTCTGTCATTCAAAAGGGCAGTGGCTACCTTGAGCAAATCGTCTCTGTACTTTTCATAGATGCGACGAAGGGCATTGCTATCCCCTCGATTGAATTTGTATATAAGCAGCTTATCTTCCAACATCAACGCGTTGCTCGCCAAATCTGACAACAATCGATTGTCACATCTTGAAACGCCTGAACCTGTGATTTCAGTCTAAAGAAAATATATTTTTTTTCCAGATTTTACTGTGTGGGCCCCCAAAGAGCATCCTGCACTTAAAAAGCGCGTAAAAAAGGCCGGGCAAGAGTGAACCCGGCCTGTTTGCGACCTCCTTCAAGGAGGACTACTATGTTATTTTTCTATAGTACGTAAGGCTGTTTTGTTAAATTCCGCCGAAAATCGTCCAACGGCCCGGCTGGTTGAAAACCTGCCGAACGCCGAGGCGATCGAGTTTCCACTGGCTTATTTGCCCCTCTTTTTCAATCTCAACCGTGCAGGGCACAACCAAGCCGCCCGTTTTAGGATTGGGATGCGGGCCGGCAGGTCCGATTGAAATAATGCGGAGAAACCTGGTCCGGCCGAATCCCTGTTTCATTTTGTCGGCCGGCATACCTTCAAGCAATTTGCCTGCTTTGGCGTAATCTTCAGCAATCAAGGCCTGGAAGAATTGTCTTGCCACTTCAACGGCAATTTCCTCATCGCTAAGACTGCCCTGGGCAAGGCCGACTTCCTGAATTGTCTGGTCGATGCGCGTCGCATCGGCAGGAACTTCATCGTCGAGTGTAAACATTTCGGCATCGATTGTTTGATTGTAGTCATAATACTGCTGCACACCAATGTATTGATACTCGCCGTCTTTAAGGTGGTAATACTCTGCAGCGATAACCAGCTTCGTGGCCTGGTCGACGAACAGAACTTCGCGTCTATGTGGTGAAGAGCTTTCAGGCAGATAGGTGGCTGTTACGATAATGGGCTTTGCCTTATCGGAAGGCTGGGCAATCTCTATCTCTACTCTACCCTGTGTCTGCCGCTTATACAGTCTTTCAACAGCCAGTCGTGGGTCGGATCTTTCCACTATCCGGAGCATACGGTCGGCGAAAGCCTTATCCGCGGCTATGAAGAGGAGGTTCTTCTTCTTAAAGTATACCTGCACTTTGTTTTGGTTCCATACAATTGTTTTAGCGCCGTCATCGGGCGCGTCCCATTGAGGCATATGCATACGAGCATTTACTATCTTTCCAAGGTCGTCACACTCGACCCAGAATTCCTTTGGCTCATTTTCGTGTTCGGATGTGATATCTTTTATATGCAGGTAACGTACCGTGTGGTTGGCCTTGACAGTGTCTGCAAGAACATAGTCTGATTCGTTCCAAGGATTTATTGCCAGCACAACTGCAAGAATTATCACCGCCGCTGCGGCGAGTTTTGTTATTTGACTTTTCATAATATACTCCCGGAGAATATATCGTTTTGGTTGCATCAAAGTCTCGCTGAAATCTCTCGTCATTTCGCGGGCGATTTTCCGGGCCTCAGCGGGCACATCTTCCGTGCCCAACTTGTTCAGGACTTCTTCAATATCTTCCTGTTTCATTTTATTTCTCCTAATCCCTCAAGGTCGCCAACTTGTTTTTCAAAGTCGCAATAGCCTTGGAAACGTGCGACCTTGCCCCGGCTTCGCTGCATTTCAATTTCTCGGCGACGTCTCTGTAACCCTGCTGCTGGAAATATCTCATCACAATTGCCTTTGCCTGTTTGGCCGGGAGCTGTGCGACCGCCTGCCTGACCTTAGTAGCCAATTCACTGTTGCTGACTTTCTCATCGGGTCCCGCCGTGACGGCGGCGTGGCTTTTTCTAATCTGGCCGTTTTTGCCGATTCTGTTTCGCCACGCTTTGGAATTTGCGGTCAGTGCAATCCTGTAGATGTAAGAGCCAGCCTGTCTGCCGTTGAGCTTCTCGACGTGCTGCCACATTCCTAACAGCGCATATTGCATCGCCTCAGTAAAAAGTTCCCGGTCGCCCGTGAGTTTCCAAAGGACCGAGGCCAGGAAGTCGATATAGTCGGCCTTCACCCGTCTAAAGATTTCGGCTCTCTTCGAATATTTCATTTCCTACACTTCAACTAATCACCGGATTCCCATTTTGCGAAAGAAAAGCAAAATGGAGTACCATCCATAACATCTGAACATGTCCAGTATTCACCTAATAATAACCGCCCGGAGTGGATTTTGTGTAAAAAGTTTTCCTGAAAAAATACAACTGAGCAGGTTTTAGGGGGTAAAAGTGTCTTTTGAACAGCGTTTTTCAGCTACCCGATACAGGCCGTTGCTTTGCGGGGATCGGCCTATGGAGCTTTAGGATAATCAAAAGGCCGAAGGCAGCCGAAAACACATAACCCAAAGGTACAAATTTAAGGACGAGAACCGTTCCAAAATATTCTGCGACAGGCAACAAGGACATAAAAACAATATTTGCCAGCGCCCATGTCCCGCCTACCATAAAACCCATTCGTCGTCCCAGATTGGGGCCGACGGCGCCCCTTGCAAGGGTAATCATCAATATGTAAGCAGAGACCGCGCAAAAGCCGACACCAAAGAGTATCCACATAGCCGCCGCCTTTTCTATCAAAAAAAGGTAAGCCGTTAGAAAAGGAACCGCAAGAAACAGCGCGGCAATTGAACATGGAAGCTCGCCTTTTTTGTGGGCGACAGCCGCCCAGACAAACGAGCCCACGGCCCCTCCTATACCAAATATTGTTATCGAGTAACCACCGAAAGCCAGGTCAAAACCAAGCTCATTTAGCACGGTTGGCAGCAGTGAAGCAAGAACGAACGAAGAAATGGCGGCGGGCATAGCCATAGCAAATAAGAGCCAGAAAGGCAATTTGTACTCGACAGTGGCCGTCATATTATTATTGTAACTTATCCGACCAACCGACAGGCGGACTCTCAGCAATATTACGAGCAACATACCTACGGCAGGTAAAATAAGCAAAGGGTAGAGACCCGGCATGCCCCATCGGGACACAAGAACAGCAGAGACCGCCCCGCCGCTTGCGTATCCGAGGAAACCGCCGGTCATGAAGACGGCCGTGCTAACGGCCGGCCGAATCCTCCTAAGACGATGAACAGCCCTCAGCGATTCAGGATGCGTTATCGCTACTCCAAAGCCGCTGACTACAGCCAGTACAAGCATTGCGGTAAAGGCTCCGCCCGACCTCGGCAGCAAACCGAGCAGGCAGATACCAGCGGCCAGTATCAGGCCAATGTGCAAAAATAACGGCATGCGCTTGTCGGCACGCATATGACCGGTCAACACCTGAAAGCCGTTGCTGGTCATATGCAACACACCCAAAATAATACCGGCCAAAGACAGCCTTAATCCAAATTCAGACATAATTGCCGGCAGTATTGCGGGCAGCATACCGCCAAACATATCAATCAAAAAATGAACGCCAGAAAGCACCAAAAGCTGCATCCACTGAAATGTGGCGATTTTTTTATTCAAGTATCACCTAATTTAAGCCTCCTTACTGGTTTTCCTTCTTCGATAATGCAGCCTTCAAGAGCTGCTTGGCCTTTGTATAGTCCGGATTGACCTGCAGAGCTCTTTTATAGGCCTTTATTGCCTCGTCCGTTTCGCCCTGCCTGTCCAAAAGAATACCCATATTACAATACATTTCCACATCGTCCGGTGAGGCCTCGAGGACAATACGAAACTGCTCTATTGCTTCATCGAGCCTGTTAATAGCAGCCAGTGCCAGTCCCAGCCGGCCATGGGCAATTACGTTGTCAGGCTCAAGCTCAAGGGCTTTATTATAACAGATAATAGCCTCATCATAGTCACCTTTTTGGGCCAAAGCAAAACCCAAGTTCCTCAACGTATCGACATCCTTCGGCCTATACCTGAGCGCCTGGCGATATGAGGCGATGGCCTCTTCCGTCTTTGCCTGTTTGAACAGCAGCAAAGCCAAGTTATAGTGTGCCTGAGCAAAGTCGGGCTTTAGCTGAAGGGCCTCTTTGTAATGCTTGACCGCATCGTCAATTCTGTCGAGCTGGGCAAGGGCATTGGCCAGGTTATTGAGCACCTCGGGAGAGTTGGGCCTGAGTCGAAGCGCTGCGCTGAAATGGTCAAACGCCTGTTCGATCTGTCCCTCGTTCTTAAGGATGTTGGCATAATTATTACTCATAACGAAGTTGTCACCGGTGACATTAAGTGCATGTTCAAAAAGCGCTTTGTTATTTCGCCAATGGCGCAGTTGTAAACGGGTACATATCGATAAGGCCAGAAGAATAGCCAACGCCACCGCACCAACAGCAATTTTTTGGTACCGCCACTTTGCTAATAACTCCTTTAGGCCCCAGGCAATCATGGTAAACAGGCCTATGAAGGGAAGATAGACATAGCGGTCCGCCATAGCCTGGGGCCCGACCTGGACCAGGCCGATGACAGGCACAAGAGTCCCCATATACCAGAACCAGCCCACCGCCAGGTATTTACGACGCCGGGCCAAGAAGATTACCGTCATTGTTATAATCAACAACAGCAGTGCCGAAATTATCACCTGCCACAACGGCAGTTTATCAAAAGGATGCGGATAAAATACCGCCAATCGGGCGGGCCATACCATTT
>SMTZ1_10002344_pt1 | contig 30132 bp, 32 predicted proteins | sample DeeMarSWOR136_30_FD_25667 | JGI IMG/M metagenome (IMG submission 25667) | reverse complement strand
GGAGGACGGGCAAGACTCGACAGTGATTGCCATTGAGACTGTGGTCTACAGTATTCTCGAAGGAATCAGGGGTTTGCGCAAAAGGTACAGGCGCGATGACATTAGATGTTAGCACGAGGAAACTGGTCGGTCGGCGCAGCATTGTCCAAGCGGCTCAGAGGACCGGCGCAAAAATCATTCTGGAAGAGCATAGCGTCTTCGGAGGATCGGGAAGTGCTGCATCCGAAGTGGTGGTGAAGGAGTACTCTGTCCCGATCATTTCAATCGGAGCAGGCGGCCAATATGGAGCGTCAATGAGCCACGAAGAACTTCTGAGCAGACACGGACTGACTGTCCCAAGAATTGTCGCAGCTACCCCGACCCCTGGCAGGGAGACGAGATAGTGAGGTGGTCGATGAAACGGATTCCCAATGTCGATGATCGAGCGAAAATACTGGTGGTGAGTGCAGTTGGAATGGGTAATGCGATACTCTTCATTCCCGCCCTCAGAAGGTTGAGGACTCACTTCAGACATGCACACATAGTTCTACTCGTATTCTTGAAGCCGGCAAAAGAACTGTTTGAAATCTGCCCTTACGTTGACGAAGTGCAATACCTTCCTTTCAGAACGAAGGATTTCGGTGTTTTGGTCAAGGTCTTGCTTCGGCTGTGGACCAGGAGATTCGACATATCGATGATCACCTTCCCAGCGCCCAGGATTCACTACAATCTTATCAGTCTTCTCTCCGGAGCTAGGGTGCGAATCGCTCACAAGTACAGAGACAGAAACCTCGCTACTCTGAATATCCTCAACACTGCAAGGGTTGAGATCGAAGATGTTCACGACATAGACCAGAATTTCAACCTTCTTCGACCTTTAGGCATATCACCAGAAGATGGAGACAGGAGATTGGAGCTATGGCTCAACTCAGATGACATCAGTTCCGCTGACCGTTTTCTCGAACGGAGTCGGATAGACTCCGACGATTTTGTGGTAGGTATCCACCCGGGATGCACGGAGAATCAGCCCTGGAAGAGATGGCCATACCGGTACTTCGCCAAACTCGCGGATCTCCTGATTTCCAGTTGCGGCGCGAAGGTGCTTCTTTTCATTGGACCGGACGAGCTGGATGCAGAGACGGAGATCGTCTCCTGGATGAAGAAGAAGCCTGTTGTCGTAAGGCGGCTTCCGATAAGAGAAGCAGCCGCCGTTGTCAGAAGATGCACGGTCTTCGTTTCAAACGATTCTGGTATCATGCACATAGCCGAGGCATTGAATATACCTACCTTCGGGATATTCGGGCCCTCAGACTACGTTCGTATGGCCCCATACAGAAGTCTTGAGTGGGTCATCAGGCAGGATTTCGAGTGCAGCAGAGAGTGCGCACACGCCCTATCGAAGCTGGGTCACCGATTCCACTGCATTCGAGGAGAAAACGTCTGTCTAACCGGACTCATGCCCGATCAGGTTTTCCGCGTATTGGAGAAGTTTCTGGCTTCCACTCGCTCCGGAAGAGGAGTGAAAGGCATCTGTCGGAGGGAAATGAGATAGGCAGACGATCTCTCTGCCTTCAGGCGTCATTCTACGCCCCGGGGGATCTACCGAAGAATGCCTTATGCGAGTGATTGACCATGCAACGGGGAAGTAATGAAGTAACAGTGTCTGTGGGTGTCTACGATATCCAACGATCAGTGACTGTGCTGCCCAGCACCGAACACGTCTCCATGTCATTACAGATACCCTAAGCCCTTGAGCCTCTCCTCGATCTTCTTCGCATCTTCCTCCGAGAACTCGAATTTCTTTTCCTCTTCCTCACCGCTTTCCTCGTATGTCGCTTTCTTTCGGGAGGGTTCAAAGGCGTCTTCGAGAACTCTGCCATCCATGTCCCCAGGGATTGGAAGATCCATCAGGTAGAGTATGGTAGGTGTAAGGTCAGCAATCTGTGCTCCCCGGATCTCCTTATTTCTCAGAATACCCGGACCGGTGAGAGTGAAAATGCCGTCTGGGTCGGTCATGTGCTCCCCCGACACGTGCGGGGCGTCCAGTCTAGGAGAGATGAGTCGGGGATAGAGATTGGCGTTGATTCTGTATTGTGTAGAGGGTAACCACACAATATCGGGAAGAAGGTCGAAGTAGGGGCCACTGAACAGCTCCTCCTTCATCTTCACGGCACGAAACACGAGCTCACCTGTCTCCGGGTCCTTGATTCCCTTCATTTTCTCGATGATGGCTGCAGCAATCTCGCGGTAGTCGCTACCAGCCAGCTCTTTGCTAACAAATATTCCACGATGCCAGTCTGCATAGGCCAATGTGCGGCCCCAGTCTATCCGGTCCCTCATCTGCCCTATAGCCACACTGCTCTTCGTCCGTTCCGGAATCAGGTTCCTCAGGAAGGGAAATCTTTCCACTACGTATACTCCAAAATTGTAGGAGAATATTGAGAATCTGCCTTTCAAGCTTCTGTTTCTGAAGAGAAAGCCTTCTCTTTCCAGGAAAGAATTTATGTGGAAGTATTTTGTGCTTCGAGGCTGGAATCCGTGGTCGGACATGACCATCGTATACGTGGGTTTGGCCTCGTCAATGAGCTGCTTCATTATAGAGTTCAGTCTCTGATAGAACTCGAAAATGATTTGCGGTGTGTCCCAGAATAGATGTTGGACATTGTCCAGACCTTTGAAATTGACTATGAAGAAATCTGGTGCGTACTTGTGGATCATCCTGAGGCAGGTCCTTGCTCTCTTCTCCGTGATGTTGTACTGCTCTCTCAACAGACTGGACTTGTCCAGATCCCTTTCAGGCATTTTCTTCTCCTCGGTCAGAATGTCCAGATCGACAACGTAATCGGCGAGCTCGTCCTTGAGTTCCTCTGGATAGGTGTAATTGCGACTAGACGGGGGAGTAAGGAATCCGGTTATCATAAATCCATTGACTGGCTTGGGCGGATAGGTCACCGGTACGTTGACCACACCCACCTTCCTCTTCGCACGGCTTAGAATCTCCCAGACCGCTGGTGCCTTCACGTCGTGAGATGTTGGCAGTCTTATCTCATCCACACTTTCCCTCATCAGTTTCGTGACGTAGACTCCTATCTTTCCGGGGTTTTTCCCGGTATAGAAGACAGGCCACGCCAAGAGGCTGAGAGCGGGAATGGTGCTCTTCAAGAGACCGTAAGACCCGTTCTCCATGAGCCCATCGAGACACGGCATTCTCTGCCTCATATCGTCCAGGAGATGATAGGGTGCACCATCCAAACCGATTACGAGCAGTTCCATTCTATTTCTTCCCTGTAAGTTGACCATCTAAGCCGAAAAGACCGAGAATCACTGGCGCAATCTGCTCAATCTTCATGAATGAAGACGCCTCGTCTATGCCAGGAATCTTTCCTCTCTTATCCCAGAGAATGAATATTCCATCCCAATCGTGCACTGCATCATCGGGGCCCGTATCGTTCTCTCCGAGATAGAGAGATTTTCTTCCTACTGTGCCCGCGGAACGCCACCACAAATCGTCGAGATACACCATGATGTCAGGATAGTCACCCTTGAGTTCCGGATAGAGCTTCTCGACTTGATAGGCTCTGGTCTGCCACACTTCCTCTTGAGGGCCCCTTATCTTACCAAGTTTCTGGACGAGCTCCTCGCGCAAGGATTCGTACTCCTTTTCCTCCACTACTCCTTCTCGCTCGCGACCCTTCTTGTTGATGAAGATACGGGCGTGATACCCTCCCCAGCCCCACGCTTTTGTTCGAGACCAGTCGACTTCCAGTTCTCCGAAAGACTTTATTTCAGGCGGATACTGCTTCAGCACTAGATAACCTTCCTGAATCAGCCACTCATTTATGCAGAATGCACCTTTCATTGCTTTCGCACCGTGATCGGACATCACGAGCACTGTTGTCTTCGTGTCCAGCAGGGAGAGGAGTCGCCCTATGTGAGCATCAAGGAATTTGTAGTAGTCAAGAATCGCGTTCTTGTACTTGTGATCTGGTTCGTGTTTTGGGTGGGTAGAATCGAAGTATTTCCAGAAAGCGTGTTGAATCCGATCCACTCCTATTTCCACAAACATGAGGAATTCCCACGGTTTCTCCTTCATCATATACTCTATTACTTTGAAGCTTTGCGTGCTCATTTCATAGAGCCCTTCAAGCAGACGCTCTCTCTCTTCAGTCCTGAAGACTACGTCAAAGATGTATTCTCCCACAAGTTCCTCCAACTCTGTCTTGAGACCAACGGGATGTGTGAACTCTCTATTTGTGTCAGGCGTGATGAAACAGGATATAAGGTTCCCATGCACCTCGTATGGAGGATAGCTCGGAGGGATGCCCACAAGAATGCTCCTCTTCCCTTCTCGTGCCAGTACATCCCAAACCTTAGGCACTGCTATACGGTCAGAGGTAGTTATCCAGAAATCCTTGTAGGAATAGTCCTTCCGATGGCGGAAACCATAAATCCCCATCTCCCCTGGATTTCTGCCGGTAGCAGCCACCATCCAGGCAGGAATCGTAATGGGCGGATGGCAGGTCCTTAGAGGCAAACTGATGCCTTCATCCATCAGCATCCGCATGTTTGGCAGGAAATCTCGGAACTCCTCGAAGAGCAGTCTGGGAGGGCTACAGTCTAGACCAATCACAAGTACTTTTTCAGATTTCCACCTCATATGGAACACCCAATCGACATATCCCAATTCTCCAAGTTCTGCTCAGACGATTCAGCGGTCTTTCTAAACGATCCACGTGACATAAAAGCCGGCTGAAGAAATGTCTGATCTTCCGCCTGCTCTCTCATTTTCCAGAATCTCTCATCGAAGTCGCAGACAAGAAAGGCAGATCATTAAGGACTCGAGTAATCAAATTCACACGAAAGATCTGGCTTAAGCTTCTCTGCATATCCGCAAGTCTTTCCGAGAGACCGCACGAACGCCGCGTGTCTCCTATTTCTTTAGAACTCCCGCCCTTTCCAGCATCGATATGATACGTCGTCCACTCTCTTCAACTGATTCGACGTCGCTATTTATGATGATCTCAGGGTTCTCAGGTTCTTCGTATGGATCGGAGACTCCCGTAAAGTCCTTGATCTCTCCACTCAGTGCCTTCTTGTACATTCCCTTCACGTCACGTTGCATGCACGTCGTTATAGGGCACTTCACGTAGACCTCAAAGAAGTTGGTGGTCTCCTTGCGAGCCTCGGCCCTCTTCTGTCTATAGGGCGAGACGAACGAAGTGAGAACTGCCACTCCGTTGCGGCTGAGGAGCTTCGACACGAATATAATTCTCCCGATGTTCTTGTCTCTATCCTCCTTCGTGAAGCCCAAGTCACTTGAGAGGCTCTGCCTCACGATGTCACCATCCAACCGCTCCACTCTTAGGCCTCTCTCCCGAAGTCTATCTGCTACAGCGTCAGCCACCGTCGACTTTCCAGAACAGGGAAGACCGGTGAACCAGACGGTGAATCCTGCATGATCTCTCGTCAGTTGGCCGCCTCTCTTTCCCATCTCCAGCCCTCTTTTCATCCCACGAAAGGCGTAGGATGTCTGAGAACCACCTGAGCCACCTCGGGACGCATGAGCTCCGCAGGAGGTACCTCCCCGTTTCTCAGAAGCTCTCGTATCTTAGTCCCACTGAAATTGATTCGATGTTGGGAATCATGCGGGCAGGTCTTCAGATTGGCTACGCTCCCACACTTTCTGCAGTAGAAGAACGATTCAAAGAATAGAGGCGCGATGATGAGATCTGGGTAGTTCTCAAATATGTCATGGGCGGCAAAAGGAGGGTAAAAGCTGCCCACTCCTGCATGATCTCTCCCCACAATGAAGTGAGTACATCCATAGTTCTTGCGGATGATCGCATGGAATATTGCTTCCCGAGGCCCTGCATATCGCATTTCCATATGAAGGAAGACCAAGACAGCCCGTTCTTTCAGGTAATAGTGTTCCAGAAGCTGTTCATAGGCTTCCAGTATGACGTCATCTCGAAAATCGCCCTTCTTTTTCTTACCAACGACTGGATTCACAAAGAGTCCATCCGTGAAAGCCAGGGCGGTCTTCTGAATGTATTCGTGCCCTACGTGGGGCACATTTCTTGTCTGAAATCCAACCACATCTCTCCAGCCCTTCTCTTCGAAGAGAACCCTGGTTTCTTTCGGCCTCAGGGTATACTTCTCGTAAGGAAAATCCGGCTCTGAAAGCAGTTCGATATCTCCACCCAACAGTATTTCCCCCATCTTATAGGTTTTTTCTACCCCTGGGTGCGTGGTGTCAGTGGTCCCGAAGACATGCGAAGCGTATTCATCTTGTGAATACCCAAAGGTCTCCTGCAGATGAAACAACGCTATTGGTCGATTCTCTCGGTCTGCCAGAACTATCTCCTCACCCTCCCCCATCTTCTCTGCCTCGGATTCCGTTACATCGAGCACAATCGGAATGGTCCATGCAATTCGATTATTGAGTCTACCCTCCATCAGGACACTGCGAAAATCTGCTTCTCCCATAAAGCCGGTGAGCGGACTGTAGACTCCGTGAGCGATATTTGTGATATCCTGAATTTTCTCCCTGTCGACCGGGATTCTCCGGTATTTGCCTGCGTTCCTCTGGATCCGACTTCTCTTCTCTTCGGAAGCGACTCGCTCAACCAGCACATCCCCATGAGGCCTTATCATTCTGTCCGCTCCATCACTCGCTCACTCCAGATAACCTAGTCTCCTCAGCTTCTCTTTGATTTTCTCTTTCTCCTCCGCAGAGATGCTTTCTTCATCCCCGAAATGCACTTCTTTCTTGAGAAGAGAGCGGAGAAACTCTTCCAGCGAAGCAAATCCCTTCCTTTGTGCCGCTTCTTGAGCAGATTTCAACAGCTTCTCTGTCAAATGAAGGTAAATACCGGTCGTCTTCTCCATAGTAGCCCATTTGGGCACTGTCACAATACAAGATAGCCTCTGACTTTGTCAACCTTTTGCAGTCCTCTCATTGAAGGTGTCTTGACAAGATCCTCCGGCCCATATATCTTCTTGACGAACTGGGGGCCCGTAGCTCAGTTGGCAGAGCGGCTGACTCATAATCAGTTGGTCGGAGGTTCGAGTCCTTCCGGGCCCATCTTGCGTCTCCTCCATCAAGGATTCGTGCTCGATTGCCATTTCTGGTTCCTCTAGGCTTTGTCAGAAGTACCTTTACACTCGTCTCTCCAATCGTGAAACCCACTGTTTTCCCTTGAGATAGAATCAGAAAGAACCTTAGAAAATGGCCTTTTGATTCATCTTACAGTAAAGGTAGAGACATACCTGGCGCGAATGAACACGTGGTCCCCTGGGTCTGACCTGGATACAGTAGTGCATGCGCAAGAGAGAGTTGAGGAAGGTCTCCGCTCAACAGGTTGCTGAGAAGAGGAGAATTGAGCAGAAATCGTACGAAGAGAGTAGCTGTCTTTTAGAGGTTGGGTTTCTGTCCATCTTGGCCCCCGCCCTCAGGAATTGAAAGTCAGGAATTTCTTGTAGAGGGAAGTTGCGCGGAATGTTGAATGGAGAGTATGAATTGGGGTATCGCAGTGGAATGAATCATCTGGTATGCCAGTACGATCTCGATAGTTTGACCAATGGCCAGATGGAGCATCTGTTGGTGCCTGCCTATGAGAGTTTTTCGAATTTCTTTGGAAGCCCCGAGGCGTTTTGCTCACCGGGATTTCTTCGCAACAGGCACGTGCTTGAGCTGTTAGACAGATTTGATCTCCTGTACGCAGCAGATATGGACAGTGAGGCTCCTTCCTGTCCTTCTGTAGGGAACAGACAAGATCTCCATTTTCAAATCACCTCCAATATCAATGGTTATGTACCAATTCTGGCAGTGATCTTGCGGGTGGTGAAGGAATGCGTGTGGAGGAGGCTTCAATCGACCACTCGGTCTGCCAGCCCAAGTGCTGCAATCTACATGACAGACTCCATTCCCGCTCTCTTCCTTCACGAACGCGTGAAGTCTTAAGGCCAACGGACCAGGTATTCCTTGCACTATCAGATCTGTCACCGCCGAAAAGCTGAGATATCGAGATTGAATGGGGCCAGTTGACACTCTTTCTTTCCTTTTTGTATCTTAGAGATAGGCATTTTTGGAGGTCTCCTGATATTTGAACGGAAAAGGGAGGGAGTAATGATTCGAGTCTTGGCTTTTTTGGTGGCGTCGCTCTTGCCAGCACTTTCATTCTCGCAAATCAAGATAGGGTACATAGATTCCGGAAAGATATTCCAGGAATACAAGGGGATGGAGAGCATAAGAAAGCAGTTCAACCAGGAGCAGTCGGAATGGCAGACGACAGCTGAGGAGATGCTGAGGGAGCTTGAGGATCTCAAGGATGAGCTGGAAAGTCAAAGACTGATGTTGAGCACAGATGCATTACAGAAGAAGGAAGAGACTTTGAAGAACAGACAGCGCGAATATGAGCAATTTATCCAGCAAATATGGGGACCTGATGGCAGAGCTGCACAGAAGAACGTGGAGCTCACGAGCCCAGTTGTCGACAAGATTAACTCGGTACTCGAGAAAATGGCCAGAGAAGAGGGATTCACAATGATTTTCGATATCGCCGAGGGAAGCGTGGTGTATGCAGAGGAAGGTCTGGATCTCACGGAACTAGTCCTTGAAGAGCTCAACAAGGAGTTTGTGCCTGTAGTGGAGGTTGAGGAGACAAAGATCGCCATTTTCAAATTCACCGAGACCACTCTTCTGGCAGAGGAAGGTAACTACGGGCAGAGGATATATGATCTCGTGTACAATCTGGTGAATCAGTCCCCCAAGTTTGAAGCTATTCCAAGAGAGAGAGTTGAGACCTTGCTTTCTGAATTGGGCTTGGAGAGAGAAAAGTCAATTCCTGACGAGAGAGCAGTCGAGATTGCAAGGAGTGTGGATGCGAAAGTCTTCCTCATTGGTGAGGTGAACAGGGAGATTGTCGAGCTGACGGCGACAGCAAGACTCGTTGATGCAGAGACTGGGCAGACTCTCCGTACAGAGACTCAGACAGCGGAAGGCGAAACGGAAGAGGCTTTCCGGACAATGATCAACAACCTTGTGGCCGCCATAGTACAGTAGTACGGCGGGCGAGTCGCATTTCACCAGAAGAGCCAATTCAAAACATGGGAGCCATCAAGATCTTACCGGATGAGCTGGTCAGCAAGATAGCAGCAGGAGAGGTAGTTGAAAGGCCGAGTTCAGTGGTGAAAGAGCTAGTTGAGAACTCGATCGATGCAAGGAGTGAGGAGGTTCTCATAGAAATTGAGGATGGTGGTAAGAAACTGATTCAAGTGACTGACGACGGTGACGGCATGACTCATGCCGACGCGGAACTTGCGCTCCAGAGGTATGCTACATCCAAAATCAGGAGTATGGAAGATCTCTCTTCCGTAGTGACTCTTGGGTTTAGAGGAGAGGCTCTGCCCAGCATACTGACCTGCTCTCGATTCGAGCTTGCCACCAAGCCGAAGGGCGCCCTCGGGGGATATCTTCTCAAGGGAGAGGGCGGCAAAGTCTGTGAACGTGCTGAGATAGGTATGCCCAAAGGTACAAGGGTGAGCGTAAGAGAATTGTTCTTCAATCTGCCTGCGAGAAGGAAGTTCCTGAGGTCTGCTGTTACCGAATTCTCACACGTCTTCGATGAGGTAATGAATATCGCTCTTGCCTGTCCCGCGGTGAGATTGAGGCTTATCCACAATGGGAAAAGCGTCCTTGACCTCAATCGGGTAGACCTCAGGGAAGATCGTGTGAAGTCTCTCTTCGGTTCTCAGTTCGTAACTGATTCTCTTCAAGTCCATTTCACCTCCTCCCCGGTCTCAATCCATGGTTGGTGCGGAGAATCCGAACAGCCCAATCGCCCAGACATCCTTTTCTTCGTGAACGGAAGACGAGTGAGAAATCGAAATCTGCTCTATGCCGTATACAGAGCTTACCGAAGCGTCTCCCGGGAGAAGCATACACTGATTCTGCTCTTCATAGAGATTGTTCCTTCTCTCATCGATATCAACATTCACCCGAGAAAGAGTGAAGTCAGATTCGCAAACGAGAGAAACGTACATGAACTCGTCTTCAAGAGTCTGCTCTCAGCACTGGAAGACCGGTGCTCTGTTGTTCAATCTCGGTCTACTCGTGCTGAGAGTCTTCAAGTTATCCGTAATCTCACCAATCTTCCTCAGCTGCACAATACCTACGTACTACTGGAGACCGACTATGGACTCATGCTCGTGGATCAACATGCTGCTCATGAGAGGATATTGCTGGAGCGGATGGAAGAGAGAGACGTGAGCGCAGGCTCTCAGAACCTCCTATTTCCGGTCACTCTGGAACTCAATCATGACCTTCAGAGCACGCTCCAGCGCCACAGCGAGGTGATAACGGGACTTGGATTCGGAGTTGACGGATTTGGTGGTAACACTCACATCATCACCTCAGTTCCTTCAATATGCTCAGCCCTCGATCCTCAGTCACTACTCGTCGATGTTCTCCAGCAGCTAAGCACCCTGGGAAGAGCACGCGACCCACGGAGAGAACTCTTCAAGGTTATCGCGTGCAGGGCAGCCATCAAAGCAGGCGAGCCTCTTACAGATTCTGAAAAGCGAAGACTGATTGAAGACCTCTTCTCGTGCAGAGAACCAGATCACTGTCCTCACGGTCGACCCACGATGGTAAGAATGACCTTGGAGGAACTCGCGCGCAGATTTGGGAGAAGTTGACACTCCCTCCCTCAATTTATAATATGAGCCGTGAATAGGATAGCAACCTGTGCGATCGGGGGTAACTCCATGATAAAACGTGGGCAGCGTGGAACCCAAGAAGAGCAATTTCAGAATGCACGTGACACTGCGAAGCACATAGCTTCAATGATAGAAGACGGATACAATATGGTCATAACCCATGGGAATGGTCCCCAGGTGGGCAACGCACTCCTGAGAGTTGAAGCCTCGAAGGATATAGTGCCACCACTGTCTCTCGATCTCTGTGGTGCCCAGACCCAGGCCGAATTGGGCTATATGATTCAGCAAGCTCCTCAGGCGGTGGTGGACCGTGCAGATCCATCCTTTTTGCATCCTACAAAGCCAATAGGACCTTTTTACAACCAGAGAATTGAGAACTGGCATATGATAGAAGATGCGGGAAGGGGGTATAGAAGGGTGGTTCCTTCTCCTATGCCAAAGGAGATTGTGGAAGCAGATCTTATCAAGAAGCTGCTCCTAAATGGATTCATCGTCGTCGCCGTTGGTGGTGGCGGAATACCCGTAGTGAGGAACGGTAGGGCTTGCCTCAAGGGTGTTGCAGCCGTCATTGACAAGGACTATGCGTCCAGCCTTCTTTCCACCGCAGTGGGAGCAGAGCTGTTTCTCATCTCGACCGATGTTGATAAGGTCTATCTCAGTTACAACAAGCCAAATCAGAAGGGTCTGGATCAAGTGGAGCTGAAGGAAGCAAAACGATATCTCGCTGACGGCCACTTTCTTGAGGGAAGTATGGCACCGAAGGTGAAAGCCGCCATAGATTTCTTGGAAAAAGGCGGTCGGGAGGCAATAATAACATCACCTGAACTCATTCCAAAGGCCTTGACGGGTAAGGCTGGCACAAAAATCCTCAAAAGGGAGGCTTTATGACGTTCTTATACCTCATTATCATTTGCATCTTTGTTCTATTCGCTTTGCTTTTTGGTCTCCAGAACGCGTCTGAATACGTCGATCAGGTAAATTTCTTGTACTGGCAAGCGACCAACATTCCTCTCATAATAGTACTTTTCCAGGCTCTGGCCGTAGGAGTCTTATTTGCTCTCATACTCGCTGCCATCTTCGAAATAAAGCTGCGAAAGAGAATCAGGCGACAGAAGAAGCAGATAAACGAACTGAGCGAGGAGCTCTCCGCGTTGCGTAGTCTTCCGCTTCAGGAGTCAGAGAGGGAGGAATAATGAATTCTTACCAGGAAGGCCTGAATCTACTACTCGAAGGAAGACGAGACGAGGCACTCACCAAGCTGAAGAAGGCGGTGAGAGAAGCGCCCGATAACATAGAAGCGTGGCTAACTCTTGGAAATTTGCTCAAGGAAAGAGGCGAAGTGGACAGGGCGATCCAGATCCATAGAAATCTGCTGGTGAAGAAGAGACTTCCGAAGCCGCTCTTTGCCCAGCTGAAGAAGGCGCTCGTCCTCGACTATATGAAGGTGAAGGAATTCAGCAAGGCAATCCCAATCCTCCAGGAGCTTATAGACTCGGACGCGAAGGAGGTATCGAATTACCGTCTCCTCCTTTCGATTTACGAGAAACTGAAGGATTGGAAAAAGGCTATTGAAGTGTACAAGAAGGTTTTCAAGCTCACCGGTCATGGAGACAAGACCGACCTTGCGTTTTACTACTCTTTCGTTGCTGCTCGCCAACTGGATCAGTCCCAGGAGTCAGAAGCCGAAAAGAATCTGAACAGGGCCCTCAGGTTGAATGGGAATTGTGTGCCTGCGCTTGTGTATCACGGCGATATAGACTATCGACACCGCAGATTCAAGGATGCAAAGGAGAAATGGCTCCGGATTGTCCGGAGTTTCCCACATCTTGCTCATCTCGTCTTCCATCGCCTTGAGAAGTTGTATTTTGAAGAGGGGAATTTTTCGGAGATCCTGACTCTCTACGAAAATCTGAGAAAGGAGAGCATCAAAGACAAGGCAGTACTCTCGGCCCTCGTGAGGCTCTATGAGAAGATGGGGCGAAAGAGAGATGCAATAGAGACCCTCAAGGAGATTCTATCGATAGACCCTGCCGACATCGAGTCAAGGGGATGGCTCATTCGACTCTTTGCAGAAGTGAACGAGCCCGAGAAGATAGTGGAACAGGCCAAGGAACTGTGCGCAATGTATCCTTCCGAATCTTACGAGTGCATCCACTGCGGTCACCGCTCAAGAAGATTCTTCTTCCGCTGCCCTGAGTGTGAAGAATGGAAAGAGGAGGTCTATCTCTCCTGCGGAGGAGTCTCCAAGAAACGGAGCTGAGGAGAGCTCACGATGGGAATGGTCATAGACCTTGAGACCGCAAGAAAGGTCAGATCTGCTGCGAAGAAACGCGGGCTCAAGGTTGTCTTTACGAACGGCTGTTTCGATATCCTCCACAGGGGGCACGTAGAATATCTGAACGAAGCAAAAAGCCTGGGGGATATTCTCATTGTGGGTTTGAATTCCGACACGTCAGTAGGAGGGATAAAGGGTGAAGGCCGACCTATTCAGAATGATGAGGACAGGGCTTTGATACTCTGCAATCTCCGTGCTGTAGATTACGTAGTAATATTCGACGAGAGCACCCCTGAACACCTAATAAACGAGCTCCTTCCGGATGTGTTAGTGAAGGGCGGTGATTATTCTGTACGCGAGATCGTGGGAAGGGAAGCCGTTTGGAAAACTGATGGCAGGGTTGTTGTCGTCAAGGAGAGAGAAGGGTATTCAACTTCAGATATGATACGGAGAATAAAGAGGGGGTCCCGCGCCTCCTGATTCGGACCGTTCCACGTCTGTAAGATGAAGATATTCAATACGTTGACCAGGTCGAAAGAACCTTTTGTGCCTATGGAAAAAGGGAAAGTCAGGTTCTATCTGTGCGGAATGACCGTGCAAGACAGACCTCATCTTGGACACATGAGAGCTTACATCGTGGGTGATGTGATACGCCGGTACTTGGAGTACAAGGGTTACGAGATCCAACTGATCCAGAATTTCACGGATATAGATGACAAAATCGTGGAGAGGGCTCGAGCTGAATCAACAGATTACAGGATATTGGCAGACAGGTACACCTCTGAGTACATGAAACACGCAGAGGCCCTCAATATCAGACCGGCGACATTCTATCCGAGAGCTACCCAGCATATCAAAGAGATAATAGAGTTGATAGAGAAATTGAGACAGAAGGGATTTGCGTACCAGACAAGCAAGGGCGTATACTACGAAGTCAAAAAACTGCCTCAATACGGGAGGCTTTCCGGCAAGAGGCTTGAAGATGTCATTCCGGGAGCGAGAGTGGAAGTCGACCAGGAGAAGAGAGACCCTTCCGACTTCGCACTTTGGAAAAGAGCGAAGGTGGGTGAGCCTTACTGGGACTCCCCCTGGGGTCATGGAAGGCCTGGATGGCATATTGAATGTTCTGCCATGTCGATGCACTATCTCGGCGAGACTCTGGACATCCATGGGGGAGGAGAGGATCTGATATTCCCTCATCATGAGAATGAGATAGCTCAAGCCGAATCTGCCACCGGCAAGCAATTCGTCCGATACTGGGTGCACAACGGACTTGTGGTGCTCAAAGGAGAAAAGATGTCGAAATCGACGGGTCATTTCTTCGCAATCGGTGATATTCTGGAGCAATACGAACCGAATGTTGTAAGACTCTATCTGCTCCTGACGCACTACAGAAAGAGAATAGACTATGAAGAGAAAGCTCTGGAGGAGGCTAAACAGGCGTACGAGAGAATCAAGAACTTCTACCACTCAGCACGCCAATATACTCCCCGCAAAGCCGCAAAGAAAGCTTCTGGCGAAGCACAATTCTTGAAGTTCGTCGAAGACACGAGAGAAAAGTTTGAAGCAGCAATGGATGACGACTTTAATACTCCGCTTGCACTCGGATCTGTCTTTGAGCTCGTCAAATCTGCTAACAAGCTGTTCTCCCTGAATAGCAGATCTGAAATGCCCCCTGTAGCACTCCATACGGTTCAGAAGTGTTTCGATGTCCTCGGGTTTCATCCGATTCTAGAGCACTCTCCTGAGTCAACCATCGCCTCGAACCTGATAGAGCTGCTCCTCCGAGTGAGGGACAGGCTCAGGAAGGAAGGTCACTACGACCTCTCTGATGAGATAAGAAAGGAACTGAGTGAATTTGGAGTAGAGGTGGAGGATCGGCCACACAAGGCATCCTGGAGATTTTCCTGACAGTGCATCCCGTTGCAAATCTGGAAGAGATGAGAACTGTGAGCGAGGACCTGCGTAAAAGAGATCGAAGCATTTCACTCGTGCCCACTATGGGCTACCTTCATCGAGGACATCTCTCTCTCATCGCTATGGCGAAAGAGAGAACGGATGTTGTGGTTGTGAGCATTTTCGTCAATCCCGCGCAGTTTGGTCCTGGAGAAGATTATCGAGATTACCCGCGGGACGTAGAAAGAGACTATACGATGCTCGCAGAGGCTGCGGTAGACTTCGTGTTCTATCCCGCAGTAGAAGATATGTATCCCCACGGATACTCTACCTATGTAGAGGTCACTGGACTCCAGGATACTCTTTGCGGGAGCTTCCGGCCCGGCCACTTCAGAGGAGTGGCGACTGTCTGCCTCAAACTGTTCAATATTGTAAGACCCCATGTCGTCGTCTTCGGCCAGAAGGATGCACAACAGGTGGTCATAATCCGAAGAATGATCCGTGACCTCAATCTTCCGCTGGAGCTCATGGTAGCCCCGACAGAGAGGGAACCTGATGGCCTCGCCGTCAGTTCGAGAAACCGGTATCTGAGTGAGGAAGAGAGAAGACAGGCTGCTGTTCTCTATGAATCCCTGGAACATGGACGGAAACTGGTGGAGTCAGGTGAAAAGAGCAGTGATAAGCTGAGGACAGAGATTCTACAGCGAATAAAGAGTAAGCCACTCGCGAAACCGGAGTATGTTGATGTAGTGGATGCAGAAAGTCTACAGAGCGTGGATCATCTTCACGGTGAAATTCTCATCGTCCTTGCATGTTGGTTTGGCAAAGCACGCCTCATAGATAACGTATTGCTCAAAATCCCATTCGATGAGTAGTTTTCAAGAGATGGATTGGGCTGTAGGAGATGAAAATGATTCCGCGCGTCTCCGTCATCATCGTCACGTGGAACAGCAGCAAATGCATTGACGAGTGCTTGGCGCGATTGGGGCGAGATTCCTCCGACGTGGAAGTACTTGTGGTAGACAATAATTCTCAGGATGGCACTCAGGAAATTGTGAGTGACAGGTTCCCGTGGGTTCGGCTGATCAGGAACTCAGAGAATTTGGGCTATGCCAAAGCAAATAACCAGGGGATAGATGAGTCCAGCGGAGAGTACGTCCTCTTCTTGAATCCAGATGTGATCTTGAATGATCAGGCGTTGCCCAAGATGATTGCTTTGGCCCAGACTAATCCAGAAGTAGGTGCGCTCGCTCCTCAACTGCTCTACCCCGATCTCACCGTTCAGCCATCCTGCAGAGCATTCCCCACTCTCAGGATGATGGTCTGGGAATTTCTCGGACTCTCACATCTTTTTCCCAAAAGCAAGACCTTTGCCTCCTGGCGGATGGGATACTTCGACCATACGAGTATCAGAGAAGTCGACCAGCCAATGGGTTCCTGTCTTATGGTTCCTCGACGTGTCCTGACTCAGGTTGGGATTTTTGATGATCACTTCCCCATGTTTATGAACGACGTGGACCTCTGCTACAGGATAAAAAAGGCTGGTCTGCCCATCCTATTCTTCCCAGAAGCTTCGGCTATTCACCGACTTGGTGAGAGCACGAGCAAGGTCAAGCCCAAGATGATAATCTCCTCGCACAGAAGCATATACCGTTATTTCAAGAAGCACCATCCGTCTCTGATGAACGAGTTCCTGGGGAGCCTACTCGTTGTCGCTGCCTTCGTTCGGGTGGCACTCTTGAAGCTCAAATCCTGAGTGGGCTCAGCGTCTCCAATTGAGTGTTACGCTGTAGAATGCGTAATACTCGACGGCGAGCAGCGGAAAGCCAAGATAGCCCAACAGTGGCATCTCGAAGACCTTTGGAGAGCTCGCGTACGGGATCTCATATGTCCATCTGGCGTACGCCCAGTAGTTAAAGAGTTCCCACAGAAACCCGCAGATGAGACCGGCTATCAACAGGCTGAGGAGGGTTCCGCAGCTTCCCTTCTCCAAGTCGTGGAGAATGGATTCTCTTCCTTGCAGGTAGTTAATGGGCTCCAGCAACAAGATGAAACTCATCCATAATGGTATAGCAAGGTATTTTGCGATCGCAGGCGGTACCAGCACAATTGATGTCAGGAAGAGTACTCCCAGCACCATACATGCGTACAGCACTCCCTTTTTGAGCCTCAATCTGCACTTACGCGCCTTCAATATTCCAAGAGCCTTGACGAAGTCTGTTGTCTCCATCATGGCCGGGCCTATAGTGGCGAATGCCCACGTCATGCCGATAGCGGTGATCCAAGGAACCGGCAATCCTTCATATTTCCAATTCTTGAGGAAGAGGTTGAAGAACTCGAACACATACCAGAATCCAGCCGAAAGCAGTATCATCGCCAGAAACCGCTTCCTTCTTGTGTGTATCCAGGATTCACCTCTGATCCTGAAGACAATTCCATCCATAAGTAGTATATATCCTGTCCAGACGATCGGAGTGAAGAAGATGCCCACCCAGCCAATCCCAATAGCAAGAAGAATTTCCGATACTATGACTATTGCGAGCCCAACGTACAGAGAGACTCTCATAGATTCAACCCGTTTCGTACATCTTTCAGATAACCGCAACTGCGAGGTGAGCGGTTCACTACGCCTTTCACGTATATTGTATCTCCTCAGGATGAGGATGTCAAAAGAGAAATTGGCACGTCCAGAGAAGAGATACAGTGAGACAAGCATTCTCACTCCGCCTCTCCCGAGAGTCTCGATAGATTCAAGTCGGAAAGGCGAAGCACTCTGCTGTTCCTTCTGAGGAGATCAATGGCAAAACGGGCCTGGGAATTGTCGAGTGTTCACCGAGTATGGGAATCCGCAGACAGAGTGGAATCCCAGGGGAGGTGTGCCAGTGGTCTCCAACTCAGGTGGTCTCTTCGCTCTGTCGTCTGCAATCCGCTGCTATCTTCTGTCGAGCAAAGGAGCCGAATAGCGAGGTACTCAGTTCTCGGTGTACGTGAGTCGAGAGAAGAGACGCTGATCTGGGAGTTTCCCCCACTTTGCTCGAGCTGCGCTGAGTGGAGCGACTCGCGTGAGGGCCACGTGCCATAGGGTGCGAAACCGGGATTGACGTAACATACGTCTACTGCTTCAATTCGAGGACTATAGGACAGTGATCTGAGCCGTACACCTCCGCGAGGATCTCAGATCTCTGCACTCTAGCCAGCAGGTCTTCACTCACGAAGAAATAGTCTATTCTCCAGCCAACATTTCGCTCTCGTGCTCTGGTTTTATAGTCCCACCAGGTATACGCATCTGCCAGGTCCGGATGCAGATGGCGGAAAGTGTCCACGTAGCCGAGGAATAAGAGCCTGTCTATCCACGCGCGTTCTTCGGGCAAAAAACCGGATACTCCGGAGTTTTCTTTTGGACGCGCCAAGTCAATCTCCCTGTGGGCCGTATTCACATCACCGGTAATGACTATTCCCTTCCGACGCTCCTTCCTAAGATTCTCAAACCACGACAGGCATTCGGAATAGAAATCCAACTTGTATCTTAGCCGTACTTCACCCGATTTGCCGTTGGGAAAGTAAATGTTTATGAGTACGAAATCGTCGTATTCCGTAAGCAATATCCTTCCTTCTCGATCGAATTCCTCTCTTCCCATACCATACTCGATCCTGACAGGTTCAATTTTCAGAAAGGTTGCCACGCCGCTATACCCCTTCCTCTCTCCTGGATTCCAGTGAACTCTGTAGTGCGGAGGATTCCTCATTTCCGTTGACAAGGCGTCCGGGTGCACCATGATTTCCTGCACGCACAAGATGTCTGGTGAAGTCCTATTCAACCATTCCCAGAACCCTTTCCTTAGGACTGCTCTCAATCCATTCACATTCCAAGACGCAATCGTGAGACTCGGCATCGTCTATTTGTATATGATTTCTGACATCCTCGTCAACGTCTACTGACATACGCATTGTCTTCGGCCCACATGTCCGATTTTGCAGGGCTCTCAAGGAAGCAGGAGAGGAGACCATAGGCGCTTCAGAACCGGTCACATTTGACAAGTTATTCAGGTTTTGTACTTTTATCTCTTGAGTTGTTAGGCGAGGACCCTGCAGTGAGAAGATAATAGAGCAGGGAAGTGAAGTGTGGACCCATCATTACTACTCTTCCACAATTATACGCTCAAAGAAGGGAGGTCATTATGTTCTGTAGAACCTGTGGGAAAGAGATAGACGAGACTATGAACGTATGTCCTCACTGTGGTATGGAGTCACTCGAGGGAAGCAAGTTCTGTAGTGGGTGTGGAGCGGAGACGAAACCTGAAGCTGAATTCTGTGTGAAATGTGGAAAGAAACTGGGGAAGGCAGGTGTTGAAGAAGTCTCCGTGGAACCGGCACCCGCAGCTGCTGCGGGAGAAATCCCTGAGAAACCGTTACCTGAAGCTCGTACGGGAGAAGTCTCCGAAAAATCGAGGCTCGCAGCCACTCTGCTCGCCTTCTTCCTTGGGCAGCTTGGCATTCACCGGTTCTACCTGGGAAAAACTGGCACAGCCGTCGTAATGCTTATTCTGGGTGTACTGGGATGGGCGACTGTGTGGTTCGGAATCGGACTGATATTTCTGATACCTGTGGGTATTTGGGCTCTGGTCGATTTCATTCTCGCAGTCGCAGGTGCGATGAGAGACAAGGAAGCTAAGCCTATCAAAAACTGGTAAAGCAAAAAAAAGGGGGGAAAAGGGGACGGTTCTATTTTTCCGACGATTTCGTTTTGGGCTCTCCTGGCAGTCTCACCGCCCATTCCTTCAGATTCTTTGACCTGATACGGGCAGATCTTTCGCTGCACAGCACTCTCCTTCCCCTTCAGAAGAGACCCTCTGTCACCGGGACGGAACGGTCGACACTTGCTCTGAGTGAGCCATTAGTCGCGGTCCATAACCTTCCGGAAAAATAGAACCGTGAGCTTGTCCAAAAAGGCGGCGGAAGTCCATGCGTGCACGGATATTTGCTCGTCCATACGGATCTGACGATCGGGTTGCCCGTAGGGGCTGCATGGCAAATAGTTCACGGCAGCGCCGGCGCGAGTAGAGGTGTTGCAGCCGATCCTAGTATCTGTTACACATAAGGTTGCAGATCGAATGGTCCTTTCAGCCCTCCTCCGCAAAAATCCGTCCTGCATGCCGGGCCGTTCCTGTGATGAGTTTCTGGACAAGCTCTCCGTCCCCTTTTTGCTCTCCTTGACAAATCTGATTGATCTGTTCTAATATAATCCCTGATTCGCTCGTCTATGCTTATGAAAAGAGAACGCACAGAGAAGAAATACCTCATCCAGGTGAACGAAAATTGGTGTAAGGGGTGCACCATCTGCGTGGAGTTCTGCCCGGAAGGCGTACTGGCTATGGACGGCAGTAAGGTCAAGGTGATTGAGCCCCAGGCTTGCAGAGGATGCGCACTATGCGAGCTGATGTGTCCCGATTTCGCCATCAGTGTGATCAAGAATGGAGGAGAATAACGAAGAATGAGTCCTGTTCGCGCGATACAGATGATACAGGGGAACGGAGCGTGCGTAGAAGGTGCTATCGTGGCAGGCGTGAAGTTCTTTGCAGGATATCCGATCACCCCTTCGTCTGAGATTGCTGAACTGATGGCAGAGAAATTGCCCAGGCTTGGCGGCGTCTTCATTCAAATGGAGGACGAGATTGGAGCAATGGGAGCTGTGATCGGCGCTTCTCTCGCTGGAGCCAAGGCTATGACTGCCACAAGCGGACCGGGTTTTTCGCTGAAACAGGAAAATCTGGGATACGCATCAATGACTGAGGTTCCATGCGTTGTGGTGAATGTACAAAGAGGCGGCCCGAGTACAGGACTTCCTACTCTCCCCTCGCAAGGGGATGTGATGCAAGCCAGATGGGGCACTCACGGAGACCATCCAATTATTGCTCTCGTCGCCAGCACGGTGAGAGACGCGTTTGACCAGACAGTGAGAGCGTTCAACCTTTCCGAGAGATACAGAGTACCGGTGGTCTTGCTTCTTGACGAGATCGTCGGCCATGTCAATGAAAAAGCTGAATTTCCTTCACCGGATGAGATAGACCTTGTAGAGAGGGTAAAACCAACGATACCACCGGCCGGATACAATCCGTTCGAACCCACAGCATCGGATATCCCTCCAATGGCAAACTTCGGCGAGGGCTACAGATTCCACGTTACCGGGTTGTGCCATGACAAGACCGGTTTCCCGACAAACAACCCGCAGGAGATCGACCAGCTCATACGAAGACTGAATAGGAAGATAGAAAGATACCGGGATGAAATCATTTCTTACAGAGAATACGAACTTGAAGATGCTGACATCGGCCTTTTCGCGTATGGTTCAACCGCCCGTTCTACTCGTCGGGCAGTCTATTTGGGGAGAGAGGAGGGAATCAAAGTTGGGCTACTCGAACCGCTGGTACTGTGGCCTTTTCCAGAGACTAAGGTGTGTGAGCTCGCTGCGCAGGTCTCTCATATCATAGTGCCCGAGATGAACCTGGGTCAGATCGCCCATGAGGTGCGATGCAATACTATGGGAAGAGCTGAGGTGGTGAGTTTGTCACGGATCGATGGAGAGCTCATCAGGCCCATGGAGATTCTTGAAAAGATCAGGGAGGTTGTGGGATGATTCCCTACGAGGAATACCTGCGCCTGGACAAGTTTCCTCACATATGGTGTACAGGATGTGGGTGTGGGATTGTCCTCAAAGCGATGCTCAGGGCCATTCACCGATTGGAACTGAAGAAGGATGAAGTGGTCATGGTCTCTGGTATTGGCTGTTCCAGCAGAACTCCAGGCTATGTTGATTTCAATACTCTCCACACTACTCACGGACGAGCGATCGCGTTCGCAACAGGCGTGAAGCTGGTGAAACCGGAGCTACATGTTATTGTCGTAACGGGGGACGGTGATGGGACTGCAATAGGAGGAAATCATCTAATCCACGCAGCAAGACGCAATATCGATCTCACAGTCGTTCTCTACAATAACCATATCTATGGAATGACAGGGGGGCAGTCTTCGCCCACAACGCCTTGGGATGGCTACAGCACTACGACTCCACACGGCAACATCGAACAACCATTCAACATCTGCGAGCTTGCTGAGGCTTCCGGGGCAAGCTTCGTAGCACGAAGCACCGCGTATCACGCGATACAGCTCACGAAGCTAATCGAACGTGCCATTGAGAAGAGAGGCTTTTCGCTTGTGGAGGTGCTCACACCGTGTCCAACCTATTTTGGTCGCAAGAATAGGCTGGGTTCGGCCATTGAAATGCTCAAGTGGCAAAAGGACAATTCAATTCCTGTGAGCGTATCCAAGAAACTCGGTCCTGAGGAGTTACGTGAGAAAGTGGTTGTAGGAGTTCTCACAGATAGAGAAAAACCAGAATATACAGAAGAATATGCAAAACTGGTCGAGAGAATCAAGATTAAGGAGGAAACATGAGTTTCCGCTATGAAGTACGGTTGAGTGGAGCCGGCGGACAGGGTCTGATACTTGCAGGAAAGGTAATCGCCGAAGCTGCGGCAATCTACGATAACAAGACCGCTACTCAATCTCAATCCTATGGTCCTGAAGCAAGAGGAGGAGCAAGCAGGTCCGAGGTCATCATATCAGATGATGTGATCGACTATCCAAAGGCTGAAAATCTCGATTTCCTTCTGGCCTTAACACAAGAGGCGGCCGACAAATACTACAAGGATCTGAAGAAAGGCGGTATACTCCTAGTAGATTCACAGTTTGTCACTCACATTCCAAAGGGCGAGTTTGTGGTCTACCAGATTCCCATAACGGAAACTGCTAAGAATGTTCTGGGAAAAGCACTTGTCGCTAATCTTGTGGCACTCGGCATATTTACTTCACTCTCAGCTGTCGTCTCACCGAAAGCCATTGAATCTGCAATTCTCTCAAGAGTGCCGAAAGGGACTGAGGAACTCAATCTGAATGCGTTCAGAAAGGGGCTTGAGTTGGGCAGGAGTTCTAAGTCGCATGGCTAAACCTTCTTCCCATGAAATCAACACGCCATGGTACTTCTGGGTTGACGAAAAGAGACGGCACAATTTGCTTCGGGTCTTGGAAGAACTGAGCAGAGTTCAGAACAAGCCCAACCCTCAGTTCATCCTCATTGGAGCTCTGGCCCTTCTTATCCGGGGAATACTTCAGTATATGGTGCAGTGGGACATCGACCTCTTGTTTCGGAATGAGGAAGCTCTCTCCGGTTTCATCGCGGTCGAGAAGTCAAGAGATGCGAGGATCGTCCACTACGATGAACATCTGATGAAGGGAGTGGAAATCGCGAGCCTTCATACTGCTTGGTCCTTCGATGGGACCTGGTTCAACGTCGACTACATATTGAAGGCAAGGACGTTTCAGCTCTACCATTCAACTGTATGTAATGAAGGACCTTTCGAAGAGTGTGTGAACTACGAAGGATCAAATTACCGATTAAACCTCTTTATGGCCCATCCTTGGGACATTTTCATAGAGAAGATTCTCTCCCCCCGTTTTCAGCGAGAGCTGGAAAGCAGAGACTGGATGAGCGTTGACATACGACATGTGGTGACAATGCTTGAGCGAGACAAAGGAAACGATGATTTCTGGCAGACGACACAGGCAAAGATCGAACACTTGGGGAAGAAGTCTGTGTTTAAGAGTCACCTTCTGGCATTGCTATCATCCCTTCCCGAGCTTGGCTACCGCTCAGTGGATATGCCAGAGGGACTTCATGAGAGAATACGGAATTTCTGAATATGAGAGATCCTCTGCAAAATCTCAAGGCACAGGCCCAAAACCTCGGTAATCACAACCAAAAATACATCCACGCCATCACCTCCCATATCAATGCGTTAACTCTGAAACTGGAAGAGAAAGGAAAGATTGACAGGGTCCATCTCTGGTTGCCTGGGCACGATCTCAGGGCGGAAATGGATACCGTTGCCGCTGTTGGAGAGAATCTGAGACAGAAATTGGATTTTCTCGGCTGCTACTACAGCCTGCAATTCCTCCAGATGAATTTAAGGACTGTGGACGTACTTCGATTCAACCTGGCTTCCACCCAGGAGCCACTTACAGTCTACAAGCAATTTATGAAGCAATCCGGTAAAGAGATCAGGCAACTGACAGCAGCGTATATGAGTAAACTCCTCGACCTCTTCATTCCGCGAGCGGAACGCCCAGAATTCTGCATATGTGGTGTCGGTACTCGTGCCGATCAGGATGATATAGATGTGGGAATCATAGACGATGGTTCCAACAAGAGGAGGCTTTTGAATGCTGCCGTGGGAAAGATGAGCAGCGAGGTGTTCCGATTTGCGTCCTCCTTTCATTTTCACCTCTCTGAGCACGTAAGAGGAGAAGGATATTCGGCTTCTATTCCCGAATACAAAACCATACTCGACAAAGAGATAAGGGATTTCGTCATCATTTCAGAGATGCTGGGAGCTGCCCATATCGTCGGGAGTCGCAGTTTGTTGAAGAAATTCAAGGAAGATATAACGGAGAGGTACTTCTACCACAGAGATGGGGACAATCGTTACCATGAAGGGTATCTGCGTGGCATTCTTGGTGAGGTCATATCTCTCCTGGCGAAGCCGCTCTCAAGTCACCGAATTCATCCCAAGGATGACGGATTGAGGATAATAAAGGGCATCATATCAGCGAAGAAGACGATTTTCGGAGTCAAAGAAGTCAATGCCTGGGACATCATTGAACAGCTCAGGCGAAAGGATTCCCTGAGGCCTGAATACGCAGAACTGGAGGGAGCTCTCACGTTTCTGGAAATATTCAGGTATCTGTATCAGCTGTTTGTGGTCCAGGAGGAAGACATATTGCTTGATGATGAACATACACGGTTCAACATTGAAACAGTGGCAAAGATTCTGGGGTACGAGGACAGAGGAGCCGTCTCAGCCGGAGTACATCTTCTTGTCGACTACTACGAGTGGATAAGACTGACGAGGCGCTGCGTCCCCGCACTCATAGATGATTTGAAGAGGCATCTTCTCTCAACCAGTATTTTTACCTACATGTTCCAAGAGGCAAAGACGAAAATAGTATCAGGAAAGTGCAAAGGCAATTTCCCGGTAGACCTCGCAGAAGCCCTCAGGTTCTTCCATGGAACCACTTTCTGGGATGATGTGCTGGAGGCTCTCGGTAAGAAACCTCTGCTCGCTCGCTTCGTCTGTGACATGGAATCTCTGGACACGCAGAAGAGCAATGCCGTTATTCAACGCTACTTCGATTGGGCCAGCTCCGATCTGTACTCACTGACACAGTTTCTCACCATACTCTGCAGAGAGAGAGAAGATCTCTGTACACAGAAGCTCTTCAGGCGTTTCAACTCGCTGTTCCTGGACCGACTGGCTACATTTCCAAATATCACCTACAGAATGGCTCTTCTTTTCCATCTCTATCCTGGACCTCTCAATTCTTATCTGGGGCTTCTTGATTCCTCTTCGCTGGCGACATTCATGGGATTACTGAAGCAGGGACAGGGATTGACGGAAGAGATGTCTGAGGTGGTCAGAGAACTGGGCAGCCTCTGTGAGCTTCACATGGTGAGCAGCCACCACTTCAAGAGATATTTCCAGCGAGTCACTACCAGATATCCCGAATGCCTCCGCAATCTTGGCAATATCGATCGGCTTCAGGAGTTGTCTAAAGGAGTATATGGAGATGTGAAGAACCTGCCCAGTTTTGAAGCAAAGAAGGAAGCTCTCGGTGATTACTACGACCTCGAATTCTTCATAGTTGGCCTGCAGACCCTTCAGGGAGTCTCCGCAGAGGAGACCAATCTTCAGTTCACTCAGTTCTCCGACAACTACATTCAGACGCTCTTCGACACATGCAAAAAGGAGGTAGATGAAGCACAACGAGGAAGGTTGGCAACACGGGATCTTCTGGCTATCTACGCGGCGGGTGGACACGCACGAGAGCAGGCTTACGACGACGACTACGACATGATAGTACTTCTTGACTCTGCCAGCGAGGAGATGCTCACATATTTCTCGAAGATAATCGCGAAAATGAACACGGAGATGATCAAGAGAGGCATGCTACCCCACTATCGACTTGCAGAACACTTCGGCAAATACGTGGTCACTCTGGACGAGATAGAAACCCTCTTTCAGAAGGAGACTCCAGACAGTTTTGTCGATAAATCACAGCTGCTTGGCTCCAGACTGGTTGTCGGGAGCAGGAAATTCGAAGAGAAATTCGAAGAAAGAATCATAAGACCCCATATCTTTGAGAAGAAAAACGAGTATATTCGACAGATGGCTGGTGAGATGGAATCGAGACACTCGGCAGCTGAAGAAGATGGATACAATCTGAAGGAAACTCCCGGCGGATTGAGAGACATAGAGATGATGCTTCTCGTATATAAAGCACGATTCGGTCTTCGCCAGCCCATATGCAGTCTCATATTTGAGACTCTCGTAATGCTGGACAGTCACCACTCGGAGGAGATAGGAAGACTGTGCAGTGCGTTCCATTTCTTGAAGCAGATCCGGGATATTTACAGGTTGACGGTCGCTGCTGTGGATAGCCTCTCTCAAAGTCATCTAGGCGATACGGCAAAGATCTTGGGTTTCGTGGATGAGCAAGGGGCTCCGTCTCCGGGCAGGCTGCTGGTCGAATGCAAGCAAGTGGTCAACGAGGTGAGGGACACCATCCAGAAATTGATGGCCGAGATTGCCGAGTAATGGGGCCGGAAGCGCACCAGACGAGTATCTTTCTTCTATGAACACTTTTCCCCGTAGATACTTGACATAGGTGAAGCCTTTATGGCAATATTGTGCGGACTTTTTACTCAAGGTGAGGATCGGGTATGAATGAGGTATATCTCCTTCCCAGAAGGAAATTGGAATCCGTGGTAGCTCGAATGGTCGAACGGAATCTCATTTACATTCCGGTAGTGAATGAAGGTAAGGCCCATTTCAGACGGTTCAGACCAGGGGAGCCTTCAGAGTGGGCTCTGGAGAAGATCAGACCGGTTGAGCCTTTGAAACAGTTTTTTATGAAATTCAAGGAAGTCGTTGCTCGACCCGGAGCCTCTTTTGACAAGAGTTCGTCCTCTCAGGTTATCATAGGGGCGAAGGCGTGTGATCTGAGAGCCATTGACGTCTACGACAAGGTATTTAGTGAGGGTGAGTTCTCCGATCCCTTCTACCGGGAGAGGAGAGAAAAGACGATACTGATATCGGCAGACTGTCCAGAACCGGAGGAGACCTGTTTTTGCACTCTTGTGGGCATTCAACCCTACCCAATGAACGGATTTGACCTCAATCTCAGCACTGTGTCGAAAGGGTATCTCGTTGAGGTTGGATCTGAGAAGGGAATCGATTTGATCAAGAGTATGCCCACGCTCTTTCAGCCAGCTTCTTCAGAAGATCTGAAAGAGCGAGATGAGAAGAGGGCCAGCGCCACACGCACACTGAAAGGGATCAACTCAAGAGAACTGGACCCGCAACTTCCGAAGAAGATCTCAGACCAGACGGATCTGAAGTTTTGGTCTCGCGAGGCAACCAATTGCGTTGAGTGTTGTGCATGTCTTCATATATGCCCCACATGCTACTGTTTTCTCCTGTACGATCAGCCACACGACGGTGAGAGTGAAAGGGTGAGGGTGTGGGATGCATGTTATTACGCAGCCTACGCCCGAGTTGGAGGAGGAGCGAATCCCAGACCGGAGTTCGTGCAGAGGTTCAGAAACAGATTCCTCTGCAAATATTCATATTTCTATCACTATCAAGGTTTTCTGGCCTGTTCTGGGTGTGGCAGGTGCATCAGTGGGTGTACTGCGAAAATCGATATACGAGAGGTACTATGGAGGGCGTGAATCCCTATCAGCCGTTAACAGCGAAAATCGCTCACATTGTTGACGAGACCCCAACTATAAAGACTTTTGTCGTACAGCCCAGACCTCTCGACTTCCAAGCCGGGCAATTCGTTGAAGTAACCGTATTCGGGGTCGGAGAAGCTCCGTTCACTCCTTCATCCTCCGCATACGACAAGGAGAAACTGGAACTCACCATCATGAAGGTGGGTCGGGTCACCTCTGCCTTGTTCAACCTGAAGAAAGGGGACTCGATAGGATTGAGAGGCCCGTATGGAAAACCTTACCCTCTCGAAAAGTTCAAGGGAAAGGAGATCTTCATCGTAGGAGGCGGAGTCGGATTTGCCCCTCTTCGCTCACTCTTTCTCACTCTTCTACACGATGCACAGGATTACAAGAAAATATACGTGCGCTACGGTGCACGTACTCCTCAAGAACTTGTCTACAGGCGATACATAGATGACTGGAATGCCCGGGATAAAGTGGATATCCTCCTCACCGTCGATGTCGGAGATTCTTCCTGGGAGGGAAGAGTCGGCGTCGTCACTGTCATTCTGGATGACATACCAGTAAAAGTGAAAGAGAGCCCTACGGTTGTGTGTGGACCTCCCATAATGATGAAATTCGTTACTCAGAGGCTGCTGGAGTCAGGTTTCCCCGGTTCCAATATATATCTCTCAATGGAGAGCAACATGTCCTGTGGACTTGGTATGTGTAATCACTGTAGAGTTGGTGAGCTTTATGCGTGCAAGGATGGCCCGGTACTGACCTGGGAACAGATAAAAGATGTGGATGAGCCGTTCGTATGAGTGACATGAAGAAAGGAATCTGCCCCTTCTGCACACTCGGTTGTGAGCTTGGGATTCTTGCCGATGACTGGAGTATACGAGGAGTAGAGTATCTCAAGGGAAGCGGACTCAATGATGGCAGTCTTTGTGCGAGAGGCAATGGAGCTGCTCTCTACCTTGATCATCCGAAACGTCTCACATTCCCTCTTCACAATGGGGACGAAATTCGCTGGAAAGAGGCTTTCGCTGAGCTTGCCGATATTCTGAAGAGAACCGATTCTCGTGAGCTCGCAGTCACGTACGACTCAAATCTCACACAAGATGAGTATTCTCTCATCTTGGGGCTTGCCGAAAAGCTTGGACTGGGAAATCTGGCGTGTAGTTATCTTGAGCCGGAGTTCTATTTCAACGATGCAATTCGTCAGGTCCCCAGGGCCACTCTTGATGAGATCAAAAGGAGTTCGATTTTTGTCATAGTCGGTGATCTGTTCAATCAAACGCCAGTAATTGCGCGCCACATACTCGAAGCCAGATATGCGGTCAAAAATGGGCGGATGTATGTCATCGATTCGTACATCACAAACACTGCAAGCTTTGCTGACACCTTCCTGCAGGTGAGCCCAGGGATGGAATCACTTGCCTTGCTGGCACTTTCCTCCCTCGTGTCTCAGAATCGGACCCAATTTCCTGCGGAAACATACGCAGACTCCTCAGGTTTGGAATTGTCCACGCTTAAGGATGTGGCGAATTCACTTCTCAGGGATGAGAGAAAGGCTGTTATCGCAGTGATGGCATTGGGAAGGACAGAGGACCCGCTGCTTCTTTCGGGCGCTGCTCAGTACCTGACTGCAAGCCTACCCGGTGATAGATCATTCTTGCCGCTTGGTGAATCCTTCAGCAGGCCAGGGAAGGTGGAATTCGCCGATATTCTGGATAAGATTGAGTCTGGAAAAATCAAAGTACTCATCAATTTCGGGGAAGTCTTTCCGTATATGTATCCTCAGTTCTTGGAGAAACTGCGCACCCTGTCCCATTTCGTGTGCACAGCTGTTTTGAAGACTCACGTCAGTATTCCTGGTCTCTGGTTGCCTGCTTCCCTCAATCTCGAAAAGTCTGGCACTCTGAATACGGCCTTTGGGGCGCGTGAAATATCACCTGTCGTAGCTCCGTACAGTGGAGCGAAGAGCGCGGGGGAGATTATCGAGAGACTGGCCAAAGAGCTGTCTCTCAATCTGAGCGGAGAAAAAGCTCGAGCATCGGAAAGAGCAGTGGAATCTGATACACTGAAATCCCGAGCAGACCGCCTTCTGGAGAAGAAGAGAAATGGTCTTCTTCTAATAGGAGAGAAATTGTCCTATCACTTCCGTTCTCTCTTCGGAGAAGAACCCTATCTTAAGCTCAATCCACTTGATGCCAATAAGATCGGTGTGAAATCTGGTCAGCAGGCAAGAGCAAAGACTTCCCAGGCTGAAACAGAGCTGAAAGTAATGACAACCGATAGAGCTCCCCAAGGTGTGGTCGTGGTCCCTGTCGAATTTCCAGAAGTGCGGACTCTGTTTGAACCTTCAGTTGATAAGGGAATACTCTCTTTTCGACCCCAGACGGTGGAATTATGGTCCCAAGAACCTTTGGGA
>SMTZ1_10000820_pt1 | contig 30149 bp, 30 predicted proteins | sample DeeMarSWOR136_30_FD_25667 | JGI IMG/M metagenome (IMG submission 25667) | reverse complement strand
CGAGTCTATGGAGATGCTTCTTAGCTGCAATGAGCGTTTCATCGAGTTCCAGGGCCAGCCTAAAGTTCTCCTTGGCTTTGTCAACGATATTCATGGCCTCATAAACAATACCCAGATTGTAGTAGATTCGCGCATCCTTGGGTGTCAGCTTAAGTGCCTCGACGTACTTCTGTATAGCTTCTTCAAAATTCTTGTTGAGGAAGTAGAATTTGGCCAGATCGACAAGTTCTTCCACTTTGCTCATAGTTTCTGAATTCCGACAAGGCCTTCGTCCTTACCGAGCAAACACAGCCTGTCTCCTCGCTGGATCTCTTCATCTGCAGACGGACCGATTATGGTCGTCTCCTTGAATTCAGTTTCCCCATCCTCCCTGATGGTTGGAGTCTTCCGCTTTATGGCGATCACACTCACGCCGTATTTTGCTCTCAATTCGGCTTGTTTCAGAGTTCTTCCTTCCAGAGACTCCGGAGCATCTATTTCAATGAGAGAATGAGTCGATGACAGCTCTATGTAGTCGAATATCTTCGGTGAAATCAAGCTTTCAGCCAATCTCTGCCCCATATCTCTTTCTGGAAAGACTACTCTGTCGCAACCCACCTTCCGCAGAATCTTGGCGTGAAGATTGTCCATCGCCTTCGTTACGACCTCTTTGATCCCGAATTCCTTCAGTAACATGGTGATAAGTATGCTCGCTTCGATGTCAGCCCCCACCGCCACTATCGCAACATCAAAGTCTCTAATTCCAGCCTCTCGTAATGCTTCTTCATCAGTCGCATCTAATACAAGAGCTTGTGTAACAATTGGTTCCAGTCTCTCTATCTTCTTCTCGTCACTGTCGATGACAAGAACCTCGCATTGTTTGCTGCTTAGGGCTTCGGCGATTGCAGAACCGAATCTCCCAAGACCGATCACAACTATGTGTCTCATTTCTATCACCCTATCATTATTTTGGCTTCCGGATATCTGACCTTGGGCCTCTTCACTCCCAACAGAGCGCTCCCTATCGTGAGGGGGCCGATTCTTCCGGAAAGCATAGTTGCCACGATGATAAATTTGCCGAGAGGCGAAAATTCATGTGAGAGACTCACATTGGCTTTAACTGTGGAACCAAGCGAGAGTCCCACTGTGCCAAATGCGGAAACCTGCTCGAAGAGCATTCCCACATATCCGCTCCTTCCAGCAACTTCCACTTCACTGATTGCCAGGATCAGACTTCCCAACCCTACTATGAAAATCCCCCACAGGAACACAAGAAGGGCATTTCGAACCGATGGCTCAGATATCCTCCTGCCATATACGATCATCTCACCGCCCTTCCTCAAGCCTCGTAGAGTGTTCACCAGAACGGCGAAAGTCGTGGTCTTTATCCCTCCTCCTGTGCCACCGGGCGATGCACCGATGAACATGAAGAAGACCAAAAGGAGGGATGTGCCGAGGGCGAAGTTTCTCAGATTCACCAGCGAAAAACCGGCGGTTCTTGGTGTGACTGCTGAGAAGAATGCAGTGAGAACCTTGGTGTGAGCAGGGAAATCCGAGAGGCCCTTGTGCCACTCCATAACAAGAATGACTGCCGTGCCGCCAAAGATCAACAGAGCAGTAATACGAAGGACAAGTTTGGTGTGCAGTGAGAGTCTCTTCGTCTTCCTTCTCATGTAAGTGTTGTACAGATCTCCGAATGAGAAGAATCCAAGCCCACCGAGGATGAACAGAGCGGCTACGGTAAGGACTATCAAGAAATTCCCGGCGTAGTCTTGGAGATTGTTCGAGAAGGCCGAAAACCCTGCATTACAGAACCCTGATACCGAATGGAAAATGGAGACGCCGAAGGATTTCTGCCAGGAGAAGTCCTTTAAGAAGGCGAAGAAGAGAACGAAGAATCCTACTGCCTCTATCAGGATTGTGACTTGGAATACCCTCGACGTGAATTTCGCGATGTCTTCCAGACTGAACTGCTTGAATCCCTCCTTTATCACCAATCTCTGTCTCAAAGATATCTTCTTACCGAGGAACACCAATATGATGGTCGATATGGTCATGTATCCAAGTCCTCCGACCTGAACCAACAGCAATATCACGCTCTTTCCGAAGAGGGAGAAATCATATTCTGTGTCTCTCACGATGAGCCCAGTTACACAGACTGCGGAGGTGGCAGTGAAAAGAGAGTCAATGAGAGAAACCCTTTTCTCACCTCCACTATGGGTAGAGGCGTAAGGTAGAGTGAGGAGAAGTGTACCGACAAGGACGAGAATGAGATAACCCAGAAGGATGACCCTGACGGGAGTCACTTCCCTGGTATAGAATCTCCGCCACTGCATCATTGTTAGATGATATCCACGGGGGCAAACTTGTCAAGGGTGACTGGAGGAGTTCCAAGGCGGCATGAAAGACGATAGTACAGCGTCGAGAGACGATGTGAGAGAATTTGTCAGGTTGAGTGTAATGGGCAAGAAGCGGATGGCACTTTTATGAAGTCAGAGGAACGGTGGTCGCACCGTCGAAGACAAAAACCACCTTGGAAGACATCCCTTTCGACCGTATAGCATCCTTCAAGGCTGCACTCACAGAATGGTACGGTCTTAAGAAGAGATCCGTAACGGACCGCTCAGGAAGGTCTGACACAAGCCACACTTCTCCCCACAGGAGTGCATCTACCCACTTTGCCAATCTCTGATGGCCCAACTGAAAATCCTCGTGCACCTTATTGATCAGATGCTGAGGAGTTCGAGATGCCGATATCGGTTCGATGAAATGAGAACTTCCCAATCCCCTTGCACAGGGAGAGACTACAATGAGTATTCCACCTTTCCTTAGTCCGAGAATTCCGTAGTGTATCGCCTTTCTCGACTCGTAGAGACTCAATTCTCCATCGGAAACGATACTCACGAGGATGTCAGCTCTACGACCTGTTTTCACTCCATAGAGCCTTCTAGTTGACTCTGTGAGGAGGGAGAAAGTCTTCTGGATGTCACCTGAGAATACCTCGGTAATCTTGCCACCTCGGTCTTGGAGGAGCTGAATCGAGAAGACCTTGTCTTCGGAAAGGTAGTTGAAAATCTCCATCATATCATTGTTGACCGGGTTGCGATGGAGAGAGAATGCCTTTGCCATTGAGTGAAGCGCCAATCTATGATTTTGGACGATGGTCGAGTATGAAGAAATCCCAGGGACAAGCGATTTCCTTCCACCCATGAATCCAGCGAAATAGTGAGGCTCCACGGAAGTAATCACCAGTATCCTGTCCGATTCAATCGCTAAGGAATTGATTGAGAGTTCCGTTCCTCTTCTCGTTCTCCCGAGGTATACCATTCCTTCTGTCCGCTTGGAATCGTGGACTATAACTCTCGTGCTCAAGTTGGCGTAGTTCTTCCCCAGAATTCGTGTCACTTCCCGCGGTCTTGGTCTTTGATGTGAACCACATGCGATCAGCACTCTGAAACTGGTCTTTTCGAGGAGCGGGGAGATCAATTCGAGAATCTGAGCAGTTGGCGTCCTTCTCGTTCCATCATTGACCACTACCAGAAGGTTCTTAGAGTTGCTCAAGAATTGCCTTAAGGGTGGCTTACCCAGCGGCTTTTCGATGGACTCAACGATTGAATCTGATGAAATCCTCTCCACGAAGTCTCCCGGGTAAGCCAGCACAGTTTCTACCGTCCCATCCAATGTGACAGTCTCCTCCGTGGAGCCGTACGGGACAATCACTTCCGTCATGACCTCATATCTCCTAGGTTTGTAGGGGGGGGGGAGAGAATTTGCCATCAATTCATGCTCTGAGGATACTACTCACCCTGAAGTTCACCACTACATCTTCTGATAGCCACCTAGATTTGCCTACCATGATTCTCACTATCTTCACTCTACAACACCGTCACGTTTCAGATCCTTGATTTTCTCCTGTATCATGCGTTCGCCGTAGACTTCAGCTCTTTCCTTGGTGTCAAATTGAATCCCCTTCGGGGCGTATACGGGTTCATTGACTGCTTCTTCTCCATCATGAACAGTCACCCACCCAAAAGGAATCCATTTCCCGGTCCTTCGTGATTTGCGCAGCTTGACTCTTCCTGTGGCATAAGCCATCTTTTGCCCTCCTTTTTTTCACTTGCCGTTAGGCATACAATACCATCAAAATGAGAAAAGGTCAACCAGTGTGTGGGCGTAGATTTCTGGGGATTCTTCACTGGGAACGTCTCCTCTTCGTTTTCAGCCGGTTTTCTGCCACTCAATCTCCATCGTTTCAGGAGTCCCCGGGTGGCTGGGGTGAGGGTTGACCAGAGTGGAGGAATCTGTATAGTGAGATGGAGTAGCATGACTGGAATCCAGCAAGTGACAGAAGGGTAGGCCTTGTCTTCTCTGTATGATAACTCGAAGTACTACGAAATGGCCTTTTCGTTTCGAGACATCCCTTCGGAGGTTGACGTATTTGAAGAATGTTTCCGCCGATTCTCGCAGATCCCGGTGAAATCGGTCCTGGAACTGGGATGTGGAAATTGCCCTCACATGGAAGAACTGGTGAAGAGAGGGTACCATTACTGCGGACTTGACATAAACGAAAACATGCTGCAGTACAGCACAGAAAGGGCGTCACATCTGTCACGTCGCGTGAGTCTCATTCAGGCGAACATGGTGGATTTCTCTCTTGCAGCAAGGGTTGATTTTGTCTACGTGCTACTTGGGTCCCTCAGCGTCAAGAATACTTCCGAATTGATGACTCATTTCAAGTCGGTTGGTGAGGTCTTGAAGGAGGGGGGCCTCTATCTTCTTGATTGGTGTATTCAATATGACCCGCCCTGGGAGGCAGCGGGTGCAGAGAGCTGGGAGACCGACAGTGACGGCATCCACGTGAGGACTACTGTCTCTTGGAAGATCGTGAATCGTGTTGAGCAAACCTTTGAAGAGACAATCATTCTTGAAGTTGATGACCATGGGGAGAGACGCAGTATTGTGGGAAAGGACGTCAAAAGAGCAATCTATCCACAGGAATTTCTCCTCTTCATATCAGCCCTCGAACATTTCGAATTTGTCGGTTGGTGGAATAACTGGGATCTCAACCAGCCGCTCGAAGACGCAGCTAGGATCGACCGGCCTATTGCACTTGTCCGCAGAGTGTAGAGCGTTCAGCCTGGATTGCGTTGTCTCGTTCGTCTGAGCGTTGCAGTCTATTTCCTGTGAGGAGAACATCTGGATGTTGCTGCAAGACGAGGACCACATGACACTGATTCCGCCACATTTCGTGCGTCGAATGTCGTCCCCTAACCTCCGCTGGAATTCCCGAGCGAAGTATTAGGGGTCTAATCTCATCCGATTTATTCTCTTCTTCAGATTCTCTCCCTCGCAGTTCTCCCTTGTGAAGAGCCTCTCGTGGGGATTGGGAAGTCAGACTTGCGGCTACGCTTTTCTGAATGTGAAGGCCGCATGTCCAACAGTCAGAAGCTGCAGTCAAAAGGGGAGGATTAGGAAAGGCGTCGTCTTCTTCGTTTTTCCACGACGCTTCGTACTCGTGCTGCAATCTCTTCGGTCGCCAGCCCATATAACTTAAGCAGCTGGCTTCTCTTACCGTGTTCTATGAATCTATCTGGCAGACCTATGCGCTTCGTTCTGACGCCGCCGAGGTCAGCAAGTTCAAAGAACTCCATCACCGCGGAGCCGAAACCTCCCGCAAGGGCGTTTTCCTCCGCAGTAATGATGGTTTTCGTGGTCTTCCCGAGATGTGTGAGAAGGTCGGTGTCGAGGGGCTTCACGAATCTCGCGTTGACTACTCCGACCTCTATTCCTTCGGCACTCAGGAGATTTGCGGCCTCGAGAGAAGGGTAGACCATGGACCCGAGAGCCAAGATAGAGGCGTGCTCTCCTTCCCTTAGCACCTCAGCCTTTCCGAAGTCCAGCAGTTCAAATTTCACTTTCCACTCGACTCCCACACCTTCGGCTCTCGGATACCTTATTGCCACTGGCCCGGTCTCGTAAGAGAAGGCGGAGTACAACATGTGCCTGAATTCTCTCTCGTCTTTTGGTGCCATCAACACGAGGTTCGGAAGGTGACGGAGATATGATATGTCGAAATTCCCGTGATGTGTGGGACCGTCCTCTCCCACGATTCCAGATCTATCAAGACAGAAGACGACAGGCAGATTCTGAAGGCATATATCATGTAACACCTGATCATAGGCACGCTGGAGGAAGGTTGAGTATATTCCACACACCGGTTTATAGCCAGAAGATGCGAGCCCAGCCGCGAAGGTGACTGCATGCTGCTCCGCTATTCCCACATCGAAGAATCTCTCTGGGAATCTCTCCTGGAAATACGTCAAACCGGTTCCCTCCGGCATGGCTGCAGTTATTGCCACGATCCTGCTGTCGTGTTCAGCCAATTCCACGAGACTCTTGCCAAACACCTCAGTGTACTTGATGCTTCTCTTCCGTACTACCGCATCGGCGGTGGGAAGAGAGGGGCCCAAGCCATGATACTTCGAAGGATTCGTCTCGGCGGGGTTGTAGCCCTTTCCTTTCTTGGTGACCACGTGAATGAGAACGGGTCCTGTCAGCCTCTCCACCCCCTGAAACGTCTCAATGAGAGTGTCGAGGTCGTGGCCGTCGATGGGACCAATATACCTGAGACCAATCTCCTCGAAAAGTCCCGAGGGGATGAGAAGATTCTTCAACCCCTCATCTATCTTGTGTGCTAATTCTCGTGTTCTGTCGCTCAGAGAGGATGGCATTTTTCCAAGCAATTCCCAGACGTCTTCCTTCAGGCGATTGTAAATCGGTGTGGTAATCAATTTGGTCAGATAGTGGGATACTGCGCCTACGTTTTGAGAAATCGACATTCGGTTGTCATTCAGTATAATGATGATGTTTCTCTTCAGATATCCTGTTTGATTGAGTCCTTCAAATGCGAGGCCAGCCGTCAAGGCACCGTCTCCGATGACGGCTATCACGCGATAGTCCTTGCGGTCAAAATCTCTTGAGCAGGCCATACCCAGGGCCGCCGAGATCGATGTGGACGCATGACCTGTATTGAAAGTGTCGTATTCGCTCTCCTTCCTGCTGGGAAAACCGCAGATTCCATTGTGAGTTCGCAGCGTATGAAAGACCTCTCTCCTGCCAGTAAGAAGCTTGTGAGTATACGACTGATGACCCACATCCCAGACGACCCTGTCTTCCGGAGCACTAAAGACATAGTGCAGTGCAACCGTGAGTTCTACAACGCCTAGATTTGGGGCAAGGTGGCCACCGTTTCTGCTCACGACTTCGATAATCGTTCGCCTGATTTCTGAGGCAAGAGTCTCCAGTTGATTCTTCTTGAGTTTCTTGAGATCTGCTGGAGAATTGATACTATCCAACAATCCCATATATATTCATTATATGTCCTACACTTTACAAGTCAAGAAAAAAGGGGACGGTTCTATTTTCCCTAACGTGTGATGTGGAGGGCCAGAAGAGAGGGCAAGAAAATCCTCTCTGATCTTCTATGAAAGGGAATTCTGAAATGGCCGGCCGGTCGACAGTGGAATTCCTGAACACTGCTACTGTTAGAAGGGGAGACGGACAGGTGCGGGAGAGAAAAATAGAACCGTCCCCTTTTCTTTTTCTTGGTTCTTCATGGTCTCTTGACAGATCAACCTTTATGGGTATGATGTACGAGAAAGAGGACAGTATGACAAACGTATCAAGGCGTGATTTCTTGAAGTACATAGGGACAGGAGCTATCGGTTTGATTGCGAAGCCCAAAGTTTCTTTTGCCACAGGTGAAGCCGGTTTTCTCGGGAGCCCAGTGATACAGTGCTTCCACGAAGATGCAACTACCGGAAGTACAATCAACGAGTCGGTCGTTCAGATCATGATGGACGAATCCATCAGTACACTCATGGGAATAGACGATGTCGGTGAGGCGTGGAAGTCCGTATTCTCTGGAATTGCTTCAGATAGCGTAGTCGGAATAAAGGTAAATTGCTTGTTCCAAATCACTACGCATCGGGAACTGGTGAATTGCATCGTGAACGGTCTTGGGCAGATGCGATTTGGTGGCGTGCCCTACAACAAGAACAATATCATCATCTGGGACAATCGTGACAGTCTTCTGACAGGAAATGGTGGTTACGTACTCTACGACGGAAATGAACCGGATGTGGTCCGCTGTTTTGGCACAAGCCACTCAGGTATCGGCTATGTCAGTAGTCCTCTTCTCGATGTAGGCGGGGTGACCAGCAAACCGAGTCGGATTTTGTCCGAATTCTGTGACTATGTGGTAAATGCAGCCGTGGTGAAGAACCACTCGATTGCTCTTGCTACGCTGACCATGAAGAATAGCTACGGCTCAGTCAATAATCCGGGGTCTCTACACGGCAATCACTGCAATCCCTATATTCCCTCCCTCAATCAGCAGATACGAGACGTTCTCACGCCGAGTAACAAGCAGAAGATATTCATCATTGATGCTCTATTTGGTTGCTATAGCGGGGGTCCCGACGGGACCGTCAACTTCAATCCCAAGAAACTGATAATGAGTCTTGACACCGTTGCCTGTGACTGGCAAGGGCAAGTCGTAATCAATGAAGCACGGCTGGCGAACGGCCTTTCACCTCTCGACACACCCCATATCAGAACTGCATCACAATCGCCATATGATCTTGGCACAACCGACGTAGACCTCATCGAGATAAACAATCCCACAGGCGTAGAAGAATCGAGGACGGCGGAGCTGAATGAAGGAAGACTCGCGGTTTTTCCAAACCCGTTCAGCAAGGAGACCACCATCATATTTTTCCTCCCCCGCACGTCTTTCGTTTATCTCGATCTCATCAATACTGCAGGAAGATTGGAAACCAGTATTTACCAGGGTCAGCTTCCTAAGGGGAAACACAGAATAGACTATAGAGCAAGCAGGGGACTGGCAAGTGGAACGTATTTCCTAAGGCTCTATGAACAAGGCGAAGCGAGGGTTGCAAAGATCACGCTTCTGAACTAGTACTTTCTGATCGCCTGGTCCAGATCCTCAATTATATCATCGACATGTTCAATTCCGACAGAAAGCCGTACTAGACCAGGAGTGATATGGGCCTCTAGCAGGGCATTTCGACTCATACCGGCGTGGGTCATCGATGCCGGATGTTGAATCAGAGTGTCACAGTCTCCCAAGCTTACTGCAAGCGTACAGAGTCTCACATTGTCCATCAATGCCTTGCCAGCATCATACCCCTTCTTCATTTCGAATGCGATGATACCGCCGCCAGACCTCTGCTGACGTCTTGCGAGTTCATACTGCGGATGCGATTTTAGAAAGGGATAGTGAACTCGTTCTATTGCCTGGTGCATTTCCAACCACTGTGCGATGGCCAGTGCATTTGCACAACTTCTCTGCATGCGTAATGCAAGCGTCTTCAGACCGCGAAGTGCTAGCCAGGCATTGATTGGTGCAAGCGTCCAACCATAATGAGTCGCAGCGTCATATGCCCTTGTAACAAAGGCCTTTTCACCCACCAAGACACCAGCCACGACATCTCCGTGACCAGCAATATACTTGGTCGCCGAGTGGCATACTATATCTGCACCGAAATCCTTGGGCCTTTGGCAATAGGGAGTCATGAAGGTATTATCGACGCACAGCAAAGCATTTTCGCGGTGGGTGATCTCAGCGATGGCTGCAATGTCAATCACCTTTAGGGTCGGATTTGCCGGAGTCTCGATCAAGACTAACGTGGTGTTCGGCTTCGTGGCATCGGCGACTGCTTCCGCGTCAGAGGCATCCAACCTGGTGACTTCAATTCCCAATCGACGAATGTCATCCTCTACCAGGTAGTCAGTACCTCCGTAAACGGTATCATCGACTACAATATGGTCACCTGCTCGAGCTGCCACGAGAATCACATTTGCGAGAGATGCCATACCTGAACCCATTGTCAGACCGGCTTCAAATCCTTCCAGGACGGCCACCTTCTTAGCAAGAGCATCAGTATTAGGATTGCCCAAACGGGTGTATATGTATCCGCCCTCTTCTCCCTTAAATCTTCGAGCGCCTTGCTCTGAGTTCTCGAATACGAATGTGGAAGTCTGGTAAATCGGCATGGAATGGGCCCCGGTGTGGGGATCTGAAACGTGAACGCCGTGTACGATCTCCGTCTCAATTCGATGTCTCATTTTCCCGCTCCTTTCGAAAGCAATTGAGGGTTTCGTTACCTGATTTTCATAGCCTCAAAATATAGAAACAATAGAGAAGGTTGTCCAGTAGTCCAAACGGGAGGACAGCATCCGCTCTATATAGGGAGCGAACGATGGTCGATGGCGGTTGTCCAAGACGTGCTTTCTGCCATCCCTCTTCCTCCTGCGTCGTCCCTACTTCCTTTGACATGCTTGCAGAGGCAGGAATCTGCTTCACAAGTAGATTCCCGTTTGCACGGAGCGATCACTCAGAAAGAAATCGCCCTCCCCGGGGACATACAGCATTCCTCTTCTTCGGTCCTTCGCCGCCAGAGGTTGCGGGCGGTTATCCGGAAGACATAATCAGAGAGACCCAATGCCCCTTCTCCTGTTCTAGATTGTCCAGCATGCGCCGGGAGGGGAAAATAGAACCGTCCCCTTTTTCTTCTGTTATAACCAGTATTTCCTATCCAGGGTTCTATATTGAATGGCTTCTGAGAGATGGTGGGGGAGGATGTCCTCCTGGGCTTCCAGATCTGCGACGGTCCTTGCCACCTTCAATATTCGGTCGTAGGCTCGGGCAGAGAGACCGAACTTGGCAATTGCAGCCTTGAGAAGTTCCTCCGAATCAACTGTGATCTGACAGTATTTCCTTATATCTTTCGAGCTCATATGGGCATTACAGAAGAGGCGTTTCGAACTCTTGAATCTTTCTAATTGGTGCTCTCTTGCTTCATTTACTCGGGCCTGAATGGAAGCTGATGGCGCTCCAACCTCTTTTGAGGCGAGTTCCTGATACCCCAGAGCGGGAACTTCTATGTGGATGTCGATTCTGTCGAGCAGAGGACCTGAGATTTTGGAAACGTATCTCTGTATCATCCCTGGAGTACATGTGCATTCGTGGTTCGGATCCGTGTAATAGCCGCATGGACAGGGATTCATAGCTGCGGCGAGCATGAATCTTCCAGGATAGGTAACCGAAATGGTCGCTCTTCCTATCGTCACACACCCATCTTCGAGAGGTTGCCTCAACACTTCCAGCACGTTGCGGTTGAATTCAGGCAGTTCATCGAGGAAGAGCACTCCATTGTGTGCGAGACTGACTTCGCCGGGCTTAGGATGATGCCCTCCGCCTATCAATCCTGCATCGGAGATGGTGTGGTGAGGAGATCGAAAGGGTCGTGTTGCGATGAGAGCCTTCCCGTGTCGCATCAGACCAGCCACAGAATGTATCTTGGTGGTCTCGAGAGCCTCCTCAAATTGCATCCTGGGGAGGATGGTAGGCAGTCTTCTCGCTAACATAGTCTTTCCTGCTCCTGGGGGACCCACCATAATGATGTTATGTCCTCCCGCCGCGGCAACTTCAAGAGCCCTCTTTGCGTGGTTCTGACCCTTGACATCAGAGAAGTCGACCGAGTATTGAGATGCTTCAGAGAACATCTGAGCCCTATCGACGGTGTAGGGTTTGATATCCAGATTCCCGTTGAGAAAGCGGATCGCATCGATCAGATTTTCTGCAGGAAAGACATCTACATCCTCTACAATGGCTGCTTCTCCACTATTCGCGAACGGGAGCAACACTCCCTTCAATCCGCTCTCTTTGCAGGAAACCGAAATGGGTAGTGCTCCCCGTATCGGCTTGAGGGTTCCATCGAGAGAAAGCTCTCCCAGTACGAGAAGCTGCTTGAGAAGGGCACCTTTGACCTGACCCAATGCGGCAAGTATCCCCAGCGCTATAGGAAGATCGAAGGCTGCGCCCTCCTTTCTGACGTCGGCGGGTGCGAGATTGACAGTTATCTTCTTAGCCGGAAGTCCAAAACCGGAATTCTTGATCGCTGCCTGAACTCTTTCCTTTGACTCCTTTACGGCTGCGTCTGGAAGCCCCACGGTGGTGAAACCAGGAAGAGCTGAAGCGAGATCTACTTCAACCTCGACTACATAAGCGTCAATGCCGAGTACGGCACTCGATAGGACTTTGGCCAGCATACATCTCAGTCAGGCTCCCCGGCTTTCTCAAGCGCATCTGCTTTTTCGAAATCCTTTTTCGCGAGTTCCCTCAGGTCTCTCTCTTCTTGCGTTCTTCCTTCTTCTTTCATCATATTTGCCTTGCTCGTGTAGACATTCCCGCGATTGACGTATGCATCAGCGTACTCAGGGTTCAACTGAATCACCTTGCTAAAGGCCTTAAGTGCTTCATCATACTCTTTTGTCCTGAAGTGAGAGACACCGAGTTGAAACCACGTTCTTATGTCGTATGGATCGAGATCAGCCATCTTCTCAAGATATGGTAAAGCATCGTCATATCTCCCCTGACGCTGGAGTGCGAGTACCAAATAGAAATAAGTGTCGGAATCGTCCTGCACATGCATCAGGGCTTCTTTCAACATTTCTTCTGCTTCCCCTTCTCTTTCAGTATTCAGATAGATCAGCCCCTTGGTGGAAAGGATTTCCGCAAGCCGTTTGGTCCTCTTGTCGATTTCGTTCAAGAGTCTTAATCCTCTTTCCACATCCTCCATCTTCAAGTCCCCCGCAAGAGCCTTCCTCCTCAGAGAGTCTTCTTGAGGAATCAAGCTCTGCAGATATTCTTCCTTCTCTGTTGTAGTGAGGCCTGGAGAAGAGAGTTCAAAAAACTGTGTCTTGTATTCCTTCAGCTCTGGTGCTGCAAGATTCTCAGCCTTTTCAATATGACCGAGAGCTTTGTCGTAATCTCCGCGAGTAGTGTAGTAGAAGCCAAGATTGTAATATGCATCGACATTTGTCGAGTCTATCTCCATGGATCTGGTGTAGTTTTCGACCATCTTTTGGTCATCACCAAGCATGAGATATGTGAAACCCAGGTTGTTGTAAGCTTCTGGCTTCGACGGGTCTATCTCGGTGGCTTGTATGAACAACTGAGATGCTTTTTGGTAATCCTCTTCCTGCATGAACTCAATCCCCGCATTGTAGTAGGTGGTCCAGTAGAAGTCCGGACTCTTTTTCATTTCTGACGTGATATGGGAAGAATCAAGTCGTATGGCTTCGTTAAGTTCGGAGGTGGCATCAATCCATTTGGACGCGTGAATGTAAGCCTGACCAAGGAGGAAATGTGCTGTTGGATTGTCTGGTTCCTGGGCTATCGCCTCCCTTCCATGCTCTACTGCATCGTCTATGCGTCCATACTTGATGTCTACCTTAAGCTGTTCGAGTAAAGGGCTTGCACAACCGATTACAGTGATGAGAAAAAGAACGAGCAAGCGTCTCATTTTACCTCCTTTGCTGCCGCAGCTCTCGTGCCCGCCAATTGAGGAGAGCTTCTTGTGCTGCTTCCTTCTCTGCTTCTTTTCTACTCAGTCCCGTGCCTGTACCGACTCTTCTTCCATCGACAGTCACGTCGACCCAGAATTTCTTCTTGTGTTCTGGTCCCTCTATCTTGAGAAGATTGTACTTGGGATAACATTTGAACCTCTTGACCACTTTTTCCTGCAATTCGCTCTTGGAATCTATGTCCAACGTAATACGACTGAGTTCCTTCAGAAGGGTGAGGTTGATGAATCTCTTCGCTGCCTTCATGCCAAGATCGATGTAAATCGCTCCGATGAGTGCTTCGTAGGCGTCCGCAAGAATTGATGGATTGGGAGCCTTGCCCACCTTTTTTAGTGATTCGCCCAGAATGAGCATCTTATTGATATCGAAACGGAGCGCCACCTGCGCAAGTGTCTTCTTCCTTACGACTTTTGCTCTCAACTTAGTCAATTCTCCCTCATTAAAGGCGGGCCACTTCGTATACAGATAGCGGCTCACCACGAGTTGCAGCACAGCATCCCCCAAGAATTCCAGACGTTCGTTGGAAGTAGCTAATCCCGCTGAAGAGTGAGTGAGCGCAGTTTCAACCAACTCCCTATTCCTGAACTTGAGCCCGAATCTCTTTTCGACTACTTCTATCTCTATTTCTCCCACTTTCTGACTGCCAACACCGCATTATGACCACCGAACCCAAAAGAGTTAGCTATTGCCGTGCGCATCGACTTCTCTCTGGAAACATTTGGAACGTAGTCAAGATCACACTCTGGATCAGGATTTTCGTAATTGATGGTGGGAGGTATCACGGAATGAGAGAGAGCGAGGACTGTCGCGACGAATTCGACAGCTCCGGCAGCTCCGAGAAGGTGACCAATCATTGATTTGGTCGAGGAGATAGGAATGGTATACGCAGCACTATTGAATACTCGCTTGATGGCTTGAGTCTCAAATTTATCGTTGAGAGGGGTGGAAGTGCCGTGTGCATTAATATAGTCTACTTCTTCGGACTCCAATTCTGCATCCTGCAGGCAGATCTGCATTGCACGTGCTGCCCCTTCACCCTCCGGAGCCGGGGCAGTTATGTGGTAGGCATCTGCCGTAGATCCGTATCCGATCAATTCGGCGTATATTCGTGCTCCGCGCTCTGTTGCATGATTCAATTCTTCAAGCACACATATGCCGGCTCCCTCAGCCATGATGAAGCCGTCTCTCTCTTTATCGAACGGTCTCGATGCTTTCTCTGGTTGGTCGTTCCTCGTGGAAAGAGCCTTCATAGCTGAGAAACCGGCCAGGGCGAGAGGGGTTATAGGAGCTTCTGAACCTCCCGCGACGATCATATCGTTTGAACCGTACTGGATATTCCTGAAGCTTTCTCCTATGGCATGAGCTCCAGATGCACATGCCGAGACAGTGCAGTAATTTGTGCCCTTTGCACCGAGCTTGATGGAGATATGACCTGAGGCCATGCCTGAAATCATCATTGGCACGAAAAACGGACTGACCCTGCTGGGCCCCCCGTTAATCAATCTGTGATGCTGGGCCTCCCAGGTTTCGACTCCGCCTATCCCAGAGCCAATAATGACTCCCATTCTGCTCAAGTCCATCTTTCCCAGCTCTACATTTGCATCTGCTAAGGCTTCCTGAGTTGCCGTCCATCCATATTGGACGAATCTGTCCATCTTCCGAAGATCCCTTGGGTCAATGTATTGTGCTGGATCGAAATCCTTTAGTTCTCCAGCCGTGATGACTGGGAAGCCAGTCGTGTCGAACCGTGTGATTTGGGAGATTCCATTTCTTCCCTCTTTGAGTGAATTCCAGAATTCGTTCTTATTCAGTCCAATAGGGGTCAGAACTCCTACCCCTGTAACTACAACTCTCCTCTTGTCCATTACTCTTCCTGCTCACTCGCCTTCTTCTCTATGTATTCGATGGCCTTGCCGACTGTAGTCAGAGTTTCCGCATCTTCATCAGGAACCTCGACACCGAATTTCTCCTCGAGCGCCATGATGAGTTCGACTGTGTCGAGGGAATCCGCTCCAAGATCATCAATGAAACGTGCTTCACGTGTGACTTCCTCTGGTTTTACCCCCAACTTCTCTATTACTATTCTCTTGACGTCTTCTTCGACTGACATATTCACCTCCTCGTTGATTGGCTTCTAAATGGCCATTCCTCCATCCACCCTTATCACTTGTCCCGTTATGTATTCGGCCTCATCGGACGCGAGAAACAAGACAAGAGCTGCTACATCCTCTGGACTGCCCATTCTTCCCACTGGAATTTGCTCTAGGAGTTTTGTCTTCACTTCCTTCCCGAGGACATCTGTCATTCTGGTTTCTATGAAGCCAGGTGCGATGGCGTTCACGGTTATCCCTTTTCTGGCAAGTTCCTTGGCAAGGCTCTTGGTGAATCCTATCAGGCCGGCTTTCGAAGCCGCGTAATTCGCCTGTCCGGCATTGCCAGCAATCCCGACCACTGAAGAGATGTTGATAATTCTGCCGAAATTGTGTCTTATCATATCTCTTACCACAGCTTTCGTGGTGTTGAATGCTCCCTTTAGATTCACAGAGAGTACCTGGTCCCAGTCCGCCTCACTCATTCTGACAAGGAGATTGTCTTTTGTTACCCCTGCATTATTGACGAGTACATCCAACCTACCGAAATGCTGTATTACACAAGAAACCCCATCGAAAACCTGCTCTGAATCTGACACATCCACTTTTGAGAAGAGAACCTCTCTGCCAAGTTTCTTGAGCTCTTGGCAGCCACCGCGTTCTTCGATGTCGAAGATGGCGACGTCCGACCCCTGTTCAGCAAGCGTATAGGCTATAGCTTTTCCAAGTCCCTGTTCTCCTCCCGTGACAAGGGATACTCTGCCTTTGAGTCTCATTTGGCTCACTCTTTTAAATAATCGGATGAAATATGTCAAGCAGGAGTGGGTTTTCCGATGAATGTGTTGACTTCGCCCACCGCTTTTTTTATGCTAAATGAATCGTTGGACCCAGAGAGATGTGCGAAACATAAAAATGATAACCGAATACGACGGGAGCGAATTCCGTGGGTGGCAAATTCAGCCACAATTGAGGACCATTCAGGGAGTGATTTCCGAGTGCCTCTCAACGATTCTCAGAGAGGAAATCACACTGGTAGGAGCGGGGAGAACTGATGCAGGAGTACACGCGTGTGCACAGGTCGCCAATTTCCACTCCTACACCCGAATGGGCGCAGAGACGATTAGGAAGAGGCTCAATTCGATTCTTCCCCACGATATCTATGTCCATAAGGTCTCTGATGCTCCCGACGGCTTTAATTCCAGATATGATGCGACATCGAAAGTGTATGTATACAGAGTACTCCAGGGAAGGTCGCCTCTGAAGAGATACCATGCTTGGGAGGTGAAGTATAGACTTAACAAAGACCGAATGAATCAGGCTGCACAACATCTGATTGGAGAGCATGACCTTTCTTCCTTCACGGTCGAGGCAAGAGAGAATAGTGTGATTCAGATTTCAGAAGCTGAATGGAGTGAGAGAGGTGACGAGTTGATTTTTAAGGTTGAGGCGGATAGATTTCTCAACAAGATGGTGAGAATGATGGTAGGCAGGATGGTGGAGATCGGCCGTGGAAGGTTTTTGCCAGAGGTGATGGTTGAGCTCTTGGAAAAGAGGAGGAAAGGGACGGCTACTCCTACAGCACCTGCACACGGGCTTTATCTCCGCGAGGTCAAATACTGAGAAGAGGAGGACTGCATGAAGTTTTTCATAGACACGGCAAATCTCGACGAGATAGGAGAGGCAGCAAGCCTGGGAGTGCTTGATGGAGTCACTACGAATCCCACGCTGCTCGCAAGGGAAGTGGAGAGGAGCGGGCTCGATCCAAAAGAGATTCTCAGTCGAATCTGTGAAGTAGTGAATGGTCCCGTATCTGCAGAGGTGACACATCTCGATTTGGACGGGATGGTAAGGGATGGCAAGGAGCTCTCCCGTGTCCACTCGAATATCGTCATCAAGATTCCTATAACTGAAGATGGCCTTAGAGCGATCAAAGCGCTTGAAGCAGACAACGTCAGAGTGAATACGACTCTTGTATTCTCCACAAATCAGGCTATATTGGCCGCAAAAGCAGGGACCAGTTATGTGAGCCCTTTTATAGGAAGGCTGGATGACATAGGCCACGTAGGAATGGATCTTGTGAGGGAAATTGTCCAGATCTTCCTCGAATACGGGTTGAAAAGCGAGGTAATAGTCGCATCTGTGAGACATCCACTTCATGTTGTGGACGCCGCTCTCGCCGGAGCCCACATCGTGACCATCCCTTTTAAGGTAATCAAACAGATGATACAACATCCGCTCACCGACATTGGAATAGAGAAATTCGCACGTGACTGGAAAAGGGCATTTCCGGACAAGGGGTGAATGGAATGAGGTGGACGCGGATCTTTACCGTTCTGATAATTGGAGTGGCCTTCGTAACTGGTTACTCCATAAGAAAGCCTTCTCAAGCAGAGTGGGTGGTCCAGAGCTTGCCCTCGACATCTGTCTCCTACGAAGAATTGGAAGAGAGCAGAACAAATGCGATCGTTGAAGCTGCCCGGAAAGTGTCACCTGCTGTCGTGTCCATATCTGTGATTCAAACCAGATACTATAGCTCTTCGCCCATATGGGAGGGCGATTTCTTCGAGAGATTCTTCAGAGAGTTCTCTCCTCCTCGGGTGTATTCGCGGGAAGTACAGAGTCTCGGTTCAGGATTCATCGTGAACCCGGAGGGGTATGTACTGACGAACGAACATTTGGTGAGGAGTGGGGAAAAGATAAAAATCACTCTTCCAGACGGAAGGGAGTTCGACGCAGCAATAGCAGGCAGAGATGAGGCGCTCGATATAGCTTTGCTGAAGATAGATTCGAACGATTTGCCGGTCGCGCCTCTTGGCGATTCTGACAAGCTCATAATTGGGGAGTGGGCCATAGCCATTGGGAATCCATTCGGGTATTTGCTCGAGGACCCTATGCCCTCGGTGACGGCTGGTGTGATCTCGGCGTTTCACAGGGACATCAAACCAAGAAGTGGATGGATAAGTGCATATAAAGATATGATTCAGACTGATGCTGCCATAAATCCGGGGAATAGTGGTGGTCCTCTCGTCAACGCTGAGGGAGAAGTGATTGGGATTAACACGTTTATATTCACCGCTGGAGGAGGTTCTGAGGGGATTGGCTTTGCGATTCCCATAAATACGGCAAAAAAAGCGTTGGACGAGCTTGTTCAATATGGAGAAGTGAGAGAAGTGTGGCTGGGAATTGATGTTCAGGAGCTGACTCCCGAACTGGCGGAGATGATTGAAGAACAGGAAGGAGTCATGGTAACAGATGTGGAGAGAGACGGTGCAGCCGAGCGTGCAGGAGTGCGGGCAGGTGACCTCATAATTGGAGTCAACCAGAGAAAAGTGAGGAACCTGGACGATTGGGAAGCTGCCAACTCCTCGCTCGTAGTCGGGGAAGAGGTGACAATACACGCCCTCAGGGACCATGACCGGGTAGAGTTCATTCTGACGGCCACGGAGCCTCCGGAGATTAGAGGGAAGAAGGTTGAACGACTTGGCATAGTTGTTCAGAATGTCACTCCATATTTGCGGAGCAAGTTCAAACTGGATGTCAAGACAGGGGTCGTGGTCATCGATGTGAAACCTGGCAGCCAGGGAGAGGTGGCAGGTGTAGAGGTGGGTGATGTCATATTGGCTATTGAGAAGAGAGAGATCAAGAATGTGGATGATTTTGAAGGCGTGCCAGATGTAATGCATAGAGGAGAACTGTCACTAGTAGTCGACAGAAGGGGAACGAAGCTACACCTTTCCTATATGTCGACACGGTAGGTGTCCAATGATCGATAGATATACTCTGCCCGAGATGGGTGGGCTGTGGACTGAGGAGAACAGGTTCAGAGTCTGGCTGAGGGTTGAAGTTGCAGTATGCGAGGCTCAGGCAGAACTTGGGATAGTACCCAAGAGAAGTCTTGAGATAATAAAGAAGAAAGCCGATTTCGATGTCACACGGATTCAGGAAATGGAACTTCAGACGAGACATGACCTGGTCGCATTTCTGAAGAGCGTCCAAGAGAAGGTAGGGGAAGAGGGGAGATGGATACACCTTGGTCTCACCTCCTACGATGTTGAAGACACTGCGCTGGGAATCCTGCTGAGAGACAGCTGCACATTGATCATCGACAAACTGAAAATTCTGTCTCAACTTCTCAAGGAGAAGGCGCTCCAGAATAAGGATGTGGTCATGATGGGAAGAACTCATGGGGTTCACGCTGAACCCACGACCCTGGGACTCAAGTTTTTGAGCTGGTACGATGAGACGCAAAGAAATCTGAAGAGAGTGAAGAGAGCGAAGCGCGAGGTCTCACTCGCGAAGATATCTGGAGCAGTGGGCAATTTCGCCCATATCGATCCGAGAGTTGAGGAACTCGTGGCGCAGAAACTGGGACTGTTCCTTACGCCAATATCAACTCAGATAGTCGACAGGGACCGTCATGCGGAATACTTGACCACGCTCGCGATACTGGCCTCATCCGTAGAGAAATTCGCCACGGAAATTAGGAATCGGCAGCGTACTGAGCTTGGCGAACTTGAAGAACCCTTCGGTGGGACGCAAATAGGTTCTTCGGCGATGCCCCATAAGAGAAATCCAAACGTATGCGAGAGACTCTGCGGACTCGCAAGAATCGCAAGGTCCAATGCGCTGGCAGCACTTCAGAACATTGCACTCTGGGGGGAGAGAGATATCACACACAGCTCCGCAGAGAGGATCATCCTTCCCGACACATCTATACTGGCGGACTACGCGGTTCACACCTTCACTCGAGTGATGAAGGGACTAGTGGTCTATCCCGGCAATATGAAGAGGAACATCGATTTGACCAAGGGTCTGGTCTTCTCCGAAGTCCTGCTGTTGAAACTGATCGATAAAGGACTGGGTAGAGATCGAGCCTATTCTCTCGTCCAGAGAAGTGCATCAAAGGCGTATGAGAAGAAACTCGATTTCAAGGAAGAAGTGAAGAAAGATCCAGATATCACAACTGTCTTGAGCGCTGAGGAGATAGAGGGCTCTTTTGAATTGAGCCATTTTCTGAAGAACACAGATCAAATATACAGAAAGGTTTTTGAACAGGAGGGAGGTGATTGAACGAATTACGGTTCTGGCAATTCTTGTGCAGCAAAAGGAGGTAGTGATGTCTATTCTCAAAGGTTTTGTCTTTAGCTTAGTGGGACTCGCTCTCTTTGGCACCCTGATGGCTGATGTCATATATGAACAGAATATGACAACCTCTCTTCCGATGACTGGGGAGACAGAGGTGAAGTCGACCGTCTATCTCAAAGGTGACAAAGAGAAGACTGAATCGGTATCAATGATGAAGGTCCCCATCCCCGGAATGGACCAGTCCCATGAAATAGTGACCATCGTGATTGCAAGGCTTGACAAGGAATTGATGTGGATCCTTGATGAGAGCGCGAGAACCTATACAGAAATTCATTTCTCGACGGTGAAAGATATGATGGAAGAAGTGAAAGAGCTGGTTCCCGAGGAGCAGGAGGAAGAGGCTGAGATGCCACTCAAAGTCGAGGTGACAAGGCTGAGGGAAAAGGAAGAGATGGAAGGCTACAGCTGTGAGAGGGTGAGAATTACGATGAGCTTCGAGGACAAGCAAGAAGGAAAGGCCTTCGATATGACTGCGAATCTGTGGATGGCTGAGGAGAAGGGTCCATTGAAGGAAATCGCCGATTTCCATAGGACGATGGAAGAACTCGCCACCGGTAGCGAGGGAATGATGGAAGGGATGTCGGGAATGGTCCCTGGCGGAATGAAAGCGATGGCCAAGTACGAGGAGAAGCTAAAAGACCTGGACGGGTTTCCAATTGTCTCTGAGATTACGGTGAGCGCAGAAGGTGAGGAACAGCCGTTAATGAGGATGGAGACTCGTATAGAAAATATCAGAAGCACACAACTGAAAAACTCAGAATTCGAGATACCCGAAGGTTTCGAGAAGCTGGAGGGTTCGTTAAATCCCATGCAGGGGGACTAAAGAGCAGCTTTCCAGCAGTCAACCATACACTGATCCACGTCGACAAGTACGACTCTTCTCAGTACTCTGGGAGAGAACTCTTTTATTGCCTGAATCATGAGTCTTGCCGCCTCCCCCTTCCCGACGTTCCCAACTCCAACACCCATTCCCGGAATGGCGAGCGATTGAAACCCATTCCTGTCAGCAGTCCTCAAACTGGCGAGGGTCGCTTTGTACACGTTTTGGGGTGGAATTCTCATCGACGGACGCGCCATTGTGGGTGCGTGTACTATCCCTCTGAATTTGCTTTCCCCTCCTGATGTAATAATGGCTTCTCCTACGGCGATGGGAGCTTTTCTGCGCGCTTCGCGCTCGACTTCGACACCAGCAGCGCGCTTTATGACCCCAGCGACTCCTCCTCCCATAATCCCGGATGAATTAGCAGCTACCGTGATTGCATCAACCTGGGCGTCGACGATACTGCCGCTCACAATCTCCACCTTCACCTGACGCAATTGAATACTACCGGAATAATCCTCAAGGATCTTTTTGTGGTCGAAGACGATTGGGCTGGGAAGATCTTCTAGGCGAAATACGCCTATGGCTGCGGCATCTGAAGAGGCACATGGGATTCCGATGCCTCTTGCAGTGAATACTACGCTCACGGTGTGTCCTCGCGGATCACGCGAAGGATCTGAATAGGTGTGGAATTGCCGGAGATCTTCAAGCTCGAGCGAAGTCTCCTCTTTCGCCTCTCTTCGTGCAGCCTCCTCCACAGTCTCGCCGTACTCGACGAACCCCCCAGGGATTGCCCATCCGTGGGGTGGATATCGTCTTTCAATGAGGACTATCCCGTCGTCGACCATAATGATTACGTCGACGGTTAGTCTCGGCTGTCTCTTCTCCATATCTCAGTGATTATACGATTGTCGCGCGATTGTCAACCCAACGCAATGGGGTCAGGTCTTGACTTAAGTACTTAAGAGAAACGCCATACGGAAGGAAGAGTCTTGCTCTCTATCCTGTGGCAGGCTCTCGATCAGCGGGTCAGATATAGGCCTTGGAATCCTCTTGCCTTGACACCACCTCTGCAGGTTGGTATATCCGGGGAGAGTGAAGTCGCGAATCACCCTGATCCTGTGTATCCACAATCATCAGCCGGTCAGCGCACGCGAACGGGTTGTCAAGGAAATATGTGAGAAGTGTTATGAACCCCTCGTGGATCTCCTAGAAAGCCATTCTCAGGCGAAATTCACCCTTCACTATTCGGGGTCCTTGTTGGAACGGATGCCCCAGCCTCTCATAGAGAGACTAAGACAGCTCGTGCAAAATGGACAGATTGAGCTCCTCTCATCGGGCTTCTATGAACCGATTCTTCCCATAATCCCTTTCGAGGATGGGGCTGAACAGCTCCTCGCCTATACCCATCTGCTAGAACAGAGATTCGGAAGACGTCCACAGGGTTTCTGGTTAGCAGAGAAAGTGTGGGAGCCAACCATCCCCGCACTTGCAGTACATTGCGGTCTGAAATATACGCTCACTGATGACACCCATTTCTTCTATGCGGGGACAACAGAGGAGGAACTGAACGGATACTACGTCACTGACTATCAAGGAAGCAGCACATACGTGTTCCCAATTGCAGGGGCGCTCCGCCATCTCATGGCTTACCGCGAGCCAGAGGATGTGATCGAATATCTGAGAGCATTTCCAGATGGGTCTATTCTCGTCTGGGCAGATGATGGAGAGAAGTTCGGATTTTTGCCGGAAACCTATCAACTGGTTTGGGGGCGAAAAGGGCGGTTCAGAAAACTCCTCAATGCTGTCGAGAAGACGAAGTGGATAGGTCTTGAACATCCTTCGAGTGTACTTGCCACCACGGACCCGAAGGGACGGATATATCTACCTACGTCTTCCGGCGACGAAATGGACGAGTGGTCCCTTGCTGCGAAGAGACAGTGCGAATACAGAGCATCGATCGAATCTCTGAAAAGAGAAGGGAAGTACGAAGATTTGCGTGCTTTTCTCAGAGCTGGATACTTCAGGAATTTCCTTGCAAAGTATCCTGAAGCCAATCGTGCTCACAAGAAGATGATATACGTGAGCAGGAAGGTGCATAAGATGAGGGAGAAGGGAAAGGCGAGAGCAAAACGTGAGCTGTGGAGAGGACAGGAAAACTGTGTGTACTGGCACCAAGACTCTGGTGGCATCTATCTTCCAGACTTAAGGGATACAGTATATGCTCATTTGATTTCGGCGGAGGTCATCGCGGACACTGAAGGAAGAGGGAGGGACTTTCTCCAAGCGCGCGAGTGCGATTTCGATTGCGATGGATACAACGAGTCGCTTATCGAGACGCCTCTTCTCAATCTATATCTTCATTCCGTCGGGGGCAGAATCTTTGAGCTGGACTACAGGCCGAGTTCGCTGAATCTGCTGAATACACTTGCACGAAGAAAAGAGCTCTACCATTTCGGTATCGGTAAGAGACCAAGACCCGAGAAGGAACGTGCGGACAGTCATATGCTGGTGGAAAGCCCAAGGGAAGAGTTGGGGAGGGATCGGGTATATGACAGAAACACAAGGGACTCCCTGATAGACCATCTTCTCACACCGGCGACCACTCAGCAGCAGTTCCGAGAGATGGTTCACCCGGAGGTGGTGGATTTGGGGAGGGCTCTTTACAGCAGTCGATTGAGGCAATCGGAATCAGATGTGTGGCTGCAGCTGAGGCGGGGATCTGAAAAAGTCAACCTGGTCAAGACACTGTCTGTGAACTCGAAAGAAGCTGCAGTCTCAGTCTGCTATTGCCTGCACTCAGTCGATCCGTCATATTCGCGATTCGGGGTCGAATTCAATCTCAGTCTGAATCAGCCGAGTGCACTCTTCGAACCCGGACGCGAGATTCGAATTGTAGATAGGGACAAGAGAATTGTCGTGACGTTCAGATTTGATCTCGCCGCAGAGATATGGATTTATCCGGTAGAGACTGTGTCGCAGACGGAATCAGGATATGAACTTGTGTACCAGGGCTTCTGCTTAATGCCAGTATGGACGATTCGCAATGGAGAGCTTGAGACGGGAATACGATTGGAGATATCAACCTGCTGAAAGGAGCGAGGGTATCCACGTATACGTATGGCTGAGATTCTGAGAAGTGAAGGGATAGTCCTTAAGACGTATGACTTCAGGGAGACAAGCCGCATAATCACCTTTTTCTCGAAGGATTTCGGGAGATTGAAACTCCTCGCGAAGGGCATAAAGAAACCAGGTAGCAGATTCGGAGCGAGTCTGGAGCTCTTCACCCACTCATCCGTGATTTTCTACAAGAGAGAAACCAAAGAGATCTATACGGTTTCGGACTCCCAGATAATCCATTCCTTTGATCGACTGAGATGCAACCTCACATGTTTCGCTGAGGCCTCGAATATTCTCAATTTCCTGTCAGGTACAACTCCAGCAGAAGAGCCACATACACAGCTATTCAGACTTTCGCTCTCTGCGCTTAGACTTCTAGAGAACCGCCCGGAAAGAGTCTTCGTCTGGGGTTACCTTATTAAGGCTCTTGCACTTCTCGGTTATTCACCCGAATTCACGAGATGTGTGGAATGCGGAAAACCATCGGATTCGACGCGTTTCTGTATCGAGCGGGGTGGAGTGGTATGCATGGAATGTCAGAAGGACGTTCCGGGATTGAATCTCTCGAGAGCCACCATATCAGTGCTGAAGAACGCACAGGAAAGAGAGCTACAAGAACTGGTAAGCTCAGAGCCATCCTCCTCGCAGGTAAACGAAATCCATCGGTTCTTCAGGACATTCATTTACTATCATCTCAATTTGGAGGTTTCGTTTCGAGGGCCCGGAGAGAGCTGGCTCTTCAAATAGTCTATTCGCCTTACTGGAGTTGGGTCTACACCCCTTTCCACAGCTAAGTGGAAGCTTACCCAATCACCACAATAGACGAGTGAGAAGAGCTTCGCCAGAGTCGACGTGCCTTTCGCCCACACGTCGACTGTACCTGATACGAGTGGAGAGACGATTTCCTTGGTGAGTTCAATTCTTCTCTCAATCTGAACTGATTCATCTGGATCTCTCAGGAAGACGATGAAGCATTTCCTGCAGATTTCAGTGGGGACCCCTATTCCAACGATCTCATTGTGGTTCAACTCGGGAAGCAGATTTGTGTGTGTCCACACTTTGCTGTTCTCGTTCAGCTGGGTCCTCCAGCGGAAAGGGACTGGTGCGTATTCATTCGAGGAATAGACTACAGGAACTCTATCGACCAGGCTCTGAGCGATTCTCTTCGCACGATTCTCCTCTGTCTGTCGAGAGAATTCAGACCTGAGTTCTCTCAGAATGGTCACCGTCTCATCAACATCCGGTCTCAGATCCACCTCCAATCTCCTCATCGCGAGTAACATAGGCACGGTTAAGTAACCTATTGCAGATCTTGGAGGAAATCCTTTCGGAATTTGAATGAGCGGCAGCGATTTGGCTCTGGCGATCTTTGCGAGTTCTCCACCACTCGATATGCAAAAAATCTGTGCACCCGTTCTTTTCGCTTCAGAGAAGCAGGAGAGAGTCTCCTCAGTATCTCCAGAATACGATATCACTATCAGGAGTGTGTCCCCGGTCACTGAAGAAGGCAGAGAATAGTGGCGAACGATCTCAACGGGGACAGAAGAACGATGCCAGAGTACAGCCTTGAGAATATCCCCTGCTATGGCAGAACCTCCCATGCCGGCAACTACGATATTCCGAATCTCTCCGGCCGGTGTTATATCCACATGTTCTGCTAGTTGTGTCGCCTCCACTATCTGTTCAGGGAGTCCAAAAATCTTCTTCTCCATTCCGCTTTTATCTATCTGTAGACTCATTTTGGATTAAGGTGACTGCAATTTTGGGAATTCTCTGGACTATTTCTGTCGTGAGGAATGAACGCACCTGCTTTGCAGTAGAGAGTGATAGCGCTTTGGCCGCGATCTCCTTAGCCTCTTCCATGGTCAATGATCTGATGATATCCTTCACCTTAAGAATGTCTCCCGGATTTGTGGAAAGCTCGTCCACACCAAAGCCAAGAAGTACAGGCACAGCGACAGGATCACCGGCCATCTCTCCACAGACCCCGACCCAGATGTGGTGTTTGTGTGCTTCATCGACCACTTTCCTTATCAAGCGCAGCACTGATGGATGGAGATGTTCGAAGAGATTCGCAACATTCTCGTTCCCTCTATCCACTGCAAGGGTATATTGGGTGAGGTCATTCGAGCCTATGGAGAAAAAGTCTACTTCTGGCGCCAGTAAGTCAGCCGTCAGTGCGACAGACGGAATTTCCACCATTATTCCTACTTCTATGTTTTCGTCGAATGGCATATTCAGTTCTCGCAAATCTGTCTTAGCCTCTTCAAGCACAGCCTTGCATTCCTTGATTTCCTCCAGACTTGAGATCATTGGAAACATAATCTTCACATTCATCATGTCGCTTGCGCGAAGTATCGCCCTCAAATGTGTCTTGAAAAACTCCCTCTTTTCGAGACAGAATCTAACCGCTCTCCAGCCCAAGAAAGGATTTGCCTCTGCCAAGCCTTCACCCGGAAAGACCTTGTCGCCACCGACATCGACTGTGCGAACTATCACAGACTGCGGGTGAATTCTCTTTATAATGGAGCTGTAGAATCTGTATTGGTCTTCCTCAGATGGGTCTCTTTCCCTGAGGAAAAGGTACTCAGTACGGAAGAGACCTACTCCTTGAGCTCTCTGACTGTGTACCAAAGGAATCTCCTCCTCGAACTCGATGTTTGCTGAAAGGTCTATCTTGTGGCCGTCTATGGTAGTCGTATCAAGCTCTTTCAATCTCTCGAGTTCTTCAGTGAATTCTTCATATTTGCGCTGTTCCTCGACATACGTTCTGAGGGTGCTCTCATCTGGGTCCAAGACTACTATCCCCTTCGCGCCATCGACAATTACAGTATCGCCATCCTCCGCATACTCCGTAACGTGCTTGAGAGCTGCCACGGCTGGAATACCCAATTCCCTCAGCATAATGGAAGCATGCGACGTCTTACCGCCCAGATCAGAAGCCAGAGCGAGCACCTTGTCTTTCTTCATCAGGGTTGTGTCAGAAGGGCTCACTTCATGGACGATGAGAACGACCTCTTTTTCAATCTGGTCGAGCTGAGTGGGCAGCTTGCCTGTAAGGCTCTCTATGACCCTTTGTTTGACGTCCTTCACATCCACCACCCTTTCGCGCAAGTAAGGAACCGAAAGCTCGCTCATCGCCTCAATCAACCTTTGTGCTTCGCTCTGAAAGCAGAATTCCGCACTCTTCTTTTCTTGTCTGATACGATCAATGGTGTGGTCTATCACCTTGTCTTCAAGCAGAAGGATCTGTGCATCGAGGAACGACACTCCAGAAGTCCCAATTCTGTCTCTGAAGTTGTTCTTGAACCCTCTGATTTCGTCCTTTGCCTTTTCTACCGCAGCTCTAAACCTGTCGACTTCTGGCTCCACTTCTTCTTCTACCAGATTTCGCTCAACATACCAGACATTTCTTTGTCCCAGCAAGCGCACCTCACCGATACTGATGCCAGGAGACGCAGCTACGCCTCGTAGCACTATATTCCTACGTTTAGTCCTCATAAAACTTGTCCTCGACGATCTTTTTTAGTGCTCCAAGCGCCTCGTCTTCGTCCTCTCCGTCTGCCCTAATGGTTATCGTAGTGTCGGGTTCTGCAGCGAGTATCATGATATCCATTATGCTCTTTCCGTCGACCTCCATGTCATCCTTAAGCAGCGTTATTCGCGACTTGAATTTCTGAGCGGCTTTTACAAGGAGTGTAGCTGGCCTCGCGTGGATACCCAGACGATTAGTGATTTTCACATCTGCTTCGACCACTCGGCATCTGGTATCAAAAAAGGCGAAGTTTGTCAAGCCGACTATCTATGGGCTCTTGACTTGTGGAGGACATGAGGTAATCTAAGATTGACATATCTGAGGCGCGTATAGGAGCGCATCATTTATCTTGGAGGAGCTTATCGGGGGTGAGTTGTGGCTTTGTTCATGGAGAGCGTAACTTTGTGACCATCTGAACGTCTATCACTATGAGAGAGTTCAAGAAGGAAGAAATAGAGAGCCTGGTGGACCAGGCCAAGGATTTGGATCGTGAACCTCTATCGGAACTGTGTGTCTATTTCTACCCTAGGATTTACAGGTACGTGTATTACAGAGTAAGAACCCGTGAAGATGCTGAAGACATCACCAGTGAGGTATTCGTAAGGATGGTCAAATCCCTGGGCACGCAGAAAGGGTCTTTTCGGGCATGGTTATTTCGTATAGCTTCGAATCTTGTGGTAGACTACTATCGCCGGAGTGCGAGACAAAAACAGATGTTCCTGAGAGAAAAAGACACAGAGTTATTAGAACGGAGAGAGGACCACAACGAAGAGTTTGCTCTTCAGGATAGACTGAGACGTGGATTGAACCAGCTCACCGACGAGCAACAGCAGGTGATCACCCTCAAGTTTGTGGAGGGTTACAATAATAGTGAAATCGCTGATATGCTGGGCAAGTCCGCCGGTGCAGTGAAAGCTCTTCAATTCAGAGCTCTGACTCGCCTGAGAGGAATACTGGAAAACGAGGATTAGATGAGGAAAGACATAGAAACGATCTTGGATTGGTGTCTCGATGAGATGAAAAAAGGCAGGAGCGTCGACTATTGCCTTAACCTATATCCTGAGCTAACGCCACAATTGGAGCCTCTACTCAGGCTGGCAGGAAATATCCAGGAGACGCCCACGCCCGAACCGAGGAGAGAAGCGATCAATATGACTTTGATGAAGATTGGAGAAGTTGCTGCCGCACGGAGGAGAGAAAGAGCCGTCCGCGAAAGATTCTCTGGTCTTCCTTTCGTCTGGAGACCTGCATTCGCTAAGGCGTTGGCATTCAGTCTCATCACCGCTGTTGCGGTTCTGACAGTGGGTGTGCTCTCAGCACGCAGCCTTCCTGGCGACCTCCTGTACCCACTGAAGTTGGCTACTGAGAGGGTGAGGTTTACCCTTACGAGAACCGCTGAGGGCAAGGCAGAGCTTCGGTTGACCTTTGCAGGGGCACGCCTTGAAGAGCTAATCAGAGCTGTGGAGCAGCAGGGCACGTTGGATGAATCGTCTCTAAAGACGGTATTGGAGGAAGCCGAGCTCGCACTGGATGAAGCCATGCCAATAGAGGAAGACCGTTTCGTCATGTTCGTCACAAAACTGAGCCATTTCACTTCTTATAAGGAGGCGGTCTTGAGAAGGCTGAGGCCTCGCGTTCCAGTACAGCGTCGAGGGATTTTGGACCGAGCAATCGAGATATGTGGCATACGTTGCAGATGTATGACACAGATGATTCTTCCCAATGGGTCCGGAGTGAAGTGTCGTGAATGGAAACCAGGATGTCGCTGTCAAGATATGTAAGGCCGTGTCATCTCAATTTCATAATATCCTTCTGAAGCCTTCTGTGTCTATGTGCGTGGAGGTCGTTCCGTTCGTGTGGTGTCCGGCGGAGGACCGGGGTGGGGGAAGAATTCTCACTTGATCGTGAACATGAGAGTGAGATCGTGCAGCCAGGGAGGTCGTCACATCTGAATGGAAAGTAGATCGTAGGAGGTGCCGAGAGAATGAGTAGTCAGAGATACCGGCTT
>SMTZ1_10001129_pt1 | contig 30186 bp, 28 predicted proteins | sample DeeMarSWOR136_30_FD_25667 | JGI IMG/M metagenome (IMG submission 25667) | reverse complement strand
TCGGCAAGTGCGGTCGGTGTAATATCGGCAATATCTATGTCTGTCGCGACGGCCCGGTCTTTAGCTACGCCGAGATAAATAATTTCATCTCCAGTGAATATTAACCGAGTCGGAGATATTTATTCTATGGATAATGAAATCGATGAAATCATCAATGAAGCTAAGTTATCCTGCTGTGTTGAATGTGGAAAATGCGTTGCGGTTTGTCCTCTGAGGGAAATATTTGAGGAATTCACTTATAAACTTTCGCCTAGGGGCCTCGTTAAGAGGGCCTTAATGGGGCACGATATATCAGGAATCTTAAAGGGTAAAGATATATGGTTCTGCCTTGGCTGTACAGCCTGTACAGATATATGCCCAGCAGGAGTGAAATATGCAGAATTCATCGAGGCTCTAAGATCTATAGCTATTAGGGACGGTATTACAGAGTATTGTTCTTTATGTGAACGATGTGGAAGCTATTTTCTAACCACACCTATACTTGATAACATACGACGTGTTATGGAGCAAAAAGGTCTATCAAGCGAGTTTCTAGATCAATGCCCAAAATGTCGCAAATATGATCTTGTGAAAAAAGTAGTCAAGAAATAGCTGAAGCATCATAAGGTAAAGAAAGGTAAAGCCGTAATGAACGAGCGGAAGAGGCAAGGTAATAGTCATAGAGTTAATATGGGAATGGGTTCTAGTTATTAGCCAGAAAGGCTCGATATTGGTGTATGCTATCTGGCTGGTATGAGATAGTATATAAAAGGAGATTAAAATATTTAAGTGTATTCTATAGCTCCAATTACCAATCCGGGTAGGGTCTGACTATGGCCTTGGCTATGACGACTAGTTCAATGTAGTATGGTTAAGCCAAGATTATCCAGTTTGAATGCAATAGGTTCAGCATATTAATTGAAACAGAATGGTGGGAATAGATAGACAGAACGTAAGCAGAAGGAAGAAGAAGCCGATGAGGCTCTCTTTGTACTGCTAATCAAAGTCTCCTCCTGTATATTACTTAGATCCCTAATGACTTTTAGAGGTTATAATTGTAGGCGTATCTAACTTTTCCTTTGCAGTTATAACAGCTCTTGTTACGTGAGGCTGGATAAAAAATAAGATGGATTGCTCGCTCTAATGTGTTATGAAGCAGGTGCTGCTGTTGCTGTATCGACGATACCTAACAATATTGATGAAAAATTAATCAAGTTTTCAGATTCTATGCATTTGACCCTGTAGTGATTCTATACCTTAATTTATAAGGATTTCAGCTCTTTAGTTGCCTAAGTTTGCCAATCACTTTGGGTACAATCTCGAAGATATCTCCAATAATACCGTATTCTGCTACTTCAAATATCGGAGCCATTGGATCTTTGTTTATTGCAATAATCAGTTCGCTGTCCTTCATTCCCATTACATGTTGGGAAGCACCACTTATTCCCAAACCTACATAAAGCTTTGGAGTAACCATCTTACCAGATGTACCAACCTGCCTGTCCTTCGAAAGCCAGCCATAGTCAATAGTTGGTCTCGTTCCCGCTATAACTCCACCGAGAAGCTTGGCAAGCTCTTCAGCAATCACTATGTTTGATGAATCTTTAAGGCCTCTTCCAACCGTAATTAAGATATCTTCTTTCGATATATCAACCTCTTTAATCTCAGGTTCTATATATTTTATAAACTTTCTCCTTGGCGCTATTGATGGCTTTGTGCTAATTGCCTTAATATTTCCTCTTACTTCGGGACCATTTATAAATACTCCCTGCCTGATCGATAGTATATAGAATTCTGACTCTCTTAGCTTCGCCTCAAACATAACTTTACCTTGGCATATATATTTGGAGATTCTAATGCCATCTGATATCTCAACGTTTATAACGTCAGTTTGCACAGGTGCGCCAAGCTTTACAGCTAGGCAGGGTGCGAGTTCTGCACCCGCTATGCTGTTAGCAATAAGCACAAGAGCTGGTTTATCCCTTCCAACCACCTGAAGAATGGCCTCACTATAGATCTCGGGGTCATAATTTTCAAAAGATACATCCTCTATAGCTAGGACCCTATCAGCGTATTTTACCAACTGTTCAGCAAACAAATGAACATTCTTGCCAAGCACAAGAGCGTTACTCTTGCCAGCTCCCTTAAGCAAGTTGGCCAAGTTTAAGAGTTCAAAGCTTACTTGATTCAACTCTCCCCTTGTATTCTCGGCAACAGCAAAAATCTCCATCTATAAAATCCCTCTGTCCTTTAATAGCTCGATAAGTCTACTACTAACCTCTTCAGCTGAACCTTCGATTCTTTTCGCCTTTTTAACTACTGGGAAATATAGCTTTTCGATTTCTAAAGTCGATGGCTTCAATGTAACTGGTGATTCCTGTATCTCCTTCGTCCTTGCCCTCAGTACACCCTTTATCGAGGCATATCTGGGTTGGTTTATGCCAGTCTGTACTGCGAGGAGACAGGGAATCGGAAGTCTGATTTCTTCCTGAAATCCACCCTCGAGTTCCCTCTTGACTCTCACCCACTCGTCTTCAAATTCGATCGAGATAACAGCGATTGCAAATGATAAGCTGAGCATTCCCGCAAGAATAGGTCCAACAAGTACATTATTAAGATCTTGTGATTGATAACCAGCCAAGACAAGATCCAACTTCTCGCTTTTAATTGACATATGTATAGCTTCAGCTATTTGCCAGCTATCCATCAAATCATATGGTATTTTTATTGCCCTATCCGCCCCTAAAGCAAGGCATCTTCTAAGAGTTTCATCACAATCTTTGCCTACACTAACTGCTACCACATGTGCTCCCTTTTGTTCCTTAATCTTGATTGCTTCTTCAAAAGCATATCTATCCCACTCATTCATTTCGTACACCAAACTTTTCTTTTCGAAGCTCTTACCATTTGTTCCGAGCCTCAACCACCTTTCGGGAGCAAAGGCATGTTTTACAAGGACAACGATATTCATCTATTCACCCCAGCAACATAGTCATGGAAGCACTTCAATAAGAACTTCAGCCCCTTCCACATTTACTGGTTCGTTAGAAATTTGCGCGGCAGAAGGGGCATGCTGTTATAATAACAACCCACACCCATCTTAATCACCTCCCCGACCCTCTGCTTCACTAGCTCATCGAGGGTTCCCTCTGCGCACATTCTACCGCTCTCTCTGAGTAGACATTGCTTCGACCTCGTTGACAGTCTCTGACGGGGTCTTAACAATGGTTCGGTATTTGGAAAAACTCTAGATGCAGTCAATGAAGCCTCCAACGTTATCGACATATACGAATTTTGGTTGCATCGTATCAAGATCTCTCTCGGCATGCTAAATTAGCTCGGTCAAAGAACTAATAGAGTTGTCATTTATTTACCTTGGCACATCTTTCATAGAGCTTTAGTCAGCTAAAACAGTCAGCGAGGGATCAAGTCTTCTTACACCTAATAATCGAATGTATTTGCTTTTTTCCTTTCATGTAGATTCACAAAGTCTGACGAGGTCGTTTAGCTATCTCCTCTTCCACTCCCTAACCACCAATCAACCCCCGCAGCCAGCTGTAGGTGGAGCCACAATTACCACATCTCCATCTTTAAGCTCCGTTTTCAGTCCATCATACCACCATATCATTCTACAACCTGGTAATCCCCTCCTCTGGAAACTAAACAGCAGTGAGCTTGGTCTTGGTGCTCCAGGGTCATAAATGTATGGTTCCCTTGTCTGAGGATTAACGTATCCTGCCGATTCTATTTCGCTTGTGTGGCGTTCTAAAATCTTACACCATAAATCTTCAACTTTCCCACCCTCTCCAATTTTGTATTCTTCCTGCTCTCTTCCGATTTGCTCCTTTACCTCCGTCAAGTATCTTACTTCTACCGTAATTTCTCCTCTCACTCTCTATACCTCCCAAGAGCTTGTTTCCCATGTAAGTACTCCATGATACACAGTACAAAGTTTATCCACCCATAATGGGTGGATACATCACGATTAAATCTCCATCCTTAAGTTCAGTTTCTAGCCCATCGTACAAATCCACATGTTTTAATCCCACTACTCCAATTCTGCTCATAGCAATAATAATCGAGCGCGGCTCTTTTGTCACAGCATCAACATATCCTGCCTGTTCTATTTCTGTTCCATACTTTTCCAAGGTCTTTGCCCATATATCCTCAACCCTTGCACCCCCTTGGAATTCATAAGATTCCTCCCCCTTCCCAATCGCTCTCTTTAAAAGCGTAAAATATTGGACTGTAACCCGCACAGCCACACCTTTTATTCTATTATCCTGCCTTGCTTCTTCAGCTGCTTTATGGCAAAATCCAAGCCCAACTGTTCCAGTGTCTCCTTCCTTGGATAGCCGGTCTTTGCATCAAAACCTTTCCTTTCCAGGAACTTATCAACCATCTTGTTTATCACCTTCATGTCAGCTTTCACCCCGGCTTGCGGTCCTCTAGGAAAGGCCTTATCAATAAACATCCGTGACATCTGGTAAACATCCCTTCCCCAGCCTTCGCGAACGTTGAAGGCTCTTTCCAATACAGCTATCCTTCTCCCCACTTCCATTAACTTCTCTTCATCATACTCCACACCGGTTGCATATGTCAGTAACTCTGCATAGTCGGCTGGGCTATTGCCCCCTGCCTGAAGTACACTTGTAGACCAATAACAACAAGTCAATGAATCGATGACGCATTTCCAATCCTCAGTCCAGTCGACTATCTCTGGTTTCCCGATGGGACTATATATGTCTGCTGTTTCTTTGGGCCACTCTGGCCAGTTCTTGCGGATATACTCAGGGCTACATACCCAGGCAAAATAGGGTAATGATTTATTGTGGTCGCCTCCACGAACGCTGGTTAAGTGAGATAAGGCGACATCCATCCTTGCCCTGGGACACTCTGTGCTAGCCAGTCTGGTAATTATTGGCTGAAATTCCGCCCCTCCAAACTTCTCAGCTGCTTTTTCCCAGCCTTGTGCCAGGATGTCACCAACGCCTTCTCTGTAAGCCATTTTCCTTAATAGTTCCAAGATCACCTCTTGGTTGCCCCAGGTTGGCTCTAAGCCATCCACATCCTCTTTACTTATCATGCCCCTCTGATAAAGCTCCATCAGCCAGGCTATCATGCCTGCTGACCCAAAACCTATACCTAAACTGTTACACTCGACGCTAGCCTTGACAATGAAGCCCCAGTCGGCACAGTCCATATAAGGTCCGAACATGTATTCTGCATAGTATTCGACCCCCTCTGTTTTTGTTCCTTTGTATGGTCCGGAACGAACCTCACACCAATGCCCGCAATGAATGACGCAGCTCTCACAGGCGTCTGACTTGACAAAAATTTCCTTACAGGGGGTTTCTGGGTCTAAGAACTCTTCGCCCTCTGGGAATATGCCTTCTTGGAAATTACGCGTTGGCATAACGCCTTGTGTTATAAGAGTCGGAGTCCATCCTGGGGTTCCGTATCTTGCGAAGCTAGCGTAAACAGGGTTGTTTATAATCTTATCCTTGGCTTCCTTGCACTTCTTCATAAATTCGTCAGGCCTGTAAACTTGAACACCTTTGGTCCCTCTTACCCCGATTGCTTTCACGTTTTTAGAACCCATTACTGCGCCTGCTCCTGTCCCACCGATGGATCTGGAACGCATGATTAAGGCGTGCGCATTGAACATTTGGTTTTCACCTGCGGGGCCTATAGTTATAGTGGGAACATCGCCTACTTCCTCCTGAATTATGTCGATGGCTTCCCAAGCAGTTTTCCCCCACATATGCGCCGCATCCCTTATCTCTACAGTGTCATCATCTATCCAAATCCAGACTGGCTTCTTTGCCTTCCCCATCAGTACTAGTAGGTCATAACCAGCCTCCTTTAATTCTGGGCCGAAAAACCCTCCAGCGGCTCCTACCCCAATCAGCCCGGTTGTTGGTGATTTAAAGACGCTGGACATTTTCCCTGAATTTGGGCAAAAGGTACCTGTGAGAGGTCCCGAACCGAAACAAATTATATTGGCTGGGTCTAAGGGAGGGGTCCCCGCCGGAACTCTCTCCCATAGAAGCTTCAAACCTATCCCATCAGGACCAAGGAACTTTTCCGCTGTAGCCATATCCAGCGGCTCTTTAATAATCTGCTCCTTGCTTAGATCTATAGTCAGTATTGTTCCTGCCCATCCGTACATTTTTATACTCCTTTATTTAATCCATTGTTGTTTTATCTAATACCATTTCCCTCTGTTTTCTTAATGTTTCCATCGCTGCTCTTCTCTTTAGCAATCCAGCACGCTCATCCAAGGGCGCGAGCCTAAGAGCCTCTGCGGGACATTCTTCAACGCACTGAGGTTTATAGCCCAGCTCCTTACACATGTCACATTTGACGACCTGTCTTGTAACTGGGTTAAAGTCAATCATCCCAAAGGGGCACACCTGTAAACATAGCCTGCAATTTACACACCTCTCCTCGTCTATTATTACAACCCCCATTTCATCTTTATCAATTGCTCCCACAGGACAGACTTCCATACAAAAGGGCGTCTCACATTGAAAGCAAGAGAGCGGCAAATACACCCCTTCGGTTTCCCATTTAATAGTGCGCACCCTTGCCCTTGCTTTACTAAATACTTGATCATGCACCCAAGAGCATATCTTTTCGCATCTCTTACAACCACAGCATTTTTCAGGGTCAAATATAATTAGTTGCTTCATCTTTGTTCACCTCCTTAAATTTCAACAACTTGCGATGCCCTAAAGGCTGTCTCTCAAGATCTCTGAGATTTCTCTCACTTCCAGTTCTCCCTCCAGCCCCTCTACTTTAACTGCATCACTGAGCCTCATTAGGCAACCGGGGCAAGATACTACTAAAATACTGGCACCACTATCCCGTGCTTCCCTAACCCTAAATCTGTCCGGTCTATTCACCCCATCGATCCTATCTACAATACCCGTGGCAAAGTTCCCTGCGCCACCACCGCAGCAATAGGAAATCTCCTTGTTTCTCTTCATCTCTACCAACTCAACCCCGGGGATAGCCCTTAGAACATTCCTGGGTTCCTCGTATATCTTGTTATATCTTCCCAGGAAGCAAGAATCGGAGTAAGTGACTCGAGCTTTCACTGCCTTGGTCGGCTTTAGTTCGCCTTTCTCGATAAGCTCTACAAGCAGTTGGGGATGGGAGATGACCTCGAACTCTTTCTTCTCCACCGGATAATAGTTTTTGAAACCATCGTAAGAGTGTGGGGAAAGGGTAACAACCCTCTTTACACCGAGCTTTTTAAATTTCCCCATGTTCTCTTCAGCCAGTAACTCAAACAATCCTGTTTCCCCCATCCTATAAACGGTGCCCCCATCACAGCTTTCATCAGCACCTAGGATTCCAAAGGAGATACCAGCGTTGAGGAAACATTCACCCAGTGCTCTAGCGGCTTTCTGGGCTCGTGTGTCATACGACCCTTCACAGCCAACGTAATAAAGATACTCGTCACCTGATTTGTATTTGGGTATGTTTGTGCCGTCAGCCCATTCCCCCCTCTCAGCTTTCGCCTTTCCCCATGGGTTGCTGTAGGTGTGGGTGTTGTCCAGAAAATCTCTAATCTCAGGTGGCAACAGGGCAGGATTAGTTTCTATTATTTCTTCCCTCCAGGCTCTCATGATGGTGGTTATAGGTATTGGGTCGCCGAAAGTAGCCTCGCTGGCTTTGCAAACCGTCTCACAGATACCACAGTCAACACAGGTATACACATTTTCAGCTAATGCAGATGAGAGGTCAATCCAACCTTCCACTAATGCTTTAAGAATCTGCATTCTTCCCCTGGGTGCGAAATGGTCCCATCTCATTTGCACATAATTGGGGCACGCTTCGTATCTTTCCCGGGGTCCCAGCCAGGGGACAAGCTTGGGATCAAAGAATGGCCATTCTCCTAACTTTGCTGTAATCACTACATCTCGACAGCTTCCGCATCTTGAACAATGGTAAAATTCCTTCTTCAACTTATCAAGCTGGGGGTGTTTGCCTTCTGCTTGTTTTGCCTTGGCAACGGAATAGTCCTCCGGCTTCTTTACCCGTTCATAATACCTTTGTTCTACCACTTTTGCCTCCTGAGTAATATAACCTAGTAGTGTATTCTAAACATGCCGGGATTCATTATATTATTCGGGTCCATTGTCTGCTTCAAGAGCTTCACAAACCCGGAATATTCTTGCGACCAGTTCTTTACCATTCCCTCCGATTTGCCATGTCCTATCCAGTAACCAGCATATCCTCTATCCTGCTCAGAATCCCCAATTCTATGAGCCTCCTCGAGCATCTCTTCACCAAGGTCGAGGTCAGTACCGTCAAAATACATAAAAAGCACGTCATCGAGACAGTTGGGATGGGGCGAGGCAAATAGGGCGCGGAACCAGCCTCTCCACTCCCTCATCCCCTCGGACTCAGTGCTATTCTTAAAAGGGAGAACAAAATTTGACTCCAGCGTTTTAGGTATCTCAAGCAGCCTTTTTCCATCTTTTGCAGCGTATACAGTGGGCTTGAGCCCGGTGATCTCCATAGGCCCTCCTAAAGAATCGGCGGGTAAATGGCATTGCTTGAAATAATCGTAGACAAACCAGGCGGCATCTGACCCCAGTGTCTTTCCCCCGTATTTTTGCGCGATCTTATCGCATACCTCCTTCTTGATTTTAAGCAACCTTTCGTCAAATCCATCCTCCAGTAATATGGGGACCATTATCTCCGTGTCTGGCGGAGCCGAAGGAGCAAAGGGAGCGATGGTATGCTGTCCAACCAAGCAAACAGTATCGCTGGTATAGTGGGTTAGCTGGAACTCGCGCACTGCCCTTAAGCCCTTTTCGTAGTCGTTAAAAGCATAAGCCTCTCTCAAGGTCCATTTAGGCATAGGATATATCCTTAGGCATACCTTAGTTATCACGCCAAGAGCCCCATGTGAGCCACAGAATACCCCCGTTAAATCTGGCCCATTTACGTTCCTTATAGCAAAGTTGCAGTGGACATTAGCTCGAGAGCCAGTCCAGATAACATCCCCCAGTGGCAGCACTACCTCCAAGCCTTCTACTTCCTGGGATACAAAGCCGTACTTCGTGAAGTCAACGGGCAGGGTTCCGGTGGCAACGCCGCCGCCAACTGCACCTACAGGACCATGAGGTCCCAGACCTCCCGGTCTTAGTCCTCTTTCCGCTAGTGTGCTTCTCAAGCTTTCCCAGAAGCAGCCGGCTTCGACGGTTACTATCATAGAATCCTCATCTATGTCCACGATTCTATTCATGTCCAGCATGTCTAGCAGAATACCACCCTGGGTTGGCAAAGCGCCGGCGGTGGGGTGCCCTTTTCCACCAGCAGGCACTATAGGGATTTTATATACATTGGCAAGCTTTACTATTTGTGAAACTTGTTCCGTGCTCTGTGGTCTTATGACGATATCCGGTGGCACTATCAATTTCGATATCGGGGGGTGTTCTGCACTTAAACCCCCCATTATCGCCCAGCAGGCAGCATCATCATCCGTCACCCTATTTGGCCCTACTATTTCCGCTAACTTTACCGTTATCTCCTTGATAATAGCCACTTCTGGCACTATTTACCTCCTTGTATCAAATATTTGATGGATGGTTCTACTTAATGTGTAGCAATTCAAAGCTCACGCTTCACTGCCAGATTCTTAGATCAGAATTGAAGCTTTTGTTCATACCACCCTTTGGCATGGGAGGAAACGATGTTGAAATCCGCCTTACAATATGCGATCTTCCATCCCTCTGCTGTCTTCACATATCTTTCGGTGTATTTTCCTTGTAGCCAACCCGCCCCCTCGCCCCAGGACATTCCCTTCAAATCGCAGGGCACCATGAAGTACCACTCTCCGGTAGCCTCATTCCCCTTAATCTCGATTAAGGGGTTATGCATCAAGTGAGCGAACCAAGGCATACGTGCATTTGTAGTTTCCATATATTCCCTAATTTTCCCCCTGCCCTCGTACTCGCCGAGGAGGCCGAGTTCCAACCTGGCATCTTCTGTGAACAACTCGCAAAAGCTTTTAAAATCCCGCGTGTCCGCAAAGTAGCCATATCTTGACTTGAGTTTTATTATTTCTGCCTGATCCTCTAATGCTGCAATTCTTTCCTCGATTGTCATGGTTCTCCTTCTTTGATTTATTAATCTATCTAAGAATTTAGTAATTGCTTTTTGAAGTGCTTTACCAGGCTTCGTGCTCTCTTTTTCAGAGTTTGATTGGCTCTTGGATTATACCCCGTAGCTTTGACCCGAGTGCTTGATCTGGTGGAGAGCATCCTTATTTTGCTACGAGATGCCGATCGTCAATTGCTTCCCTCTATTGCCAACCACTTGAGACTTTGACTGGCTTTTTAATATGCCTAAATCTGAAGTCTCCCCAAAAAGAATCTCCGGGAATTGCTCCACTTGTTATACTCATAATAACATATCATATTGCTACATATCTAACTGAAATATTTCAGCTTTGAAGTGCAAATTTAGTTACTTCTTTAAAGTATCCAATTTCAGCAGACGACGCAAACTTACACCAGAACGAAAGTATATATCCATGCCAACCGCCAGCACTATGAGAAGCCCCTTAGCCAATATATGATAAGCTTGGGTCATACCCAGAATCCCCATTCCATTACTCAACGCGAAAACCAATAGTATCCCACCAATCAGCCCGTACATCTTTCCCACTCCACCAAATATACTTATGCCCCCTATCATTACTGCCGCGATGGCATCTAAGAGCGTTGTACTATAGCCCGCTAATGTAGCCGTGACCACATTAGCAACCTCCAGTCGTGCGGTGTAAATGAGTGCTCCTAGTCCACAAAGGAATCCACTGATGATATAAGTTACAAGCCTGACACGATCGACATTAATACCCGACATGTGCGCTGCCTTGTCATTGCCTCCAACGGCATAAACGGCTCTTCCAAACGGGGTCGTCCTGAGCACTAGATAAGCAACAATTGCAGCTATTATAAAAATGACTGCCGGCATCGGCATTGCACCCAGCTTCCCCTGACCGAGGAAAGTGAAATAGGGGCCTTTTATAAAATAAATTGCCATCCCCTTTCCGATTGCAAGAGACATGCCGGTGTAGACAAACATTGTAGCGAAGGTGGCGATGAACGGTGGCAGTTTCACCCTTGTTACTACCAGGCCATTTACCAGGCCTAAAGCTGTTGTTGCTGCTAGGCTCAAAAAGACGGCGGCACCAACCGATAGCTGCAGGTTGATAAAGAGAGTGCCGAAAATCATGCCTCCAACCAGCATAATCGACGATATCGACAGGTCGAAACCACCAGCTAACAATACGAATGTTAGCCCTATCGCCAGCAGCCCCCCTATGGTAGCTGCATTCAATATTGACATAAGATTTGTTACACTAAGAAACGCAGGATCTAAAGATGAAAAAACAACTACAACGATTACCAAAACAATCCATGGGACGTAGTTTCGGAGCATTCCGACAGCAAGGGGTGCTCTCTCTCTGATAGTAGCCGCTCTCAATCTACTCTCTCTCATCAAGACTAACTATCCTTAAAGCTTCGTCTTCCATTGCTGTGTCACCGGGCAATTCCCCAACAAACCTGCCTTTGCGCATTAGAAGAACCCTGTTCGACAGCCGCAGGATCTCTTTCAAGTCCGAGGACATTAATATTAGGGACATACCTTCCTTGGCTAGTTCTGACATGGTACCATAAAGGTATTCCCTTGTCCTTATATCGACTCCTATAGTCGGCTCGTCAAGTATCAGTATTTTCGGCTTTGTTGCCAGCCATTTCGCTATCATTGCTTTCTGTTGATTGCCTCCGCTGAACTCTTCCATGACCTTGCTGCTTATTGGAGGTACAATATCCAATCGACTTATTTGATTCTGTACCATAGCTTTTTCTTCAGAACGATCAAGGATGGCCCTGTGCCTTGTTAGGGTGGGCAAGCTGGGCACCGCGATGTTATGTCCTAGAGATTCCTGCGGAATCAGCCCCTCTTCCTTTCTGTCTCTGGGAACAAGTGCTATCCCGCACTTTATGGCATCGGATGGTGACTTAAAGGCCACTTTTTCTCCAGAGACATACATTTCGCCGCTATCCATTTGATCCACACCGAAAATTACTCTTGCCAATTCTCGCTGGCCCGATCCTGCCAAGCCTCCGATGCCCAGAATCTCCCCTTGGCAAAGGCTCAGGCTAACACCACGCACCTCGGGCAGATTTGAGACATTTTCCAGGCGCAGAACCTCGCTCTCTTCCTGGCAATGCTCGACTGTAGCCCTACTCATTTTGTGGCCAACCATCAGCTCTATAATCTCTTCAGGGGTAACTTCGCTAACCTTGCGTGTTCCAACGTTTTTACCATTTCTTAATACCGTTACCCAGTCTGCTAGCTCAAATACCTCTGGCAAAATGTGAGTCACATATACTACTGCTATCCCCTGCTGGGTAAGCTTCCTGATCACAGCAAATAAATGTTCCTTTTCTGGTATCGACAAAGCGGCGGTGGCTTCATCCATTATCAGAACCTGTGTATCTGAGGAGATGGCCTTGGCTATCTCTACCAGTTGTTTCTCGTGAGCGGTTAAGTGGCTGACGGGTAGTCGAACATTTACGTCAAATCCTGCAGTAGCCAGTATCTCCTCAGCCCTGCGAAACAATTGATTACGATTGATAACAAAATCCAGCTTCTGTCCCACCATTATGTTCTCGGCTACAGTCATAAGCGGTGCCAGATTGGGCTCCTGGTATATCATGCTGATTCCCAGCCCAACTGCCCTCCGAGGGTCCAGCTTCCCTACCTTTTGCCCATTGACCACGATTTCACCTACTTCCCTTGGGAAAAACCCAGCCAATATCTTGCAAAGTGTTGACTTGCCAGCGCCATTTTCACCCACTAACGCGTGAACTGTTCCTGTCTCTACCTGTAAATTTACAGAAAATAAAACTCGAACGTCTGAGAAGTCCTTGCAGATGCCCTGCATCTCAATTACATAGCTCATACTAACACCTATTCTTTCCTAATAAGCACCCTTTTTTCGCCAATAGCGCCTTTCGGCACTAATCGTGCCACAATAAGTGCCGAAAGTACGATCAAGCCCAGAGCGATCGCTTTCGAATGGGGTGCTAATCCGATTATGGCAAGGCCACGGTCGGCCAGTGTAAATAACAGAACTGCGAGCAGTGTTCCAACAATCGAAGCTGAGCCTCCAGCCAGGCTTGCACCGCCTATTATCACTGCGGCCAGTGACATTAATTCCATCCCTGCGCCGAAATAGGGCCTTACTCCCTCTAGGGCTCCTGCGTTTAGCATTCCCGACACGGCGGCTAGTGCCCCCGCGATAACATAGGTTATAATCCTTACCCTATCAACGGGGACAGCGGCAGCGCGAGCAGCATTCAGGTTGCCGCCAGTAGCAAAAGCCCATAAGCCAAAGCGGGTACGGCTCAGCAGCCACCAGACAACAACCGCAAGTCCAATTAGGATGAGAAAAGAAGGAGGTACCCACAATGCGGTGTGTCCAGTTGCTAGATATGTCCATACTGTACCTCTTACGCTGAGCATTCTCTCTTCTAGGGCGACATAATGGATAAGGTAAGCTCCCGCTCGTATAACGGCGAGCATGGCAAAAGTGGCAATGAAAGGCATAAACCGGAATTTGGTTACCAGCAGCCCATTTATCAAGCCTATAGCGATTCCTACACCTAGGCCGGCAAATAGCGTTACTTCAAAGCTGTAGCCTAGATGGTGGAGCATGGCCAGTACCATCGCTGAAATGCCGAAAGTTGAACCAATCGATAGATCGATCCCGCCGGCAGACATGACCAAACTCTGACCCACTGCAAGCATTCCAAGCAGGGCAAACGCCTTGATGAAAACGAAAACCGTCAAAGGGTGGGTAAAGCCCTCTATGGTAACTGAAGGCACCAAGGCAACTACTGCTACCACTATGGCAAGCCACGCCTGCCATGACAATGTACGCCTTCCTCGAAGCATTACCTAAGTCCTTTCGATTGAGAATCTGAACAAGTCTCACCACCCTTTTCGGCTTATCCAGCCATGTACTCTTCCTATGCCTCTACACCAAAGAAGCACTGTGCCTTACTTTGGAATAGGCAGAGTTATACATATCTATTGTACAGCTAAGTCGGAGGTTCATCGTTGGTTGGTCTTCATAGAAGGCAGCCAACGATGAACCTTTGCCTGTATAGCCATACTAAGCACTTAACAATAGAAGGCTTAGTAGCAATTGCCTGTCAAGAGATCCACGTTGCCTGTTGTGGTGAGCCTTGGTTAGTGGAGTGGCCACGGAACTTCGTCAACGTTCTCTATAGTTACAGGAATAATGTCGGTCCATCTAATAGCTTGCATAGTTCCCGCCTGATAGCATGGGCTGGATAGTATGTAGACTGCAGCTTGGATAAGATGTACCCCCATATCGTATGGAGAATACAGCGCTGTCCCATACATCCTGCCTTCCTTGATTGCTGTAAGTCCGGATAATTCGCCGCCAAGGCCAACGAGGACTATATCGCCTGTTTTCCCGGCTTCTTGAAGCGCCAGAGCGACGCCGACTCCCATTTCGTCATCACCTGCGAAGACACCACTTATATCAGGGTGAGCTGCCAAAACCCCCTTCATCGCCTCATAGGCACCGTCTCTAGTCCAAGGGGCTGTAGAGGCGTCCACATCAAAGACAACTTCCATATCTGGGTACTTGTCAATGGTATGCCTAAAGCCCGAAGTACGGGCTATACCGGTGGGATGAACTTTGTCACCCATGACCACTCCTACTTTTCCCTTGTAATCAAGGGCCTCCGCTAGAAGCTCGGTCGACGCCACGCCATTCTCATAATGGTTTACCATAACTGAGACATCGGGAAGAACATCACACTGGTTCAAGAACATTAATATGGGAATACCAGCAGCTTGGGCCCTCTCTACCGGAGGCGCACCCGATGGTGCATCCACAGGGGAGAATATTATCAGGTCTACCCCTCGTGCGATGGCAGCATCAACGCTGTCACTAATTACCTCCGTACTGAAGTTAGAGTCGATGTGATTTAACTTCAGGCCATACTTTGCCGCTTCATGCTCCATGCCCGCCTTCCAATTCATTGATACCGGGTGAGCAAGCATCAGGTAAACGATGTCGATTTCCTTTCCCTCCACGGAAATGGGATAGTAACCTGCGACGTCCCACGGAGCTTCGGGTGCAGGCACAGCTCTACAGGCAGAATCAGGTGCTGGTGCCGGACTTGGTGCCGGAGCCGGACTCGGTGCCGGAGCTGGACTCGGTGCCGGAGCCGGTGCTGGTGCAGCACACGCGGCAAATACCACGCTAATTACAGCTACTACCGTTAGTAATGGTATAATAATCATCTTCATTTTTCTTCTCCCTCTCTCAAGAGTCGCTGGAATTCTTGTTATTTAAGTATTCTGTTCATTTATTGCTATAAGCGTTACCTCCTATTAGCGTCTACTGCTCTCTTTCTATAATAGGCGTTACCCTATTCTCACTTCTATCCAGGTATTGAAGGTAATTATGATAATACTACAATGATGCGATTCTATCAAATGAAAGTTATTATATTATTAAGTTATTGAAATTAATGTTGTCTATTATTTTGAACATGGAAGAAGAGTACTAGCCTTGTCGCCGAGGTATAATATCACCATCTAATGTGGAACAATATTCACCTCCATTGCCCTTAAAATCACATTCCAGATGGCTTTCTTCCACATAGGGCTTCTACATCAAGCTTTGTATAGAACATCTCGGCTTATATATACATCGGGGGGATTATCTAACCCGCTTATTATCCACTAGTTACAATTGCTATCATTGTCAAGGGCAAATACTAAATCAAAGGCGATAATGGCGCCTTGTCTTTGTCAATTTCCTTACTCGTTGGTTCTAATCAATATTGGTTGTGTAAACCCCCAGGGCCAGATGATTTGACATGGAAATTGGCAGCAATATATGATCCTTATTAATCAGGTGGAGATATTCTTTAGGCCAAATGGGATGGGCGGAAGGAGATGAGACTGAGGCTAACGGCCCTCCTAGTAGTAGCTAAAGTAAGAAAAAGGGTTCCAGATCAATAAAAGGTCGAGTTTTTGGATGACTTCTTATTCTCTTTATGAAAGGGAAACTCAAAGGTATTCAATTATTATGGGGGATGTTACATGACTCAAGCTGTTGAAATCCTTAAAAGTATGAAGCGTTTGGTTGAAACTAAGCATGATCAGACAAGAGACTTTAAGAAGCAGACAGGCAGAAAGATAATTGGTTATACTTGCCCTTATGTCCCAATTGAAATAATCTCTGCGGCTGGGGCATTGCCAGTTTGGGTTCTAGGTAATACAGGAACTGTGATCGAGGCGGGGGGCTACATCCAAGGCTACTTTTGCCGCTACATGCGCAACCTTTTTGATCAAGGGTTGCAAGGCGTTTACGATTATCTAGACGGGATTGTAGTTCCCCGAGTATGTGACGCTATGCAATCCTTTTACGAACACTGGGTTAGGTACATTGCTACTCCTTACAAATGGTTTCTACAACATCCATTCGTTACTAGTGCTAGCTCTGCACTAAATTACTGGACGACGGAATTGACGGCGTTTAGGGAAAGTCTCGAAGAGTATACCGGAAGTCCAATTTCAAATGATGATTTACGGTCGGCTATTAATAGGTACAACACTAATAGGTCTCTGCTCCGTCAACTCCACGATTTACAAAGAAGTAATAAAGTGCCTATTTCGGGTACAGAGCTACTATACGTGCTAGTATCAGGTCTGATTATGCCAATTGAAGAACACAATAAATTGTTGCAAGAATTACTTCAAGGGCTGCCCGTGCGCAGGGATGCTCCCAAGGGTAAGCATCGATTAATGATCATCCGTGGTTGCTTAGCTGAAGACGCAATACCCTGGTTGCAGGAAATTGAAAGGCTGGGAGGAATCATAGTAACTGACGTAACATGTAGTGGTACAGAACATTACTCCAAGGATGTTCTCATTGAAGGCGACCTTCTATCAGCTATTGCACTGCGATACTTGAGAGGGGTTAGATGTCCAGAGTATTCACCGATGGAGCCCCTGTTTGAACATGTCTTAAGGACAGCTAAAGACTACCGGGTACAAGGAGCTATTTTCCTATTAGAAAAGTATTGCGACCCGTATTGTCTCGCCTATCCGGATCTAAGAAGAGCCTTGGAAGAGCAGAGAATACCGAGCCTGCTAATTGAAACAGGGGAGATAGAGATGCCGTTAGGGCAGATTAGGACGCGTACGCAGGCGTTTTTCGAAATGATAGGAGGTTAGAGAAGGCATGGCTGAAGAAAAACCGTTGGTTAAGAGATTGAAGGTTAACGAAGAGATCAATGCTGCAATGAAAAAATACATTGCGGAAGGATGGAGGGCAAAGAAGGAGGGTGAAAAGATCTGTTGGACAACCGGCGGCGGAGCGCCCAGAGAACTGCTACATGCTATGGATATCTGGTGCTATTTGCCAGAGGTACAGTCTGCCATCACAGCAAGTGATCAAGCAATTGTTCAATACCATATGCTTGCGGAAGGGGAGGGATACTCTATGGATGGGGTTTGCCCTTACGCGAGGGGTAACATCGGAGAGATTATTTCTTGTCGGCCTCAGGGATACCCATTAGGCACACGTGGAGGTATACCGACTCCAGACATTCTGCTGGCTTTCAAGACGTTCTGTGCAACATTAATATATTGGTGGGAAGCGCTTAAACGCAGGTTCGGTGTCCCGCTATTTGTCGGCGACACCGTATTTTATAATAGGCCAATGGAAACCCGCGACGTGATGTATTACGCGGATTCGATGCGTGACTGCGTCAATTTTCTTGAAAAGCATACTGGCAAGAGATTAGATACTGAACGGCTTAAAGAAGCTCAAGGGTTATCTGGTAAAGCTGGGGAGCTCATAAATAAGATCCTGGAAATGAATAAGAACGTCCCAGCACCGTTTGATGAGCTAGATTTTATGGGTACAGCACTTGCCGCTTGCTGGTGGAGGGGATGTAGAAAGACGCCCTGGAATGCGGTGGAGTTTTTTAAGAAGGCATTGGCAGAAGTGGAGGAGCGTGTAGAAAACCAAATTGGCGCTATTGAGGACGAGAGGTTCCGCCTCGTGTTCGATAGCAATCCTCCCTGGTATAAATTTAATTGGTTTGGTGATTATTTGGCCCAGAGGGGGGCCATTTACGTGACCTCTTCATTTAACCGTTGGTGGCCAGGGTATAATGGGTTTAGATATGGCTGGTGCGTGATGGGAAGAGATTGGTCTTTTGAGGATATAGGTAAATGTAACATTCCCCACTGGATTAACGCTGGCATAGAGGAACGTATCAGGTACCTCAGTAGACTTGTTAAAGATTATCGGGTCGACGGGGCAATCTTCATGGATAACCGAGGCTGTAGAATCTTGTCATACGCCATGTTAGATGAGGCGGCCTATCTAGAGCGAGAGCTAGGGATTCCAACTTTATTATATGAAGGCAGCATGGCCGACCCACGACACTTTGATGAAGAAATGGTAAAAGTTCAACTGGACACCTTTCTTGAAATACTAGAAAAGAAGAAGAAAAATAAACGAGGTTCATAATTATCTATGCTCTGTTAGCGGCCAATGTAGTCGCTGATTTCTTATCAATCCTTTCATAGAATCTATGAATCATAAAGAGAATATTGGCGTGTATGATTTGACGTTTGCGATTAGTGGTGGAGTGGACGTAGGAAGCCTAACGACGAAAGCGGTGCTATTAAAAGACCATGAGGTCTTGTCTTATAGTGTGATTCCCTCGAGTGAAAAAAGCGAAGTTATTAGCAAAAAGGCGATAGATGAAACCTTGAAAAAGGCAGATTTATGCATTAATGACGTGCAATATATTGTGTCAACCGGTGCAGGAAGGAAGGAAGTCCCATTTGCAAATGAGAGCATTACTACGCCTTTGGCGGTATCTGCAGGCGCATTACAAATATTCCCTACGGCGAGGACGGTAATAGATATAGGTGCAGAGAATTGTGTAGTGGTGACATGCGACGAGATGGGGCAGGTTACGAACTTCATTATGCATGACAAGTGTGCAGCTGGCACTGGTTCATTTTTAGAGACTATGGCTGAGTCGTTGGAAGTTGGGTTAGAAGACATGGGCAAACTGTCTTTAAAATCACGAAATAAAATTAACATTAGTTCGATGTGTACCGTTTTCGCCGAGTCAGAGGTGATAGGGTATGTTCATATGGGTACTAATAAGGTTGATATCATAAGTGGTATACATGATGCAGTATCATTTAGAGTTCTTGGGATGCTGAATAGAATCCGATTTAAGAAGGATCTGGTTATGGTTGGTGGCGTCGCAAAAAATATCGGCGTTGTTAGTTCATTAAGAAATATGATCGGGCTAGACATACTTGTACCGGAAAATCCACAAATCGTTGGAGCTTTGGGAGCTGCAATATTTGCGTGTAATAGTGCGAAGGATGTATGTGAATGATAACTGCGGGTGTAGATATAGGTTCTAGAACAGCCAAAGCGTTGATTTTTAAGGATAATGAAATTTTATCATTTGGTATCATTCCGACGGGTGCAGATAGCATAAAAACGGCGCAGAACGTGATGGGTATAGCGTTGAAAAAAGCGGGTCTATATTTTAGTGATACGGAATACATCGTGTCAACGGGATATGGAAGAGTCCTCGTCCCATTCGCAAAAAAGAATATAACAGAAATCTCCTGCCATGCCAAGGGAGCGCACTGGTTTTTCCCAAAAGTAAGAACAGTGCTTGATCTGGGTGGTCAAGATTGTAAAGCAATAAGATGCAAAGAAAAGGGACAGGTTGCGAATTTTGTTATGAACGATAAATGTGCGGCTGGCACCGGACGATTTATGGAAGTAATGGCAAAGACACTTGATTTGTCTCTTAATGACGTTGGTAAGCTATCTTTGAAGACTGTAAAGGGACCTTGTAGTATTAGCAGCATATGCGCCGTTTTCGCGAAGAGCGAAGTTTTAGCTCTTCTTCGCCGCGGAGAAAATAAGAATGACATCCTTGCGGGATTATGTGAGGCTTTTGCGGATAGGATCTTCAATTTGTTGAGTATGGTAGGGATAGAAAGGGAGTTTGTCATATCTGGTGGCATTGCCAAGAATATAGGTTTGGTCAGAAGATTGGAGGTAAGGGTTGGATTAAGTGCAAATATACCCTTTGAGCCACAAATCGTTGGAGCTTTAGGAGCGGCAATTTTCGCTAAAGAGCTCTCAAATAGATGAAATGATAACCCTTACCGGGTAATGGTTCTAGACTACAAAATTGCCGAGCATATTGTTAGAAGTGCACACCAACATATAAAGCTCATTTCTCAGGTTTCCGATCTTGTAACGCCATGTTCCACGACTAAAGTATAAATATCTCCAAAATATACATCTTCAAAAAAAACCCAGAAGGAGGCTAACATGGGTAGGTTAGCTGGTAAGGTTGCGATCATAACTGGAGCAGGAGCTGGAATAGGGCGGTCAGCGGCGATTCTGTTTGCGAGAGAAGGGGCAAAAGTGGTTGTTGTTGATTGGAACGATCGGGACGGAGAAGAGACAGTTAGTATGATCAAAGAGTTTGGCGGTGAATGTATATTCGTGAAAGCTGATGTTGCCAGAGCAGAAGATGTTAAGGGAATGGTCAAGATGACTATTAATACATACGGGAAATTGGATGTCCTATTTAATAATGCTGGCATTGTTGGGGCATGGGTTGAAACAGCGGATTATCCAGAGGAGACTTGGGAGCAAGTTATCGCTGTTAATTTGAAAGGTGTCTTTCTGGGAATGAAATATGTAATCCCAGAAATGCTTAAGCGAGGTGGAGGGTCAATAGTTAATACTGCGTCCCAAGCGGGAGAGAGGGGCCAACCTAACATAGCTGCCTATAGCGCTTCTAAAGGAGGGGTACTCGCTTTATCAAGAGCAACTGCAATAGAATATGCTGCTAAAAACATTCGGATAAACTGCATTAACCCTGGTATTATTACGACAACAATGGTTATGAATGTAATGGAAAATAATGCGAAAGCTAGGAAACAGTTTTTATCAGTAGTGCCTCAGGGTAGATTTGGCAAACCGGAGGAGGTTGCTCAGGCAGCCTTATTTTTAGCTTCTGATGAGTCTTCTCACATAACAGGCCATGCATTGGTCGTTGATGGAGGCATGGAAGCCGACGGCCATATAAGGGCTTAAACTGTATCTTTGAGGTTAGTCTATCGCCGTGATTCCTTATGTAGCTGGGAAATAAATAAAAGCAATTATCCTCTGGCTTTAAATATAGTAGAGGTAGGTATAGATAATAGATATAAATAGAATAAATGTCAAATGGATAGACGCTAAATTCTGCCTAGATATTTAGACGGCTGAAGAAATATTAGGGCATAGAATAGATATCTTTGATAGTTTGAGGTATTAAATTGACGGAAGTGACAAAGTAACTAATATCACTTCCAAGTGCAACGATAATAGCGTATATTGAGATATTAACCCCGTCCCCATGGCTCTGTCCTCTCTCTTCATGAGCTAATCTCCAGCTTGTCTGTGTAAGTCACCATGGTGCTTCTTGCATAGAACCATTAGGTATTCGGGTTCATTATTGACATTAGTTGGTGGTTGGGTGTATAAATATGGTAAACCTCTATTCTGTAGAAATTGTGGATGTGAAGTTATTTATTTCCGTGAATGTTGGCGTGTGTGCTGGGGTTTAAGATGAATCGGGAGTTAACTGAGTCCACACCAACCATGTGTAAGCAAAGAGCTATGTATATCAGGTAATTTAAGCTAGAACACCTCAATCAGTGGTAGAAAAAAAGTCACAATTGTTTCCAGTAGTGTCTTAAGTGGAGGCCCGTATTGTCCGTAATTAGCGGATTTTAGCAGTGGAACGGATTTAATTGTCTTACTTTTAGGCAACAAATTCGGGGACACTGGATCGTAACCATATACTATGATAACTTAAATGAAAGAAGTAAGGAGGAAAAATAATGAAGGTACCAAATTTGAATGAGTACTCGAAAAAGTACGAAAGCGTGAAGTTCGAGCGAAAAGATGGGATTCTACTGGTGACTTTGCATACCAAGGGCAAGGACGTAAGCTGGGATTTCGTCACGGATGAAGAGGTCGGCTATATGTTCGGCGATATCGGAAATGATCGAGAAAATAAAGTAATCATATTGACTGGAACTGGCGATACATTTATAGCTAACGAACATCTTAGCAAAGACCCAATCGATCCCAAAATCTGGTGCAATTGGATTTACCAATATGCCAAGAGGCTCCTATATAATTTGATCAATATTCCGCAACCCATTATCGCTGCCGTTAACGGTCCCGCGACCGTACATGGCGAGATACCCCTGGTGTGTGACATCATACTTGCTGCCGAGCATGCGTATTGGCAGGACAGGCCACATTTCAGGAATGGGCTTGTGCCAAGTGACGGTGTGCATATTGTATATCCGATGGTTATGGGGCAGAATCGCGGCAAATATTTCCTTTTGACAGGTCAAGAGGTTAGTGCGCGGGAGATGCTTAATATCGGTGCAATCAATGAAGTTCTGCCGAAAGAGAAGCTCATGCCTCGGGCATGGGAGCTTGCAAGGATAATTATGGAGAAGCCTGAGATAACGGTTCGCAATGTACGCGAGGCTATCAATCAGGAAATGAAACGCCGTATTGACAATGAACTTGGCCTAGGCCTGATGTTGGAGGGCGTGGCCGCAATTGATTACTGGCCTACTGAGTTCAAGTAATAACTGGCGCAGCTGAGTTATAGAGTAAGCATCTCCCGGATGATTCGGTCATGAGGCATCCGGGAGATGCATTAAGGTGAAGATATTATACAGATGTAAATCGTAATCAATTATAGCTGTTTGAAACGGAAACAGATATTGGAGAACATTCCTAACTATGGATTTATTAGAGCATCAAGCTAAGGAAATCTTCACTCGATATGGAATACCAGTTCCAAAAGGTGTTGTACTTTATAACGAGTCTGGCTTGACAGATGCCTTAGCTATTATAGGAGTTGACAAGTTTGGGGTAGTCAAGGCCCAGGTTCTGACTGGTGGACGGGGTAAGGCTGGTGGCATAGCAGTAGTCGATTCGATTCAGCAAGCGGGTAGAGCAATTAGTACTATCCAAAACACGAAGATAAGGGGGTTAATAGCAGAGAAGGTCCTCATAGAAGAAAGGTTAGACATAAAGCAAGAATACTTTCTAAGTATCACTATCGACCCTGATACATCACTGCCTACTCTTTTAATCAGCAGTAAAGGTGGGATGGATATTGAGGAGATAGCCAATGAATCTCCCGCATCAATATTTAAATATCCTATAGACCCCCCAAAGGGGGTAATTTCTTCTGAAGTAATAGAGCTGGCCGAGAGTGCCGGAGTTCATCATGCGCTTCTGGGTAGTGTAGAAGAAATTATCTATAATTTATACCAGGTCTTCTGTGAAAAGGAAGCGACGCTCATTGAGATTAACCCCCTAGTGGTAAGCAAGGATGACAAGCTAATCGCTGCCGATGCCCGTCTCAGTATCGATAACAATGCTTTGTTTCGCCATCCTGAATTTGACCAACTGAAGAATGAACGCAGGGAGATGTTATTAAGAGACAAAGGGATTGATTACATAGATCTAGGAGATGGAGAAGTTGGTCTACTTTGCGTTGGTGCAGGTATGACTATGCTTACCATGGATTTGGTGGCTCAATGGGGAAGCAAAGCGAAGTGCTTTATGGACATTAGTCACGGCGTGAACTTGGAAGGATTTTCGGCTGCCTTGAGATTATTGTCATCTGAGCAAAATATTAAGTACGTTCTAGTCAACATGTTTGGTGGTTTGACCCGGATGGACGAGATAGCTAAATACATGCTGCAAGCCATTGAAACCATAGGAGATAGGTTCCCCAAGCCTATGATATTACGGCTACAGGGAACCAATGCTAGAGACGGAGTGTCGATAATGCAACAAGCTGGGTATGAGGTTTGTACGGAACTCGAGGAGCTAATGACTATATTCAAGGGGATGACACAGCGGCAAAATGAGTATTTTGGTGAATAAAAAAACGCGTGTGGCTGTCGCGGGTATAACCGGTAGACAGGGTTCTTTTCACACACGATTAATGCTAGAAGAGGGTACTAATATAGTAGCTGGCGTAGTTCCTAGCAAAGGTGGGCAGGATTTCGATGGTATACCGATTTATAACACGATGCTAGAGGCCAGGTTAATGCAGGAAGTTGAAGCCTGTGCCATCTTTGTTCCAGCTGCCAAAGCGGCCCAAAGTATATTGGATGCTATTGATGCTGGTATAGGAGTAATAAGTGCCATCACCGATGGTATTCCTATTCATGACATGCTAAAGGTTAAACAGAGGTTGAAAGGGGAAAATATTAGCTTGATAGGTCCTAATACTCCAGGGCTCATAACACCGAAACAGGCAAAGTTAGGCATAATGCCGTCGGTGGCTTACAAGCCTGGATGTGTTGGCGTGATGAGCCGAAGTGGCTCGTTGTCTTACGAAGTCTGTCATGAACTTAGCAAGGCTGGTTTGGGTCAAACCACCGTGGTGGGAGTAGGTGGAGATATGATTAGAGGCGTAAATTTTGCTGACCTCTTACCGCTCTTTGAAATGGATCCTGAAACAAAAGCTATTATGATTGTAGGAGAAATAGGTGGTGTAGACGAAGAAAGGGCTGCTACCATTATCAAGAAAGGTTACTCAAAGCCAGTAGTCGCCATAATCGCAGGCATGAGTGCGCCAGCAGGAAAAGCTATGGGGCACTCTAGTGCAATTATTTTCGAAGGTAAGGGGACATTCAAGTCAAAGGTCACGGCTTTACAAGATGCTGGTGTCAAAGTAGTACATTATCCGAAGGATGCTGTAAGAGCTTTACTAAGTCTATTATAGATCGAGTTTGGGCCGTTGGGTATAGAATAGTGAAAGCCAAGATCCATTGGCCTGTCAAAGTGGAATAGTTGTAATAATTACTCTTTTACATAGTATTTGACTAAATAGATAGGTAAATTATGATAGAATTGTTATCTACATTAATTGTGGACGGACAAGTTAAAACACAGTGCGCCAGCTCTAGACGTAATTTGTCAAATAGTGTTTGTTAACCACGGTAGAATGCTACACAGTATCCCTGCGTTTACAGTTACAAAACCATGAAAAGACTGTTGTAAACACGAGGAAAAGAATAAGAGGAAGGAGAATAAACATGGCGATTAGAATGTTGTTGGCCAAAATAGGCATCGACGGTCATGATAGGGGCATTAGATTCGTAGCTTATTCACTCAGAGATGGTGGTATAGAAGTCATTTATACTGGGCCCTGGCAGACCATTGACAGCGTAGTAAAGACAGCTATCGAAGAAGATGTTAATCTTGTGGGAATTAGCACGCTCGGTGGAGACTATGTACTTATACCTAAATTGTTACAGCGTTTTAAGAGGGAGAAGATTGACATACCTATTATACTTGGTGGCATTATACCAACTGATGTTGAAGAGAGCCTTAAGGAAAAAGGCGTGGCCGCTTTTTTTCATCCCGGTGCCAGCTCGGAAAGCATTGTAGAAGCTATCAAGAAAATAGTAGAAGGTCGAAGTGGGTCTCGTTCTCAGGTTTAATGAAATTCCATGGCAATTTATAAGGAGTTAAATATGGATCAGAAACTAGATTTGGATAAGTCTCTAAGAAAATGGGAAGAAGGCTATGACGCTTCCCTGGGTAAAGTTCCTATCAGGAAAAAGAAGTTTACCACACAATCAGAAATTACAGTGGAACCGCTATACACCCCGAGGCAAATATCGGAATCCGATTATTATCTGGAAAAACTAGGCTTCCCGGGTCAATACCCATACACGAGAGGTGTCTATCCAAGTATGTATCGTAATCGCCTATGGACAAAGCGATTACTTGTAGGCTATGGAGCACCTGAGGATTTAAATGAGAGAAATAAGATGCTCTTATCGGCTGGGGAAACAGGTTTAAATGTTACGGGATCCAGTGTCTCCATGCGGGGCTATGATACAGATCAAATGGCGGAAGAGTTGGATAGAGGATACGTGGGGATGTATGGTACACCATTAGATTCAGTACTAGACACCGATATAAGCCTCGAGGATATTCCTATAGATAAGGTCAGTGTAAATTATAGTGATCAGGCGCCGTTTGTTTCTACAGCTACTCATTTCGTCTTAGATAAAATCGTCGGGAGCACTAATCACGCTGATTGTTTCTCTCATTGGATTAGTTGTGCTATGTATATCGTTTTCCCTCTGGATGCACATGTAAGGATGACTGTAGATCTTGTTAAATGGTGTAGCCGTAATGTGCGTCGCTGGCACCCCTTGAGTATTATTGGACAACACTATTCGCAAAATGGTGCCACTCCTGTCCAAGAGCTAGCATTTACCTTAGCTTCTGGAATAGCTCATGTCGATAACTGTTTGAAGGCCGGAGTGGACATAGATGAATTTGCACCGCGTATTAGTGGCTTTTTTGATGGGCAAATAAACGTCTTTGAATTGGCTGCCAAGCTCCGGGCCGCTCGTCGGATGTGGGCCTCTATTATGAAAAACAGATTTAAAGCAAAGGACCAACGTTCGTGGCAACTACGCATTCACGTACAAACCTCGGGGGTAGAGCTTACTAGACAGGTACCTCATTTGAACATCGCTAGAGTAGCTCTCCAAGCTTTAGGAGCAGTTCTAGGAGGGTGTAATTCCCTGCATACTGATTCTTGGGATGAAGCCATCACTATACCAAGTGAGAAATCGGCGCTGTTGGCACTAATGACACAGCATGTCATTAGTGAGGAGACAGGGGTTGCCGATGTCATAGATCCGCTAGGCGGATCGTACTACCTGGAGTCTTTAACGGATAAAATAGAGCAAGAGGCTTGGAAAATCATCGAAGACATTGACGCTAGGGGAGGCATGATGAAGGCGGCCAAAGACGGCTATGTATATCGCAATATTAGCAACTCAGTAAGGAGGAGTTTGATTGCAGTAAAGAATAAGGAAAAGGTTATTGTTGGCGTAAATGAATTCTGCCAACCTGAAGATGAGAGTAGCTTTGAATCTTTCAAGATTGATCCTGAATTAGTTGATAGGCAAATAGAAAGGACTAAGCGATTAAGAAAAGAGCGTGATCAGGCAAAAGCTAAAGCTGCTCTTGATGAATTACGTCTCATTGCTGAAGGTTCTCGTGACGGCAATATCTTCCAAGGAGTGATCGATGCGATCAAAGTAGATTGTACACGAGGGGAGATTACAAGAGCATTGCAAGATGTTTATGGCAAAGGTAAGCCATACGCTGGTGTCTAATTGTTCCATACCTGCTACAATGAAAGTAGGTGTATAGTGGATTATCAGAATATTATTATTGAAAAGCAGAGAAATATAGGAATATTGACACTCAACCGCCCTGGTAAGCACAACGCATTAAATACACAGTTTTACAGGGAGATCATACTTGGCATACTAGATTTCGAAAAGGCTGACGGAGTCCACGTGATCCTCCTTCGCAGTAATGGGAAGAATTTCTGTGTTGGACGGGATATATCTGAAACACATGACGGTATATGGGAGCGTCGATGTAACACTGAAGCTGGTGGTTTCGCTAAGCTAGCGAATTTGCTAGCTACTATACGAAAACCTGTTATTGCCGCTGTACAGGGATTAGCAACGGCGGGTGGTTGTGGCTTAGCGTTATCCTGTGATTTGGTAATTGCATCTGAGGATGCAAGATTTGGAATGACGGCCATAAATGTTGGTTTATTTTGCTTTGGCCCATCAGTTCCTTTGTGTCGTTCCGTGGGCCGGAAAAAGAGTCTCGAACTCTTGTTGACGGGAGATTTGGTGGATGCTGCGGAAGCTAAAAAGATCGGCTTGGTAAATCATGTAGTTCCTCTTGAGAGGCTTAAAGAAGCTGCTATGGAACTGGCTAAGAGATTAGCAGACAAAAGTCATATTGCTCTTCAAATCGGAAAGCAAGGCTTCTACGCGATGGCAGACATGGAATATAAAAAGGCTCTCGCCTACGCGGAAGACCTAGGATTAATATTGACCTCAACGCATGATGCTGACGAGGGGATTAAAGCCTTTTTAGAAAAGCGAACTCCAAACTGGGAGGGGCATTAAGAAGTTGTACTCACGTTTAGCAGTATTTGAAATCTGATATTAAAACTCTATATGAAATTATTGGAAGGTTGTATCCATGCCATCTCAGGCTTTTAAGCAACGAATACGAGAACAAGGTTTACTTGGGAAAGTGACCTCGCCAGAGAAAGCAGCCAAGCTGGTGAAAAATGGAATGACCCTCGGTATTGGGACGGGAAACTCAATAGCGTGCCCCAAAACATTCTTCACAGCCTTGGCCGAGGAGCTTCGGGGGAAATCAAAGGTTACGCTATTCACCGGAGGTCCAGCACCCGATGAGGTAGATGGCTTTCTAGCTCAGGCCAACGCCTATCAGAGAAGATTTGGACAATTTGCCAGCGTTGAATTACTGAAATTGGCCAACAATAGAAATATTCCAGTAATAGATACGAGGACTGGTATTTTGCCCCATCAAGTTAAAGATGGACGCTTTGGCAAGATTGACATCGCAGCCATAGAAGCAACAGCTTTTACTGAGGCTGGCTATATCATTCCCTCTACTAGCATTCTAGACTCCTCCAGTTATGCAATGATAGCTGATAAAGTGATAGTGGAAATAAATACCGAGATACCCGAGGAGCTTGAGGGAATACATGATGTATATGTTCCGGAAGTGCCGCCAAATAGAAAACCCATACCATTGGTAAGTTGCAGCGACCGAATAGGCACTCCCTATATTCCAGTGAAGCCAGATAGAATAGCTGCTATAATTGAGTCCAATATCCCTGATAGCCCGCCATCAAAAACTCCCGTAGATGAAGAAAGCCGTAGGATTGCTGCGGAGTTATTAGACTTCTTGAAAAGCGAAGTAAAAAAGAATAGATTACCCCCCCATCTTTTACCTATACAATTGGGAATAGGTTCTGTCCCTGAGGCTTTAGCCGCAGAGCTAGCCAAAAGTTCTTTTAATAATATTGAATTCTTCACTGGCACCTTTGGCGACGGAGGACTGGATTTGATCGATACTGGCAAGGCCAAAGTGCTATCAACAGGATCCATGTACCTTTCGAAAGATGGTTTCCACAGATTTTATCGGGACTTAGGTAGATACAAGTCTCACATCATTATCAGACCAATTGTGTTGAGTGATTGCCCTGAGCTAATAGCGCGTTTAGGTGTCATAGCCATAAATGGTGCCATCGAGGTAGATATCTACGGACATGTCAATTGTACTCATATTCAAGGGTCCAGAATAATGAGTGGTATAGGGGGTTCCTCTGATTTTTTGTGTAATGCTTACCTATCGATAATCGTGCTTCGATCTACTTCTCGGGGAGGTGCTATTTCTTGTATTGTTCCTATGGTTACCCATGTGGACCAAACCGAGCACGTTATTGATGTAATTGTTTCTGAGCAGGGCTTAGCCGATCTTAGGGGCTTGGCACCAGTAGAGAGAGCTAAGGTAATAATAGCTAATTGTGTTCACCCGAGGTACAAACCGATTCTTAACGATTATTTAAATGAGGCTATTAAGACTAGAGGTGGTCACGAGCCCCATATGCTGGAGAAGGCTTTCTCTATGCATATTAATTTCGCTAGATCGAAAACTATGTTGCCCAATTATTGACTCGTAACAAGCAGAATAATTGAAACTAACATTTTATAACCTAAAACAAATTGCCGATAAAACGAAGACCTGTTTATTCAAGCGTAGCTTATGTAGTTAATCTTCATTAAGTGAAAGGAGTTCCAAATATGGATAAGCATCTAAAATGTCCTTGGTGCAGTAAGTTGGTGATGCCTGTAATTGGTAGCACTAGCAACGACTATGGAAATGTAAAGGAAAGTAAATGTCCAGAATGTAATGCAATATTAGCTGCCTACCTTGAGGAGGAAGGACGGGTATTAGAGAAGGTTCGCTCTTTTAAGGACTAAATTGCTGTATCTGAGGAATATAAAGGGAGGAGACTATTAATGACAGAAAAGGGTCGGGGTTTTGTAGCTCCGATGGCAGAGGGAACTATCAGTAACGCAGCC
>SMTZ1_10000818_pt1 | contig 30187 bp, 21 predicted proteins | sample DeeMarSWOR136_30_FD_25667 | JGI IMG/M metagenome (IMG submission 25667) | reverse complement strand
TCAAATTGGGAAGGGAACCGGTAAATGAGATCGTACATGCCATTTTGATCGATATTTTTGATTTCGTTTATGTCGTTTAAAAGATGCATTGATTGACTATCTTGAGATTTTTCGTCGCACACAGAGGTGCGACACTACAGTTTTGAATACCTGTAGTTACTCTAACTTACTTTTGTTGTCCTTTCCAAATCTTTTGGCGTAATCCGCTATCAGATGCTTTTTGATCTCATCAACCGTAGAAAGATTTAAAATCTGCTGTGCAAGCTCTTGTGCCTCTTCGAACGTTATGGATCGGATGATCTTCTTTACCTCCGGGATAGCCATGGCGCTGGTGGAGAGTTCATCCACTCCCATCCCCACCAGGAGGACGGTGGCTAAAGGGTCTCCGGCCATCTCTCCGCACAGCCCCACCCAAACGCCGTTTCTGTGTCCGGCGTCAATGGTCTGTTTGACCAACTTCAATACTGCGGGATGGAAACCCTGATAAAGATGGGCTATTCTTTCATTCCCTCGATCCACTGCCAGAGTATACTGGATAAGATCGTTGGTCCCTATGCTGAAGAAGTCACACTCTTTGGCCAGAGAATCCGCAGATAAAGCCGCAGACGGTATCTCCACCATTATTCCCACTTCGATATTTTCGTCAAAAGGAGTCTTTTTCTTACGTAACTCCTCCTTAACCTCTTCTAATAGAGCTTTTGCTTTTTTGAGTTCTTCGGTCTCGGAGATCATGGGAAACATGATCTTTATGTTCTCTTTGCTGCTGGCTTTAAGCATTGCCCTCAATTGGATTTTGAATATCTCTGGAAGGTCTAAACAGGCCCTGATTGCTCTCCAGCCCAGAAAGGGATTCATCTCATAAAGAGTTCCTGTATGAGCATCAAATTTATCGCCGCCCAGATCAAAGGTTCTTAAAATCACCGACTTAGGATAAACCTTATCTGCCACCCCCTGATAGGCTTGATATTGTTCTTCTTCTGTGGGCAGGTCAGATTGAGCCAAATAGAGATACTCAGTTCTGAAGAGGCCGATCCCCTCGGCCCCATATTCTAAAGCAGAGTCAGTATCCTGGGGAAGCTCGATATTGGCAGATAGCTCAATTTTCCTCTTATCCAGAGTTTCTGCAGGAAGAAGCTTCAGCTCCGAAAGCTCTGCGGTTTTCTTGAGGATATATTTCCTTCTCTTTTCAAATTCCTTTAAGGTCTCTTCATCGGGGCAGATGAGCACCTCCCCTCTGGTTCCATCCAATATTATACTTTGATCGTTTTGGACTTGATCGAAGATGTTTTTCAGTCCCACCACAGCAGGGATCTCCATGGATTTAGCCAACAAAGCCACATGAGAAGTTCCCCCACCAGCATCTGTGGCGAAACCCAAAACGCTCTCCTTTTTCATATGCACCACATCACCGGGAGATAGCGTTCGGGCAATTAATATCACCGGCGAATCGATGCTCTCCAGAGTTAGATGTTTTATGCCCAAAAGATTATAAATCAAACGACTGGTCACTGTATTTATATCCAAGATTCTCTCTTTGAGATATTCATCTTGGGAGGAGGACAAAATTTGGATGGTTGAGTCTATAACCTTTTTGTAAACAAACTCCGCATTATTTCTGCTCTGTTTTATTCTTTCTATCACCGCATCGTTGATGAAATCATCCTCCAAGATCATGATCTGCGGGTCGAAGATTTTGGCGTGATCCGGATCGATTCTCTTGGCCACCTTCTCTTTTATCTTAGAGAGTTCCTTTTTAGTCTCATCCAGGGCTTTCTTTAACCTTAGAATCTCTCGTTGCACCTCGTTTTCCGAAATCTTTTCCTCTTTCACCTCCACGGCTTCTCTATTTAGAAGGAATGCCTTTCCGATAGCTACCCCAGGTGAGGCGGCTATACCTCGATGTATGGTGCAGACTTCTTTATTTCTGTTTTTTCCCGTGGACCTTAACGACAATTTATTCTTCTCCGAATTTCTCTTCAAAAAGTTTCGCTAGTTCCTCCACTGCTACAGCTTCATCTTCTCCTTCAGCTTTGATGATCACAAAACTCCCAACCTCAGCGGCTAATGCCATTACGCTCAAAATGCTTTTGGCATTTACTTCCAAGTTTTCCTTTTGGAGTTTGATCTCGCATTTGAACTTAGATGCCTTTTGCACCAACAAAGCTGCGGGACGGGCATGAAGTCCCAACCGGTTAATTACCTCTACTTTCCTTTCGACCAAAACATTATCCTTCTTTACCTGTCAATAAAATCCTTATGGATTAACTCCTTTTTTTTCGGAGTTAAGCGTAAGCCTTTTATCTAATATCAGAATAAAAAGGTGAAAATGGTTTTAGCGATGGTTCCTTTTTATCATTCCTTCGTTATTAGGTTCAGGTTCGCACAAATTGCTTTCCAGATAGCTGTTTTATGAAACCTTTCAGTTCCAAAGATAGAAGAGTCGATAAAGCTTGAGGTGTGGACATTCTTGTATCTTGGGCAATCTTATCTATATGATAGGGTTCATCGGTTATCAAACTGTATATATTTCTCTCTACCTCAGAAAGTTGAGATAAATCTTTCTCAATTTTACTTTTTTCTTTTTGCTGAACCGTGGTGATCATCTTCACTTCTTCTAAAATATCCTCCACTGAGGTAACCAGCTTGGCTCCCTCTTTAATCAACTTATTGGTCCCTTCGCTGGTCTTTGCGCCTACATTTCCAGGGACGGCGAAGACCTCTCGGTTCTGATCTAAGGCATGTTGAGCGGTGAGAAGTGCCCCACTTTTTGGTCCCGCTTCAATTATGACCACCCCTAAGGAGAGTCCACTTATCAGCCTATTTCTCTTTGGAAAATTCTGTCTTTCCGGTTTAGTGCCCAAGGGAAACTCAGAAATTATGGCACCATTCTGAATAATTCTCTCCGCCAATTTTCTGTTTTCAGAAGGATAGATCACATCCAATCCCGAGCCGAATACCGCAATGGTTCTGCTGTTTTCCTTAAGAGCAGCCAGATGCCCGATCGAATCTATGCCCCAGGCTAATCCACTTATGATGGTGATTCCCCTTTTGGCCAGCTCTCTGCCTATCTTTTCGGCAATTTGTTTTCCATATTGAGAGGCGGCTCGGCAACCTACTATAGCGATCGCATTTTTGTCTTCCTTTTCGATCTCCCCTTTGATGAACAGAAATGGTGGGGGATCGTAAATCGATTCTAAATTTTCAGGGTAAGCTTCATCCTTGAAAGTCAAAAGATGAACTTGATTTTTTCCCATCAATTCCAGTTGTTTCTCTACCAACTTCCAGTCTACTTTCTTTTTTATGTTGGAGGTGATGGTTGGTCCAACATCAGGGAAATCAGCCAGCTTTTTCTCAGGGGCAGACAAGACTGCCTCCGGGGAACCGAAATGTTTTACCAAAGAAATGAAACGGACTGGTCCCACATTGGGCACAGTAGATAGAGCAAGCCAGTCACCAGGATCCTGCGGACTTTTAAGTTCAGAAGGGTTTGATACCATCTTTTCTTTTTTATTCTTTTTCCTGCTTTTTCAGTTCGGACCTTATGATGTCCAGAAGATTTTTTAACCCCTTACCGGTCAAAGCAGAGATATAACAGACATTGTTCTGATTGCTATTGACCTTCTTTATTTTAGTTTGAGGAAATAAGTCGATTTTGTTTATAGCCACCACCCGGGGAAGTTTAAAAAGTTGCGAATCAAAAAGCTTTATTTCATTTTGGAGAGCCTTGTAATCACCTTTCACATCAGGTGAGGTTATGTCCAATAGATAGAGGAGAAGCTTGGTTCTCTGGATGTGTTTCAGAAATTGTAGACCCAGACCTTTTCCCTCGTGTGCTCCTTCGATCAATCCCGGAATATCCGCCAAGATGAAGCTTTTGGTCTCATTTAATCTAACCATTCCTAAATTGGGAGAAAGCGTGGTAAAGGGATAATCCGCTATTTTGGGTTTGGCAGAGGATAACTTAGCCAAAAGCGTGGATTTTCCCACATTGGGATGTCCCACTATTCCCACATCCGCCAAAAGTCTCAGCTCCAGAGAAACGTTCTTTTCTTCACCTTTTGTTCCGGGCTCTGATTTTCTGGGAGCCTGGTGGGTGGAGGATTTAAAAGCGGCATTCCCCTTTCCCCCTTTTCCTCCCTTCGCAACCACATAAACTTGATCTTCCCTGGTTAGATCAACTAAGGTTTTTTTGGCCTCGATATTCTTAACTATAGTCCCAGGAGGAACCTTGATCCAGAGATCCTCTCCCCTTTTTCCATGCTTCAAAGCTCCCTTTCCATCCTCGCCGTTTCCAGCCTTGTAATGCTTGATATAACGAAAATCCAACAGGGTACTCATGTGGGGATCAACTTTGATTATCACATCTCCTCCATCTCCGCCATTTCCCCCATTCGGTCCTCCTTTAGGGACATACTTTTCCCGCCGGAAACTGGTGCACCCATTTCCTCCCTTCCCCGCCTTGACCTTGATTTCTATATAGTCAATAAACATATTCAGGGGCTCTTTTAGCCAGACTTCAACATCTTGGTCAAGGTTTCCTTTAACACAGTTTTATCCACGTCTCTGTGTAGCACACCTTTGAAAGCAACCGAAATTTTTCCTGTCTCCTCGGATGCCACTATGACGATGGCATCCGATTCTTCCGTTATCCCGATGGCAGCCTTATGCCTCATCCCGAATAGTTTACTATATAGTGGATTCTGGGTTAAAGGGAGTGTGCAGGCCACGGCTACCACAAAATCCCCCTGAACTATAGCCGCTCCATCATGTAGAGGAGTATAAGGGGTAAATATGGTCACCAACAGGTCAGCCGAGACCTCGGCATTTACGGATTTTCCAGTCTCTATAAAATTCTTCAGCCCAATATCTCTTTCAATCACTATCAATCCACCGTAGCGAAGCTGTGAGAGTCTGACTGAAGCCTTCACCAATTCATCCAAAGTCTTTTCCTTTTCATATTTGAAAAATATCCGAAAGAGCTTGTTATGGCCGATCTGAGCCAAAGCTCCTCTGATCTCCGGTTGAAACACGATGACCAAAACCAATATTCCCACGGTGGCGATATTGGTGATCAGCCACTTCATCCCCTCCAGCCGAAACCAGAAAGCGAAGAAGGAGATCAAAAACAAAAGGAAGAGACCGACCACAATCTGAACTGACCTTGTCCCTTTCATCAACAAAAGGACTCGGTAGAACAAAAACGCCACGATGATCACGTCGATTAAGTCAAGCAATCCAAACTTCAAAAAGCTTATATGAAATAATTCCATGATCCAATAAAAGTTCAAATATAAGTTTTTATTCAGCCTTAAGAATTGTATCGACTAAACAAGCCACCCTCTTGCTTTCCTTCACATCATGCACCCGAACTATGTTTGCTCCGTTCATTATGCTGACCGCCAAAGAGGCTAAGCTTCCCTCCAATCTTTCCTCCACCGGCAAGCCAAGGATTTTTCCGATGAAAGATTTTCTTGATGGACCAACCAAAATCGGACAATTTAATATAGAGAATTTCTTCAGATTTTTCAATATGTTTAGATTATCTTCCAGTCTTTTTCCGAATCCGATCCCCGGATCGATGATGATATTTTCCTTTTGGATTCCGGCATCTTTAGCCAATTGGATACTTTCCCTCAAATACTTCGTTATCTCCTCAATCACATCGTCGTAGTATGGATTCTCCTGCATATTCTTGGGAGTTCCTTTGATGTGCATTAAGACTACGGGGACCTGGTATTCGGAAGCGATTTTTTTCATCTGGGGATCGAATCTCAAGGCACTTATGTCGTTTATCATCTCTGCCCCAGAATCCAAAGCCTTTTTGGCTACCTGAGATTTATAGGTGTCGATGGAAATAGGAGTGTTTATTTCTTTAGACAATGCTTCTATTACTGGAATCACCCTGGAGAGTTCCTCTTCCACTATAATTGGATCCGATCCGGGGCGAGTCGACTCCCCACCCACGTCGACTATATCTGCGCCTTCCCGAGCCATCTTTATTCCCTGTTTCACAGCATCCTCAGGCTCAAAAAACTGACCTCCGTCAGAAAAAGAATCCGGAGTCACATTCAAAGTTCCCATAAGATGCGTGCGAGAAGAAAGGTTAAAACTTCTCTTGGAGAAATTGAGCTTAATATCCCTCTTTTTCTGCAATATGGTTTGTGACATCACTGAACCTTTTTGGTTCTTCACATTTTTTTCTTAGGGGTTCCCTTTTGGGCATTGATTTAGATGTTCAGTCAAGAATGGCTGGTGTTAGGAATCGATTATATGCACTTGTGTGCTATCAAGATTTTTTAGATAATCCACTTCCTTTTATCAAGGCGAAGGCTTCTTTTCTGAGGGCATCTTTTCTTAGGGTTCCGCGAATGGCGGAGGTGATGGTCATAGAGCCTGGCTTTTTCAAGCCCCGCATGGTAAGACACATCTGTTCTGCCTCGATTACCACCAAAACCCCCTTGGGCTTCAAAACCTCCATCAACGTATCGGCGACCTGGGCGGTCAAGCGTTCCTGCAGTTGTGGTCTTCGAGCTAAAACCTCCATCACCCGGACCAATCTGGAAAATCCGGTGATCTTGTTATCTGAAGGGATATAAGCGATGTGTGCCTTTCCGAAAAACGGCAAAAGATGGTGCTCACATAAGGAATGGAAAAAAATATCTTTGGCGATGATCATCTCGTCCTGGTTGGGAGCTGAATAAAGCTTGAGCTGATCTTGCGGATTCTCCTTTAGCCCGGCGAATATTTCTTCATAAAAGTCTGCCACCCTTTTGGGGGTATCCTTGAGTCCTTCCCTTTGGGGATCCTCGCCCACCGCCTCCAGGATCATCTTTACTGCTTTTTCAATTTTTCTTTTGTTCATCTGAAGCAACGGATTCCGTGGACTTCTCCTTTTGTGATTCCAGTTTTAAGGGCTCCAGTTTTTCCCCACGCAGGGTTTTATCTATCTCCTCCCCATCCAAAATCTCCCTTTCCAAAAGTGCTTTTGCTAAAAGGTGAAGCTTGTCCAAGTTGGCGCTCAAAAGTTCGGTCGTTTTTTGTTCTGCTTCTTCAACGATTCGCCTTACTTCCTTATCAATTTCCTGAGCCGTATATTCACTATAATCCCTATGGGTAGCTATTTCTCGCCCCAGGAATATCTGCTCCTCCTTTTTTCCGAAAGTCAATGGTCCTAATCTTTCGCTCATCCCCCAGTCACATACCATCTTTCTGGCCAGTTCGGTTGCTTTTTCAATATCGTTTCCGGCTCCGGTGGTCAGTTCATTGAAAACCAGTTTTTCCGCCACTCGACCTCCCAGAAGATGAAGAAGTTTGATCTCCAAATATTTTTTAGAATGGGTATGTTTTTCGTCTATGGGGAGATAATGAGTAGAACCCAAGGAGAGTCCTCTTGGAATTATGGTCATCTTGTGTACCGGGTCTGATCCGGGAACGAGCTTAGATATGAGGGCATGTCCGGATTCATGATAGGCAGTGGTTTTCTTTTCCTCTTCATTCAGCACCAAACTTCTTCTTTCGGTTCCCATCATTACCTTGTCTTTGGCATCTTCAAAATCCTGCATGGTTACCTTATTGTGGTTTCTTCTGGCTCCTAAAAGGGCGGCTTCGTTTACCATGTTGGCTAAATCTGCCCCGGAGAACCCGGGAGTGCCTCGAGCGATAACGGAGAAATCAACGTCCTCGGCCACCGGTATCTTGCGAGTATGTACTTTGAGTATTCCTTCCCTACCTCTCACGTCTGGAGTGTCAACCACAATCTGTCTGTCGAACCGTCCAGGTCTTAATAAAGCTGGGTCCAGCACGTCCGGACGATTAGTTGCCGCCAGAAGGATCACCCCCTCATTGGATTCAAATCCATCCATCTCCACTAAAAGTTGATTTAGGGTCTGTTCCCTTTCATCGTGTCCACCGCCCAATCCGGCTCCTCTGTGCCTTCCCACTGCATCCAACTCATCGATAAAGATGATACAGGGTGCGTTCCTTTTGCCCTGATCGAAAAGGTCTCTCACTCGAGAAGCGCCCACACCCACAAACATCTCCACGAAATCGGAACCACTCATGCTGAAGAAGGGAACTCCCGCCTCTCCTGCTACGGCTCTGGCCAAGAGAGTCTTTCCGGTTCCAGGTGCTCCCAAAAGAAGTGCTCCCTTGGGAATTTTCCCTCCCAATTTTTGGAATTTTGCTGGGTCCTTCAAAAACTCTATTATTTCTTTTAGCTCCTCCTTAGCTTCATCTGCACCAGCCACGTCATTGAAGGTCACTTTGGGGCGGTCACCCGCCAAAAGTTTGGCTTTGCTTTTGCCAAATGAGAAAAGCCCTTTGGGTCCCCCCTGCATTTGCCTTATCATGAAAAGCCAGAAAACGATTAAGATTATCCAGGGAAGGGAGGTCAAAAGTATGGCCGACCAATTGGTGCGCTGCGGCTCGGCTTCTATCTCCACGTTCTTTGCCTCCAGCTTCTCCAACAGGGATGGATCTTCAAAGGGGATATGGAGTTTAAACTTGCTGTATTGTCCCGTTTTGTTTCCTTCGGTTTTGGTGATCTGTTGGATGAATTCTCCTTCGATATCCTTCTCCATCAAGGTCACCTTTTTGATATTTGAATCCTCCAATTGTTGCATGAATTCGGTGTAATTTATCGAAACCACATCTCCTTTTCCACGAGAGTAATACTGAAACAAGGAGATGGACAAAAGCAGAAGGATAACCCAGAAGATTAAGGTTCGACTGGCCTTCTTCCACTTAAATTCATTCTTTTTCCCCTCCGGGGGTCTTCTTTTATCAGGGGGTTGCCTGGGCGGACTCATCCGCCTTCTCTGATTTCGTTGCTCTCTTTTAAAGGGCTCATCTAAAATCTTCATTTTATCTTCACCTGACTTCCTCAAAAGTAATTTCGCGCCTCAAGCCTCTAAACTCTGATCATTCTTCAAGCTTGGCAATATAAGGTAAATTTCGGTATTGTTCATCAAAGTCTAAACCATACCCCACCACAAAATTATTCGGTATGGAAAAGCCTACATATTTTAAAGGTATTTTCACCTTCCTTCTTTTTTTCTTATCCAATAAGGTAACTACCTCCAAGCTTTTCGGATTCCTGGTCAAAAGATTATTTCTTATATAATTAAGGGTTAATCCGGAATCTATTATATCCTCCACTATAATTACGTCTTTGCCTTCGATATTGGTGCTTAAATCTTTGAGCAACCTCACCACACCTGAAGCCTTTTTTCTTGAGCCATAGCTGGCCACGGAGATGAAATCGATCTGATGCGGTATTCTCATTTCCCTGACTAAATCTGCCAAGAAAACAAAGCTTCCTTTGAGTATTCCCACCAGTATTGGATTTTTCTGTTTATAATCTCCTGAAATTTGTAGTGCCAGCTCTTTGACCTTTTTCTTTAGCCTCTCTTTGGAAATTAATGTTTCCAAATTATGTTTCTTCCAACGCTTAATCTGAATGCCGTCTGTTTGAAGTGCAAAAAATTTATTTTTGCAATTTAAAAAGTTTTCACATTTTGTTTACTGATACTTCCATCCTCAAAACCTTTTTAGTCTTATCGGTCACTTTAAATTCATCACTAATCCTATACCCTAAGATCCAGGCGATTTTTCCTCCTGCAGTTAAAAGCATCGCTTCGTCTCTTTCATAGCGGGGAATCTTCATATCTATTGAGAAATCGGCAACGCTTTTTGTTCCCTGCATTCCTAAAGGCTTGAATTTATCTTTTGGCCTTCTGTTACGCAGACGAAATGGTTCCTTTAGCTTTTCCCAATCCAAAAAGGCAACCTGCTCACCTTTTGATTTTATCTTTTGGGGCAACGAAGGTCGAGAAACGATCTCTGATTTTATTCGTATCCCCAGTCCTCGCAAGTCCTTCGTCCCCGGAAGAGAAATCGTATAATTATGCTGCTTTCTCTTTTCTATATAAATTGCTAAGTTCTCACTAGAAACCTCAGCCCAGGTATTGCCGATTAACTTGACCTTCCTCCCACTCTTTTGTTTTTGGATCAATCCCAGGGTTCGTTCAATCGTGTCAAATGAAAGCTCCGTCGAACTTGTAGCGAGCGAAGCGAACCTATCCCCGACAAGCTCCTTGACACAGAGCCTGATCATCTCTCTTTTTAAACAAATATTATAATCAATAAATCTCCTTAAATCAAGAACTATTTTATCCTTCTTCTTACTTTTACAAACAATACGCAAAATCTCTTCTGATTTTTTTTCAATATATTGTTGCTGTAAGGATATGATATTGGAGGCTCGATTTAAAACATCCACAATCTTAGGGTTGAATTCTTTCTTAATCTGAGGCAGAAGCAAAAGCCTTACCTTATTCCGAAAATAGTTGGGCAACAAATTGGACGAATCTGTTCTGAAGGATTGACCTTTTTGTTTTAAAAATCTTTCGATCTCTTCCTTTTTGATGTCAATCAAAGGTCTGATGATCTTTCCCCTTTTAGGAGGAATCCCAGAGAGACCTGACCCACCGGCACCTCTCAGAAGCCTCATCAAAAAGGTTTCCGCTTGATCATTGGCTTGATGTCCCATCGCTATTTTGTCTGCTTTGATCCTCTCTGCTAAGTCTTCCAAATAGCGATACCTCACTAATCTGGCAGCCTCCTCCATAGACAATTTCCTTTCCTTAGCTTCTTTTTTCACGTCGATTGATTTTGAAAAGAACTTTAAATTAAGTTTATGAGCTAAATTTTTCACAAACTTTTGATCCTCTTCCGATTCCGCACCTCTTAGCTTGTGATTCAGATGAGCCACACAAAGATTCAAATCGAACTCGTCCTTTATCTCTAAAAGAGCATAAAGAAGAGCCACAGAATCCGGTCCGCCGGAGACCGCTACCAGGACCTTATCGCCTTCTTGGAGTAAATCATAGCGATCTATGGTCTGCTTAAACTCCTTTATAAAAACTTCATTCTTCATCAAAATCTTCCTGAATGTTTCTTTACGGAAAATAGCCTTGAAAAGTTTTTTTGTCAAACAAAAAGGGCTGTACTCCCTTCCCCTCGATGGGGGAGAGTTAGGGAGGGGATGACCGAATGCCTCCGCAACTGTTCCCTTGCTCCAGGTTGGTGTTCTTCACCCACCGTCTAAAAGGACTTCACAGCTGATTCAGCAGATTAAGCTGATGTCAACCATTTTTATCTGCTTAATAGATTCGCTTCGCTCACTGCAAGTCCGTTTCATCTGCAGTGAATGATTTCTCCATCGTACACTCCTATCCTTCGTTTTTGAGAAAATTTGCCTTGCTTTTTCCTCTTTTTCGATATATATTTTATTTATTGGTATTTTATTCAATGTGGACATTTTGAAAATCGAGGTTTTATGCTCAAACGTTTCACTTTAATCCTCCTCCTCACGATAGGCATCTTTTTCTTGGCGGTTTTGTCCGCTTTAGCAGAATCCGTTGACACCGCTTGGGTGAGAAGATACAACGGACCGGCGAATTTGATTGATGAAGCTACTGCCATAGCCGTTGATGAGTCTGGGAATGTTTATGTCACCGGACATAGTTGGGGCGGTGAGACATCCTCAGACTATGCCACTATAAAGTATGATGCAATGGGAAGTCAGCTCTGGGTGAAACGCTACAACGGACCGGGGAACCGCTTTGATGGAGCTTTGGCTATGGCAATAGATGATTACGGTAATATCTATGTTACAGGATACAGCGATGGCGATGGGACCTGGGCTGATTATGCTACAATAAAGTATGATACCAACGGGAACGAAACTTGGGTTAGGCGTTACGACGGACCAGAAAGCTCTTATGATCAAGCTAATGCCATTGCGGTTGATGATTCTAACAATGTTTATGTGACGGGGTCAAGCTGGTGTGCTGCGACATGGTGGGATTATACCACTGTAAAGTATGACCCAAACGGAAACGAAGTCTGGGTGAGGAGGTACCACGGACCTGGCGTCTACTGGGAGGACGAAGAAGCTCGTGCCATAGCTTTGGATGATTCCGGCAATGTCTATGTGACCGGAAGAAGCGCTGGCACTTGGGCAGGCTGTGATTATGCAACGGTGAAGTACAATTCATCAGGCAGCCAACTCTGGGTGGCAAGATACAATGGGCCAGGAAACTATGAAGATGCTTCTTATACCGTAGCCATAGACGATTACTACAATGTCTATGTAACTGGAACAAGTCGCGCTAGTGGAGGAGGATATGACTACGCCACCATTAAATATGACGCAAGTGGAAATGAGCTCTGGGTGAGAAGGTACCGCGGAGAGGGAAAGGGCTCTAATAGCGGTAATTCCATAGGACTAGACGCGTGTGGTAATATTTTTGTGACCGGTAGAAGCTACAGTAGCGGTGCACACGAGGACTATGCCACAATAAAGTATTATCCAAGTGGAGATACCACCTGGGTAAGAAGGTACCACGGGCCAGGAGACGGCTATGATATTGCATATGCCTTAGTGGTGGGTATTTTCGGTAATGTCTATGTTACAGGAATGAGCAACTCCGACTATACCACGATTAAATATGATTCTTCCGGCAATGAACTTTGGATAAAAAGGTATGATGGCCCGGGAAATGGCCTGGACGAAAGCCGTGCCCTAACAGTCGATGGTTCTAATAATGTTTATGTGACCGGATATAGCGACGGCAGTGGGCTAATCTCTGACTACGCTACCATAAAGTATGTCCAAGGTTTTAGTCACATTTCGATTGTCGATTTTGCTTTTGCTCCACAGGTTGACACAATAACCATCGGAGATAGCGTTCGCTGGACCAACAATGGTGGGGAATCACACACCTCAACCAGCGACAGCAAAGTCCTATGGGATTCAGGGACTCTTGACCCTGGAGAGTCTTTCACTTTTCAGTTCAAAAGCGCAGGTTCGTATCCTTATCACTGTGAATTCTATCCGAGTATGGCTGGAACGATTGTGGTTCTGTCTACGGACGTCCAGGATGAAACTGGTGATCGAGAAAAACCCTCTGAATTTGCTCTTTCCCAAAACTACCCCAACCCTTTCAACCAAACCACCAAGATAGAATTCACTCTGGCAAAGTCTGGTTTTGTCAGGTTAAATATATATGATCTCTTGGGAAGAAAGGTTAGAACCTTAGTTTCCGAACATTTGTCTTCAGGTTATAAGTCTGTGCTCTGGGATGGGAAGAATGATTCCGGGAAAGATGTGGCTTCAGGAATTTACTTTTACCAGATAAAAATTGAAAATCCCGCATCCGGTGCGGTTGGAGATTTCTCTGAGAGCAGAAAGTTAGTGCTATTGAAATAAAACATCCTTTATCGCTCCCGCTGGATGTTATCATCCAGGGGAATAATCTATATGGGTCGATTCATCGAACCCGCTCCTTCAAGATTCAAAGAGTAATGGCGATTAGCAATCGCCATTTTCACACATATTAGCAATTCTTTGCGAACCCTCTAAGTTGTTGACGAGTAATAACTTCTGACGAAAATCGGGAGGCGTCCCCAGAAACCCCCGCCAATTTCTGCGTTCTTGCCAAATCGCCCACAATCTCAGCAATTGTATGTCTTTTATGCTAAACGAATTAAAAAAGAGCCAAAAATTGGCTATTTGGCACCACATTTGCGTTTAGTCAAAGAGTCAAACAGTGATAAATTTCAGGTGGAGAAATGATTGATGATGGGCGTAAAAAAACATTCGCAGGAAAGAAAATGGGGAGGGAAAGCTGGAATTATTTTGGCCTTATTCCTCTTCAACCAGGTTTATGCTGACACCGAGCCCATGGATATTGGCGAATGGTTTGACAGATATTTAGATAATCCTTTGAATATTCCTCAGTACGGTGCTCTCGGCGCGGTGCATCCTGATATGCTTTTCTTCCCGGATGGAGAGGATGAATACAAGTATTGGATGTTCTACACACCGTATCCCCCTGAGACTCACGAGAATCCCTCTTTGGTCCGCTCCAATGATGGTATGAATTTTGTAGATAATGGCGTTAGGAATCCTTTAATAGTCAGAACTGAGCCTTGGGAAAACCGACATTTGGCGGATCCAGATGTCATTAAAGTTGGCGATAAATGGTATATGTACTATATGGGAAGGGAGAGAGGAGGGACAGCTTGCATTAGTTTGGCAATCTCAGACGACGGTAAGAATTGGATAAAATATGATAGCAATCCTGTTATAAAACCTACCCAAAACTGGGAAAACAATTGGGTGGGCGCTCCGGCTCTCTATCATGATGGGCTAAAGTTCTGGATGTGGTTTTGTGGGGGATATGCAAAAGGAATAGAGTTGGCAAGCTCCGTAGATGGGGAAGACTGGATAAGAGAAAATAATGGAGACCCAGTACTAACAGGAACGGTTTGGGAATGGGACGCTGGGGGAGTTAGTCATCCGGATGTAATCTGCCACAAAGACACGCTGTGGATGTATTACTGGGGAGTTTCTGCTGCAAATCGCTATCGCCTTGGATTAGCCAAGTCAGTGGACAAGTTTAATTGGATCAAGTGTAGGTATAATCCCATTTTGGATATTGTTCTTGATAGCTGGGAAGGGCATTATATTTATCGTTCTTCACCAATCATCATAAGCGATACCATGTGGCTATATTATTCTGCTTATGACGACATGGGGACGACTAGGCCACGCATAGGTTTGGCAAAATCCTGGGACAAAAGAGATATTCATGTTAAGGAAGAGGGCGAGAGCGGAGCAGACCCATCTGCATTTACCCTTTCCCAAAACTACCCTAACCCATTCAACCAAGCCACCAACATAGATTTTACGCTGGCGAAGTCGGGTTTTGTCAGTCTGATCATTTATGACATATTGGGAAGAAAGGTTAGGATTTTAGTTTTCGAACATGTGTCTTCGGGTTATAAATCTGTGCTTTGGGATGGAAAGAATGATTCTGGCGAAGATGTCGCCTCAGGAGTTTACTGTTATCAGATAGGGGTCGAGAATTTCAGGGAGACCAAAAAATTAGTGCTGTTGAAATAAGAACTTCCGGACGAGAGTTTACTGTAGCGTCGGGGCTTGTCCCCGACGAACAACGTCGCACACAGAGCTGCGACGCTAAATTTTTGCGGCCGCATCGGGACTTTGTAGTCCTGGTGCCCTCGTCTGATATAGAGAGGGACATAGCGTCGGGATAACAATATCCCGATGCAACAAGAATATAAGTAGTCAAAGCGTTTTCAATTCCACCTTTTCCTTATCGGTATCCACCAAGGCATAAAAGCCATTCTTCAATGAACCTGGGTTCACCACTATAGAGTCACCGATGATTTCTTTTCCACGTGCTCCGTGAGCATGTCCGCAGAAGACCCACTTGGGTTGGTGTGTTTGGATGAGATCATTTACCACCTGGCATCCTTTGTGCTTCCCATCATCCAGATCCAAAGTTCCAACGGGCGGAGTATGTGACAGCAGAATTTTAGGAGAAGGAATATTAGACAAAAAGTTCAGACCATAGTCTGCTTCCCAGCGGGGAAATTGCAGGACAAAATAATCTTCTTTATCCTGTTCGGTGATTTCACCACCGAAGCCAGTCACAGTAAAATCTTTGTCCAAGGCAAAGAAGTTGGAATGGACGATGTGTAATTTGGAGTTCTTCTTATGGATTTCACTACGTTCAATTTTCATCTCCTCCCAACCGATTTTGATATACTGGTCCAGTGGAGAATCCACGTTTCCAGGGATGGTAAATAATGGAAGATCGATTTTTCTTGCAGTCTCGTAAAACGTATGATAAAACTGAGCGTTTTTCTTGATCTCTTCTTTGATTTCGGCTTTATCTTTGTCAGGAACTCTATTTTCGGATTTCGCATTTGCCCATTCGGAACACTTGGCTTTCCATTGCAAAATATCACCAGTGAATACGATTATATCCAATGATAAACTTTTTATGGCACTTTTTAGATCTGACAGAACGTTCTCCTTTGCGTGCCAATCTGAAATGGCTAAAATCTTCATCTAAGTCACCTACAATGAGAATAATGTTAAGTTGGAGTAGCAGAGCTTGCTCTGCGTAAACGCGACACAAGTGTCGCTACTCCTACTCTATTCAAAAAGATGATAACCTGCCTTTTCTAATCTTACCACCGCGGTGGGATAAGGATCACAGAATTCCTCCTCTAAATAACCATGAAAACCTATCTCCTTTAATTTCTGAAGCATCGTGTTTCTCTCTTGACTTGGCATAACCCGAGGATCGCTCATGCAGGCAACATGATATTCCAGGTTTGTTTCCTTCAAATTCCTAATGGCTAAATACGGCAATTCGTAAAATTTCCCCACAGCACCTGTTCGTTTTTGAAACCCCTCCGAAGTGCCAGCTTTCAGAGAAACTCTCACATGCAGATTCCGACTGAATTTATTTAAGCTCTTGACATAGTCCTGATCGTATCCCAAAAGCATCCCATTGGTTTCCAGTATAAAAAGATAATTGGTGGTCTTTACAAATTCAAGCACCCCGAGCAAATGATCTTTTCCTATGGTAGGCTCACCACCGGAGATTCTTAATTTCGACACCCTTTTCTTTTTGGCATGAAGAAGCAGATTCTGGAAAGCCTTTTTAGGCGTAAAAAACTTTCCGTGGGATTCAGGAAAGTCCCTGGACCATTCCACCCAGCAATAAACGCACCTCAAACAACATCCGATCGTATACCCAGTGGAAATTCCACCATAGACCCCCACCTTGTAAAATGCAGTATATTTGCGAGATGCTCCACGACAGACGATCTGTTCGGTCATTTTCGCCAACTCGATGGGATCAAAAGGAGGAAAGCTGGGGGTTATGTAGCGAGGATAATCTTGCATTTTATTTTGTGGTTTTTTTTCACCTCAACCTTTTTCGCTCTCTCTCCCGCCTCTGGCGGGATTTTCAACATGAAGTGGAGACGGGGAGATAGGGGGAGAGGTCTACAACCAATTCTTACAAAAATTTTTGACCACACACGTTTCACATTTTTCTTTGCGGCAAAAATCTTTTCCTAGTCTCAATAAGGCGGCTTCGAAATCGACAAGATGTTTACCCTTGACCTTATTCTTTTGGTAAACCGACTTCAATTCATTTAAAATCTCTTTTTTCGATCCTATCTTAAACGAAAGGAGTTTCAGATTTCTTGCAGATAAAATTACCAAATCGCTGGGGAGTGGATCTGCTTTCTGCCATGTGCCGCGCAACTCTCTTAGGAATATGTTTACTGTCACGTCCCCAATTCCTTTACCTAAGTTCTTGAGCTTTTTCTCCAAATCTGAGGAGTCTTTTGCCTCCAGATGCAGCTTATTCAAATCGCCCTGATAAAGTTCTACCAGCGTTCTCATTATCTCCAGAAGTTTGGTGGCAGTTTTAAAATCATATCGGACATATCCGCCGTCATCTAATATTCTTACCAAGCCGTCCCAACCGGTGTCTACGATCTTTTGAGCAGATAAGACATTTTCTTTCTCAAATTGTCTGTAGGTATTAATCACGATGGTCTCCGAGATTCTCGCTCCAAATAAGATCGAGGCAAAAAACCACTTGAGGACCTCTTCTGAATCTGCAGAGGAAAGGTCAATGCCCAGGGAACTGGAGAATCTTTGTCCCAGATTCTTCAGCAGAGTTTTGATCATTTGACCCTGTGACATAGAGTTTCTCCTCAAATTTATCAATAATCAAACCGTCCGCCTCATTTTTCTTTAAAGATACAATTAAGTCAACCTCTTTGCAATAGAGAAAGAGTGGGATTCCACAAGATGCGAGAATTAAATAGGCAGGTACCTGAAGAGATTCTTGCGGATTTGTGTTTTAAAGGTTGGGTGAGGTAAAAAAGCAAGGGATGAAAAATGAAAAAACCGGTCAGCCAATCAGGTAGATTAATTGGATGAGGAATTCTCACTCGTAAATGCATAATAATAAAACTCCGATCCCGGCCACGGTTCGGGATCGGAGTGACCAGCAGAAAGACTACCTGAAGGGGCAAACAACATTATTGGTTATACAAAAATTGTGCCGAAAGGGTGCGGGTTAAAGCAGACTCAAACCTAATCTTTAAGTATTTGCAAACAAATGAGTTGCCCTCACGGACGATATTTCATGTTTTTGTTCCTTTCTGGCTTTCCGCAAAAATCTGCGTCGAATTTGGGTGTTTAAAACTGAAAAAGGAGGTACTGGTTGTAGCATAAAACCTTAGTGATGATGGCAAGATACGGGCAAAACGCAAACGACTGCGGTTAATGAAAAATTGGGAAGCAAGAATTTAGAAGGCAGAAGTAGAAAGTGCGAAGGCTCAATTCAAACTTCTCACTTCTGACTCCCCACTTCTAACTTCTCACTTCTTCACTTAAGAATTCCCCCACCGTGAAGTGAGAACCGGTAATACAAATAACCTCGTTACTTTCTGCATTTTTCAATGCAAAAATATATGCTTGCTTGACATCGGGGATGATCTTGTAGGGTTTGCTTTCCTTGCGAACTACCTTTTCCAGTGATTCCGGATCAGCTGCTCTTTTGTACCCGGGCTTGGTGAGCACAATGAATTTGGCTTTCCGACAAATCTCCTTTAGCATGGAAGGATAATCCTTATCAGCCATCACCCCGAAGATGAAAATCATCTTCTTTTTTGGGAAGAATTCATCTAAGGCATCAACCAGAGCTTTTGTTCCCGCTGGATTATGAGCCACGTCCAATAAGGTTAGAGGGTTTCTTTCGAAGATTTCCAGTCTTCCTCTCCAATTCACATGATTGAGGCCATCTCTCACCGCTTTGTTATCAAGCTTCCATCCGATTTCTTTTAGTCTTGCCACGGTGGATATGGCTAAACAGGCGTTTGTAATCTGATGCCTACCACCCAAGTTCAATTCAAGACCCTTGTATTCGCCGAAATCAAAAATGGCTCGATCAACTACAAGCTGGTGAATTCTTACATTTCCTCTTACAAGGGGTTTATACTGAATTGATTTTTCAGTCGAGTTATTCAAAGATACAAAAAGCGGAGATTTTCTTTGGGCGCAAACATCTTTTATGACTTGGAAAACCTCTTTATTCTCGATTAAGGTAATGGTAGGAACCTTGTTTTTGACAATCCCAGCTTTTTCGAAGGCTATTTGAGGAAGGGTTTTTCCTAAATGGTTGGTGTGTTCAAGGCTTATGCTGGCGATGATTGAAATCAAGGGATTTACGATATTGGTCGCATCTAGTCTTCCTCCCATCCCGGTCTCCAAAACAGCAATGTCGACCTTATTATCCGCAAAATAGGAAAAAGCTAACGCAGTGGTTACTTCAAAGAAAGTGTAACCATTTTTGGTGATCTCATGTTTTAAATCATCTACAAAATCCAATATGAAGTTTTTATCAATGAGTTCATCTCCGATTCTGATTCTCTCTCGGTAGTCTACCAGATGAGGAGAGGTGTAAAGCCCGGTTCTGTAGCCTGAAGCAGAAAGGATTGATTGAATCATGGCTGCCACCGAACCTTTTCCATTGCTCCCCGCGATATGAATGCAAGGAAACTTTTGATGGGGATTCCGCAGATGGTTGGTCAAGGAGGTGATGTTAGATAAATCTAACTTGATTCCAAATCGTTCTAAGTTATATAAATAAGAAAGTGTCTCTTCGTAATTCATATACTCTTTTCTGATTGTCAATATTCAGTTATTCCTTGTCCCTGAATCGTCATTCTTCTATCCGTTTAATCCGCGTACTAATTATTAAAAATCGTAGTTTATTGACAATCCTGCCCAGATTTCATCTTCTTCGTTAACGGTTTCATTGGGGATGATCACATAATTGATGCTGGGAGTAAATGTCAGTTTTTGAAAAGCGAAATCCGTGGATAGTCCAAAACAGATGTCTGAGAGACCAGAGTCCACGTCAAAATTGCTGTATTGATTAGTGTAGCCTAAAAGAAAAGTTGAGCAAAAAACTTTTCCCCCAAGAGCAAAACTCTTTTGAAGATCCAGGGTCAGATATGATCCGTCTCCCAGATTGAAATCATAATACGCGGTCAAGCAGGGAGAGAGGGGAATGGAGGAGAAAGCGGTTCCCAAATAAATCTCAGGTGAGGTTGAATTTTTGTCTGGATAGTTAGGATAACTGGGAAAGGTGAAATAGCCAACTCCAGTGGAGAGGGTTATATCTTTTGGCAAAACCTTGTCATATCCCACAATGAAATCGAGCTCCACAAAGTCAGTGTCGACAAGGGCAATGGCTGACCAAAGATTAAGCCAAAGGCCACTTTTGCCAAAATTCAAAGTTATAGATGGTTGGACAGATGGTTTATTATTCGGAATTGTGTCGAAGCCTCGCCAGATATATCTGGAAACTAAAGTAAGATTCGAACTCATCTGAACTTCTGAAAGTGCAGGAGAGGTAAAGAGGAGAAGGAGAGATCCTATCAGGATTTTTTTTATGATTTTTCTTCTGATTCTTTTTGGCCGCACCATGCCACCAAATTTAAGTGAACGTTTTTGACCTGTCAATCGTAATCTATCATAGTTAGGAATTAAAAAAGAAAGTTGAAGTCTGAACAAAGATCGAAAAAGTGTTGACAAAATCGGATATTTGGTTAAATTAAAATGAGGGTTGAGCTCATCTGGCGTTGGGTTCGACCTTTTTTGTGGCTGTTTTGCAAGAACACTTACTTTAACTTCTAACCCTTCAAGGAGGTATCCATGAAGCGATACGCAACGATCTTGCTTCTGGGGTTCTTTTTGTGTGGTCTGGGATGGGGGAATTCCGCCCTTTTTGCCCAGCAAGAGGAGTTTCAAGAAAGAGCGGAGATAGTTGTTGATCAAAATACAACCCCAGACCAGATTCACAAGCTCTTGGCGGAGATGAAACAGAAGAGATTGGACAACCTGCGAGAATTGGGAAAAAGAATTCGTACAAAGGAAACCCTGGATCAAAGCCACTACGATGCGAAGTATTACAAACTCGATTTGACCTTGAATGATACCACCGAGATCATCTATGGATCTGTTTACATGTACGCCCAGGCTTTGGTGGATGGATTCATTAACCTGGAGCTGAACTTTTTTGACAATCCTCAGATGTACGTGGATTCAGTAAAGACGGGCACCACCTCACTCTCCTTTAACTGGTATGATGACCTTATTCGAATCACCTTGGATCGTCCATACAATCAGGAGCCGTTCGATGTGATTGTGTATTATCATGGTCATCCTTTGGAAGGTGGGCTGATGGCATTTGATTGGGGATATCATGGGAGTCCTTCTGTGCCGATTATCTCCACCTTAAGTGAACCATATTTTGCTCAATCTTGGTGGCCCTGCAAAGATCTTCCAAAAGATAAAGCTGATTCGGCGGATATCAACGTCACCGTTCGCTCGGATTTATACGTGGCGTCCAATGGGCTTTTGAAAGAGATAGTCGACAACGGAACCACCAAGACCTACATGTGGCATGAGAAATATCCCATCACCACCTACCTGATCTCCATTGCCGCTACAAATTATTCTATCTTTTCCAACTGGTATTATCCTGTTTCCAAGGATGTGGATTCCATGGAGGTTATATATTATGTTTATCCGGAGCGGCTCTCCGATGCTCAAGCTCTATACCCCATAACTCCGTCCATGATTGAATTTTTTGCAGATACCTTTGGTGAATACCCCTTTGTGGAGGAAAAATATGGGATGGCACATTTCACCTGGGGTGGAGCCATGGAACATCAGACCTGCACCAGCATTTCCTCCTCCTGGTATGCCGAGTGGGTAATAGCTCATGAGCTTGCTCACCAATGGTGGGGAGATTATATCACCTGCCACGATTGGCATCACATCTGGCTAAACGAGGGATTTGCCACCTATTGCGAGGCGCTCTGGGCTGGATACGCTTACGGAGAAGATTATTACCACACCTATATGGACTATTTGGAGTATACCGGTGGGGGGACTATCTTTGTCGAAGACACCACCAATGCCTGGAACATCTTCAGCATCATTGTTTATGATAAGGGAGCCTGGGTTTTGCACATGTTGAGGCACGTGGTGGGAGATGCTACCTTCTTTGATATACTCAGAACCTATTATTCGGAATATGCTCATGGAGTAGCGGTGACTGAGGATTTTCAAGAATTATGTGAAGAGGTGTCAGGCATGGATTTGGACTATTTCTTTCAGGAATGGATCTACGGCGAATATTTTCCAAGGTATCGGTATTCCTGGATTTACGAATCTGCAGGGCCTGGATATTATGACGTTTACCTCCACCTCGATCAATATCAAACCTCCGATCCCACCCATTTCACCATGCCCGTAGATATAACCATCACTGCTGGAGGAGAGGATAGCACCTTCGTGGCATTCAATGATCCCAGGCACCAAGATTTTCAATTCCGGGTGGAAGGAGTGCCCACCAATTTACAGTTGGACAAAGATCAATGGATCTTGAGATATAGAGCAACAATCTCCTACAGTATAAACATCGTGACCACCGATTTGCCTGGGGGTATACAATTTACCCCTTATGACGATACTTTGGTGGCAAAAGGGGGTACTTCTCCATACAAATGGAACGTAGAGAGTGGAAATCTGCCTGATGGTTTGGAGCTGGATTCTCTCAGCGGAGTCATCTCCGGCATTCCTCTGGTGGCGGACAGCTTTGATTTCACAATAAAGGTGACGGATTCGGCTGTTCCTCCGGATTCCGATAGTCAGCAGCTTTACATCAAAATTGAGCCAGGAAGCTTCACTCGAGGAGATGTAAACCTGGATGGAGAGATAAATTCAGCGGATGTGACCTATCTGATCAATTATCTGTTCAGAGAAGGACCTGAGCCTATGCCACTGGAATCTGGCGACGTGAATTGCGACGGAGTTATCAATTCAGCTGATGTTGTGTATTTAATAAATTATCTATTCAAAGGCGGACCACCGCCTTGTTAGACACTCAAGCATAATCTGACTACTTGAGGACAAATTTACCCCAATCCCTCGTACCGAGGGGTCGGGGTTTTTTATTATTTCATTTGAACCTGTTCTCGTTGCGTCAGGAGCTTGTCCTGACGCGCGGAACCGTAATATGAGGATGCCCTGATCTCGACAAAACCGCCGTCGGCCTATTTTTTGAGCTTATCTAATAGCCCCAATAACGTGAAAATCAAAGATAATTCAGGTCTAAATGGGTCAGTATTATCTTGACAAATTCTGCGAAAGCTTTAAATTCTATAACGGAAGGGTAAAAGAATTACCAGAGGAGATTTAGGCTTTCCAAGCCCAATTTTTGATTGAATGACTGGGTGATTTCTCTCCTTTGTTTTAGATGAATAAGTCCTCGTGAGCTTATCTAAGGTTATAGATAGATTTGTTTGGGTAACCTTTCAAAGAGAAGTCAGCCAAGAAGGAATCGTATAACCCACAAACCAGGAGGTAACCTATGGAAGGAGCAAAAGCTAAACCCTTAACAATGAACCACTCAAAGGAGGTGAGTTTTAGGTTTCGAAAAACTCTTAAAGTTCCGGAAAGAGCGTGATATCCTGATAAATCTCTTTTTTGTTGATGTCTTTCAGCAATGGTTCTAAAAGCAAAACCAGAAGAAAATATGTTCAAAGATTTGTTAGACATATTTAAAATGTTGGGAAGGTTCATGCCAGAGCATGGATCAAATCCCAACTCAATAAGGAGGTTGTCATGAGAATAGTAAGAAATGACAATTCTGCCCACGGTACGTGCCCGAAGGCATCCATGTTTTCGATCGTTTACCTGAAACAGGTTGTGGCACTGTTGGTCGTTGGTTTCGTCGCCTGGATTGTAATAGCATTAACAGTACGAAGCCAATGTCCTTGTGAGCAGGAGTATGCCTTTACTGGCGAGGCGATGTTAGACCGGTTCGGCTATTCGGTTTCCGGGGCCGGGGATGCGAACGACGAAGACTTTGATGACCTGATCGTGGGGGCACCCTTCAATGACGCGCCAGGCACCGAAGCCAAACGGACGTATGTTCACCCCAATAGACTGGTGATCTGTGGGGATTGTAATGGAGATGATGTTGTCAATTCGGTTGATCTCGTTTGCCTCCTCCAGTATCTGTTTGTTGGAGGACCTCCGCCAGATCCATTGTGCCAAGGTGATGCTAACTGTGATGGTGTGGTGGACAATGCGGATGTGGTCTACTTGGATAACTACTTGTTCCGTGGGGGTCCATTTCCTTGCTCGGAATGTTGCGATAAGAAACCTTCCTGGAAACCTCCCAAGGCTCCCGGAGACTTGAAGCGGATTGAGTAATCTGAAAAATGTGAAGTGCGAACCGTGTTGGCGACACGTGTGCGTTCCGCATCTTGATGAGAAAGTACGCACTTTCTGATTGAAAGCGCACTTCAGTCCCGATCTCGACAAAATCGGGGCGTGGGTATTTCTTAGGCTTATTTGAACCTGAGAACGAGCTTAAAGTTAAAGATGATTTGCTGGCTGTTGGTCTTCTCCGGACTCTGGCGGGAATAACTTAGGAATTTTTTGTGTTGGTGAGACCAGCCATGAAATACCAAGGGATAGCGGAGAACCTGAAGAGAATGCTTTCACCCAAAACCTGCAATCTATAACCTTAAAATCCGAAAGGAGCAACACAATGAAACGAAATTTATTGCCCTTGGCTGTGATGATTGTGGCGGTGCTGTTTTTCACCCCCCACAATGTGGGGGCTCAGTGTCCAGAAGATACGGTCGACCTGGGTATATGCGATACCCTATATATTGAGACGTTTGATTGTGACCATGCCTACGAGGCAGAGCCGGGTTCGTTCGATTCGGTGCGGGTTGCCATTTATGTCACCCATGATTCGAATAGCTTTTGGTGGGAAGGCGGAGAAAAATACGTGCAGGACTCCATTGCCTTTTTCCAGGTTCCTCTTGTTTTTTGGCATCAGCCAGAAGGCTGTGCGGATTCGGTGATTTTTCCCGATTGGGATCATTGGAATAACACCGCCATGAATCCGTATGATCCCAGGATGTCCCGGAGCATGTTCCGTCACATTGTGGATACTCATACCGGTGACACCACTTTCAACCGCATGTTGCGGATGGTGGAGAATTACCATCCGGCCTGGGAGGTGTACACCGATATAGAGTCTCACTCCTCCGACGGCGACTCGGGTCATGTGTTCCTGGCCCTTGTGCCCACAGGGTCTTGTCAGAGATGGGGCGAGGGAAGCAGAGAGCTTCTTGCCACTTTAACCTTCCATGTTTATATGTCCGATACTTGCGATTGTACTGAGATATGTTTGGACAGCATGTTCTGGTCTCCAGCAAGCCGGCTGGTCTTCACCAGATACGATGCGAAAAACTATACCCCGAGGCACTTCCTGCCGGTCAAGGACACCATCTGTACCACACCTACCACTAGCTGCATACTTGGACCGCCGTGCGGTCCCTACAACTTCGGTTCAGGAATCGCAGGTATGGCCTACGATCACAGCAGAGGTCTTTTCTATCAAGTGGAGGTTGGTACCCCTGGGGGCATTTTCGCGTGGGATCCTATAACCTGTAGCCTGGAATATCCTCCGTGCTCACTAGTACCTTGGGCTTTGCCCCAGCGAGGAATTGCATATCGCCCGGATGAGGATGTTATCTATGTGGGAGGCTGGGATGAAGGGATTATTTACAAAACTACGCCTCCGCCTTATTGCGAACTGATAGATACATTTGACATGAACTGGCACCCTTACCTGGGGAAGATCTCTGGACTTGCCTGGGATGATGATTATGGAGGTCTTGTTATCGCCTCCAAAGCCGTCCCAGATTATTTGGGGAAGATAGATTTTGAAAATAAGGAGCTAATCTGGGACAGTCCGATGTTCTGGTGTGACGATACGACCAGTGATACCAGTTGTGCCGGACTTTCGTATAGTGCCGGTTATCTGGTGAGTGTCAATACTTCCCAAAATTCTGTGGAATTCTTTTTGAATCCGGAGTTTGATGCATTTGAAGCTGATACTTTTTGTTATCTACCGCTGGAGTGGCTTGTCGGGGGTGTGGGTTTTTCAGAGAGTCTCGTACCATGGGTTAGTGACCAACCAGGTTATTCGAATTATTCGCTGACGACTTTGGTCGATTCGGTTCCCCGGGTGATCGCCATGATCGTTCTACCCGATGACAGTGCCTCACTTTATGACACGGTGCGGATAGCATTAGCTGACGAGAGGGGACAAATTGAGACGATAACCAGTGCCCTGTTCGAATATTCACCCAATGGGACAGACTGGTATTATATCGGGGAAGATTTTGATGGGGCAGATGAGATGGCGAGTTCAGTGGGTCCTGACACCACAGTGGGGGATGGCTGGAGCGGGTATTGGTGGACTGGTTCCTTATCTGAGGGATGGTACATTATACGGGGAACCTTTTATACTGAGTTCGGATTGGAGTCATCGGATAGGATTTCAGTCCATGTAGATTCCACACCCGCTATTCCTACGATCTTGTCTCCTGAGTTTGAAGCGGCTGTGGGAGAGTCTGTGGAGATACACTTTACCATAACGGATACAACCGGAATAGATTCTGTGGTGGGGGCGATCGCCAGAGCAGATTTCGATTACAACAAAGAAGTTCCCAAGTTCAGACAACGCGACTATAATCCCGGTGGAGATACCAAATGTGGGCCTACTGCTGCTGCCAGTTGCCTATGGTATTGGAGCCGCCACGGATTTGCCGGACTCGGAACTTCGCCTAGACTGAGGAGGGCGTTAAGCGATGAAGAGATGGTGAACGAGCTCGCCCAAAAAATGAGATGGAGACATCCGGGTGGTGTCGCATGGAACAATCTTGTAGAGGGAATCAAAAAATACATTGATCAACGTGGATTTGATTTTAAATTCGAGGAATATCGTCGTCCGGGACGCCGTGCTAAATTCGAGGATTATAAACGTGAGTTAGAAAGAAACCGTGAGGATGTAATACTTCTGCTTAGACGTGATGAACCGGCACAAGGCCACTACGTCACCGGAAATTCCCTAAAAAACAGGAGGAATGCAGACGGCACTTGGGACATAGATTTTATGGATCCTTGGCGAGGAGATGCTCCATGTTACTATCAGTCAAAATGGGATGACATCGGCGATGATGAAGAAAGCGAGGTTGATTATAGTTTTGCTGGAGAACCGGTACGATGGAAGGTAAGATGTATGGTCTCTGTATCGCCAAATAGAGCAGATAAAACTATTCCGGAGATTATTAAGTTTCGCTTATATCCTCCGATTCAAGGGGAATATCATCTCAAGTTCTCGACTGAGGAGATGCTACCGGGAGAGATCTGGTTTCTCTCTGTCCAAGCTTACAAGACTTTCCCCGGCCTTGAAACGCTCTATGAGGATTATATAACCGTTGTGAAATTGCTCCGCGGGGATGCCAATGGTGATGGGGTGATCAATTCAGCTGACGTTGTATATTTGATAAACTACCTGTTCAAAGGTGGACCTGCGCCTGAGCCTCTGGAGGCTGGAGATGTCAACTGTGACGGAATCATCAACAGTGCTGATGTGGTTTATCTGATCAACTATCTGTTTAAAGGAGGACCGCCGCCAGGATGTGATTAAGTCCACGTCTGATATTCTCTGCTGGGGCAGGGGCTCGTCCTGAAGGGTTTATTCCCCTGCCCCAGCCTTTTGCCACCTCTAACTGAAAGCGCATTCTTACCCCGACCCCGATTCCATCGGTGTCGGGGCTTTTTTATAAATTTGTTTGCGTATTAAAAAAAAAATTTTATTTTCTCATCTATGCTGAGCGAGGTTCGCGCAAAGATAACTCGTTGGTTTGTCAAGTCCATTGGGAGATTAAAACTCTCAGAACAGCAGGTTTTAATCATCCTGTCCGTGGTGGTGGGTGTGGGTGGAGGCTTTGGAGCTATGATCTTCCGTTGGCTAATTGGATTTTTTCATACGCTCTTCTTTGACTACGGCACTCTCCTTTTTTCTCAAATAACCTCTCATCCTGAATTTCTGATTCCTTTAATTCCCATGGCTGGAGGACTTTTGGTTGCTCCCATTACCTATCGTCTGGCTAAAGAAGCCCGAGGACATGGCGTGCCAGAGGTTATGTTGGCTGTGGCCTTGAGAGGGGGGATTATTCGACCCTTAGTCGCCCTGGCAAAATCCATTGCCTCCTCCATTTGCATCGGCTCCGGCGGGTCGGCAGGAAGGGAAGGTCCCATTGTACAGATAGGATCTGCTCTGGGTTCCACCGTTGGCCAGATTTTTAAGATGTCGGGAGAAAGGGTTAAAATATTAGTTGGCTGTGGAGCGGCCGCTGGAATCTCTGCCACTTTCAACGCGCCCATAGCTGGAGTCCTATTTGCATTGGAGATCATTCTGGGCGACTTCACCATGCATGCCTTCAGCCCGGTGATCCTCTCCTCGGTGATAGCCACGGTTATCTCTCGTGCATTTGTGGGAAACTATCCTGCATTTACCGTCCCCCGTTATGATCTGGTGAGCGTATGGGAGATGCCCATGTATATAGGCTTGGGACTTTTGGCGGGCGTATTTTCTGTTCTTTTTATAAAAGTTTTATACAAAAGCGAAGATGTTTTTGAAACCTGGAGGATCAACAACTACTTAAAACCTGCTTTTGGTGGATTGATGTTAGGAGGTTTAGGCATTTTTTTTCCTCAACTTTTTGGTGTGGGATACGAAGCGATCAGTTCGGCATTGCATGAGGAGACGGTGGTGTGGGTTTTATTCTTCTTGATATTTATGAAAATAATTGCCACCTCTTTGACCTTGGGTTCAGGTGGTTCGGGAGGGATTTTCGCTCCATCGCTTTTCATAGGAGCTATGTTGGGAGGATTTTTTGGAAACCTGGTTCATCTTGCCTTCCCGGAAGTTACTGCCACCCCTGGGGCATATGCCTTGGTGGGGATGAGTGCGGTGGTGGCTGGAACCACCCACGCCCCCATCACTGCTATGCTCATCATTTTTGAGATGACCGGAGACTATCGCATCATCTTACCCCTGATGCTCTCCAGCGTTCTGAGCACTCTTTTGTCCCATAAGTTTTCCCGAGAATCCATCTACACCATGAAATTGGTCAGAAGGGGCATCAACTTGAAAGCAGGAAAGGATATAAGCATCTTGGGCTCTGTTTTTGTGAGAGAGGTTATGAATACCCAGTGGGAATCGATCTCTCACTCCATGCCCTTAGGTAAACTTCTGCCGTTCGTGGAATCGAGCAAGGAGAACATTTTCCCCGTGGTTGACTACAAGGGGGATCTGGAAGGAACTATATCTTTTCAGGATATCAGGAATTTGATAACCAAGAGGAGTCTGGACGATTTGGTCATCGTAAAAGACGTGGTCTCCTCCAATCCTCTGACCCTTTTTCCCGATGAAACCCTGATCAGCGCACTGCAAAAGTTTGGCTTGCAAGATGTGGAAGCTTTGCCGGTGGTGGAAAGGCACAATCCCAAAAAGCTGATCGGTGTTCTAAAAAGGGGAGATGTGATCTCATATTACAACAGGAAGCTGATAGAAAAGACCAGCAAGGGTTAGCTGAAGGAGAATTGGGAGTGTTCACTTTTAGATAAACGCTCGTTGGGCTTGGGCGCCCAGCACAAATGTGAATTTTTGGGATAAAAGATCACATTCCCTTTATAGTAGTGATTTGCCGCGACCTCGACAAAGCCGAGGTCAGGGTATTTCTTTGCCCATTCGAACCATAAAAATAAGGTCAACATCAACGACAATTGAGGTCCAGAAGTGCATTTCCTAGCTTGACAAATTAGGTAAACGTTTTATATTATTTAGTGGAAAGGCAAGAATTGGCAGAGGAGAGTTTAGTTTTCTAAGCCTAATCCTTCATTGGATGATTGGGTGTTCCCTTTGTTCTGGATCAACCAGTCGTCAAAAGCTTCTTATGCTTTTTGATCTTCTTTTGACCACCTGGCTGATTAATTATTAAATTTTTCTGACGGTTCACGCCGAAGCGTGAATCAAACCTCAACTCAATAAGGGAGGTGTTATGATAACCTTAACAAATAACAGTTCTTCCAACGTGCCGTGCCGGGAGGCATCTCTCGTTTCGACTGGTTGTCTGAGGCACCTTGCGTTATTTCTGGTCGTAAGTCTGGTCGCCATAATCGGAGGAGCCGCAGCAGTGTGGGGTCAATGTCCTTGCACCCTGAGCTATACGTTCGATGGCGAGGCGGTAGGCGACTGGTTCGGCTATACGGTTTCCGGAGCCGGGGATGTGGACAACGATGGCTATGATGACTTCATAGTTGGCG
>SMTZ1_10006713_pt1 | contig 30198 bp, 24 predicted proteins | sample DeeMarSWOR136_30_FD_25667 | JGI IMG/M metagenome (IMG submission 25667) | reverse complement strand
GCCCGCTAACGGTGATAGCGTCCGGGTCGTCAGTAAAGACATTCCCTGCATCGAAAAATACAAGTCCAAAGATGCCTTGCTCTTTAAGTAGAGGGAATCGGTATTCAGTATTGAAGATCAGCATCTGATTACCACCTATTATGTCGCCCGGATAGCCGGTTGCAGGATCCGCCGTTGCAGGATCCCTGGGGGAAATGGAGAAGGCCTCAAACCCGCGGACCGAGTTAATTCCACCTATTCGAAACTTATGATAGACGGGGAGCTTTTCACCAGACTTCTCATCGATATAGCCCCCTCTCCCCTGGACAAGAAAAACGGTTTTCCAAAACAGAGGGAAATACCAGGCCGATCTGGCCACAACTTTATTGAACCCCACATCACCCCCCAGAATCCCGCCGGCAGACTCGAAGTTGAGACTATTTATTGACCCTTCGGTTGTCAGAAAAGGCCTGTCTGTGGAGTCTCGCGATATGCCGAGGCTGAAACTGCTGGTCACGTTTTTCCCCGCCATTTCTTTTATCTCTGCGGAAGCCGTTTCCGCTATGTCGGAAATGTCCGCACTGTCATAAGAGTATCCTACCGATCCCCTGGTATATTCATCAAGGCCTATAGAGAGTAAAGGAAATCCGAATCTAAAACCTCCTCCTAGACTGTCCACCGTATACTCGTCATACTCCCGTTCCCAATTATAAACAGTGAACGTACCGGATAAGGGCTTATCAAAGAGCCATGGCTCGGTAAAGCGGATATCGATGTTCTGCGTCCGGCCTCCGATCATAGCTGAACCCACTAGCTTTTGCCCACGACCAAAGAGATTGTTTTCAGAGACACTAAAATTGCCGATGGCACTCTCAAACTGGCTATATCCCACGCCAAAACTGAATGAACCGGTGGGCTGTTCCTTTACCTTTAGGTCCAGTACCATGAGATCATCCTGGCTCCCCTTTTTTGTCTGCACCTCCACATCTTCAAAAAAGCCGAGTCGGTAAAGATTCCTGGTACTTTTTTGGAGTGCTTTGCCACTGAAATATTCACCCTCGATGACGGCGAGCTCACGCCGAATTACCTTATCCCTGGTTACCGTATTACCGGTAATGTTTATCCTTTCAAAACGGACCCTGCTTCCTTTCGATATGCGATAAGTGATGTCCACCACATGGTCTTCATCATTCGCATTGACCAAGGGGGATACGGCAGCGTAAGCATACCCATCATCCGCGTAAGCGGTACGAAGGGCCGCTGTGTCCTTGCGAACCACTTCTCGACTAAAGAACTCTTCCTCTTTTATGTTGATACTCTTGAGGAGTTCATCGGTGGGTCTAATGAGATCCCCTTCTATTTTCACTTCATTGACCCGGTATTGAGGACCTTCCACGATTTCAATGGTGATGATGATCCCCACGTCCTTTTCAAAGGATATCTTTGGCTCCCCCACTTTCGCTTTCATGTAACCTTGATTCTGGTAAAATGAAGTGATCTTCTGGCTATCAAACTCCAGCTTTTTCTTGTCCAAGAGTCCTGACTTTGTGACAAAGGACAGAAAACCCTTTTCACTGGTTTCCATAATATCTTTGAGATCATCATCATCGAATTTAGAATTTCCGACGAATTCAATCCTTCTGATATAGATTTTTCCCCCCTCTTTGATTTCATAAATCAATGCGACCTCATTTTGTGGGAGCTCTTCAATCCTCTCCTTGATTTCCACATTGTAATAACCCTTTTGATGATAATATTCCCTCAGTCTGTTAATGCTCTGTATGATCTCACCCCGATTGAGGATGGAATACTCTTTAATTCCAACTTCTTCCTTTAGTTTTTTATCTTTTTCCTCTTCGTTGCCCTCAAAGACGATCCGGGCAATGGAAGGTTTTTCACGCACGGTGAAGATGACAACTTTTCCCTTGGCCCCGTCTTCTGTCTCTGCGCTTACGTCTGTAAAAAATCCCAGTTTGTAGATGGCCCTCAAATCCTTATTGAGTTGCTCAGGGTCAAGCCCGTCTCCTTTCTTGCTTTCAACCATGGCCAGGATGGCCGCGCTCTCAATCCGCTTATTCCCTTTAACGTCAATAGAGTCAATCTGCAGGATGCCTGCGACCTGATTGTAAATGCTCGTCGAAGCCCTTTGGGCGGCATCGGACAATTTATCCAAATCATCCTCCACCATAAAGAGAGAAAAGGGAGGCTTTTCCCCGGTTATATCAAAAACCTTTAGGTCCATGCTGATTTTCGTTCCTATTTGCGTGAGGCTTCCCGCGACGACCCAGTCAGCCCCCATGTCCTTGCCAATGGCCAAAATGTCCTTCTCTTCCATAACAGGCAGAAAGGCCGATGGATGTCTATCGATCACATCAGGACTGACCATGTTCAGCCCCTTCTTGGCCAGGCGGGCCGTGAGCATCTCCTGTAATCCCTTTCTGAGATGGTCCAGAGGCTTGGGCGCATAAATTCTGAATGGCAGCACAGCCACCTTTCCCTTTTCTTGCGCGTGGACCCAAACAGGCAATAGCAAGCAAAAAATCATGAGAGGCGCTATCCTGGGAATCCTCATATGCAGAAACAACAATTTCATGTGATACTCGTTCAAACCCATAGACTTCTTTCACAAAATCCGCCCATCCACTATCTCCATCTGCCGCGACATCTTTTCTGCAAAACGCTGATTGTGTGTGGCTATGACCAGGGCTAAGTCCTCCTCCCTATTCAGTCGGAGCAGGAGATCCATAATTCCCTCCCCGGTAATCCTGTCCAGATTCCCGGTGGGTTCGTCAGCCAACAATAGCTTTGGCCTCATGATCAAGGCCCTAGCGATAGCCACCCGTTGCTGCTCACCGCCCGATAGTTCCCCTATCCGGTGATGCATCCTATCTTCAAGTCCAACCTTCATGAGCATCTCCCTTGCCAATTCCATCGCTTTCCTCTTGTTCGTTCGCGCAATCAGACTGGGCATGAGCGTGTTTTCCAGGGCATTAAATTCGGGAAGGAGGTGATGAAATTGGAATACGAACCCTATGTCCCTGTTTCTTAGTCTACACAGGGCCGCTCCATCCAGTTCATTTACATCGCGGCTCTCAAATCGCACAGAGCCTTGGGTGGGCGGCTCAAGGGTACCCATGATATTGAGCAGAGTAGATTTTCCCACGCCCGAGGCCCCGGTGACGGAGAGGCTCTCCCCGGGATGGACCACTAGATCGATGCCCTTCAGGACCTCTATAAGGTGTCCACTGTGGGTAAATGACTTGTAGATGTTCACCAGTTCAATCATTGGGTGCACCCGCTCTACTCATACCTGAGCGCTTCAACAGGATTCAGCCGGGAGGCATGCCATGATGGGTAAATGGTGGCCAAAAAAGATATCACCACGGCAGCCAGGGCTACGAGCACCACATCCCATGTCTCTACCCTGACGGGCAGGGTGGAGATGTAGTAGATGTCCGATGGTAAGACCTGCAATTCATATTTTGCGATGATTTGGCAGAGCCCGAGCCCTGAAAGCAGGCCGGCTATGGTCCCCACCACGCCAACCAGCAGGCCCTGAAACATGAAGATGGCCATGATGCTCCTCGCTGTCGCTCCCATGGCCCTCAGGATGGCCAACCAGTACGATCATGGTCAAGATGACGAACATGGTGAACTTCTCAAGCTTGAGGGCGGAGAGGAGGCTCCTGTTCATTTGCTTCCAGTCTTTGGTCCAGTAAGGGTAACCCAATTTTTTCTGAATGGAGGCACCAATAACATCCGCTTTGAATTCATCCGTGACTTTAACCTCAATACCTGTCACCTTATCTTCCATGCCCAAAAAATCCTGGGCCTCTTTCAGGGAGACGAAGACCATATGCGCATCGTATTCATACATTCCCGAGTCAAATAAGGCCGTGATCTTATAGCTTCGACTGTGAGGTATCCTTCCCAAAGGTGTCAATTTCCCGTGAGGGGAGACGACGGTAAGGAGGTCGCCCACCTGAACCCCTAAGAGCTTGCATAGTTCGCTCCCCACGATAATGCTCGGGAATTCCTCATGGGTGCGGTCCAGGGAGGATAGTCTCCCCTGCTTTATCATGGACTCAATACCGATCACCTTGCCCGCTGTCTTTGTATTGAGCCCTCTGAGAATGGCTCCCGAGACGGTTTCAGGCTTCTTTACCATCACTTGGTCATAAATAAAGGGGGTGGTGGCCACAACGCCCTCTATCCCATCTACCCGCGCAGCGATTTCCTCATAGTCCTTGATGCCGCGCTCATAGCTCAATACCAGCAGATGGGAATTTACGCCCAAAATTTTTGACATGAGATCGGCCCTAAATCCATTCATAACAGACAAAACGACGATCAAGGCCATGACACCAACCATAACCCCAAATACAGAGATAAGGGTGATGATCGATATAAAGGCCTGTTTGCGCTTGGCCTTAAGATACCGAATGCCTAAAAATGACTCGAAAAACATACTTGTTGCTCCACCATAAGAGTAGGCATTAGGCAGTAAGCACTAAGCACCAACCTGTCTCCCCCAAGTACCGCCTACTGTTTACTCCCTACTGTTTACTCCTTGGCTCTCATATGAGGGAAGAATATGACATCCCGAATGGAGGGTGAATCGGTAAGGAGCATCACGACCCTGTCAATACCAATGCCTTCCCCAGCGGTAGGGGGTAGGCCATACTCCAAGGCCACGAGGAAGTCCTCGTCCATGAACTGGGCCTCATCATCCCCTGATTCACGCAGGGAAACCTGTTCCAAGAACCTGTCTCGTTGGTCGTCAGGATCGTTCAATTCCGTGAATGCATTGGCTATCTCCTTACCACCAATGAAAAGCTCGAATCGGTCAGCAATCTTTGGATTGTCATCATTCCTGCGAGATAGGGGCGAAATTTCAATGGGATAGCCAATGATGAAGGTCGGTTGGACCAGCTTAGGCTCTACCATTTGGTCAAAGATTTTTGCCAATATCTTTCCCAGACTATCTGTTCTGGATAGGGTTATGTCTTTGGACTGCGCAAACTTGGTGGCTGCGCTTATGTCGGTCAAAACCTCTTCTTGAACCCCGGCCATATCTCTCAGGGCATCGAACAGTGCAATTCTAGGCCAGGGAGGCGCAAAATTGATGGTGTCCTGCTGGTATTCAAGGGTGTTCTTCTCAAAGATCTCTTGCAGCAGGTGACTGAAGAGCTCTTCTGTAAGGACCATGAGGTCTTCAAAGGTGGCGTGGGCCATGTAAAATTCGAGCATGGTGAATTCAGGATTGTGCTGAATGGAAATCCCCTCATTTCTGAAATTGCGATTTATTTCAAAGACCCTCTCCAGACCCCCGATGACCAACCTCTTCAAATAGAGCTCCGGGGCTACCCTGAGATAGAGATTCATGCCCAGGGCGTTATGAAAAGTCTTGAAGGGTCTGGCGGTGGCGCCCCCGGGGATAGGTTGCATCATGGGCGTCTCAACCTCCAAGAAATCCCTTTGTATAAAGAAATTCCTGATGGACTGAATGATCCGGTTTCTCAACACAAAGACTTCTTTCACATGGTCGTTGGCGATGAGGTCTAAATAGCGCTGCCTGTATCTTGTTTCCACATCCGTCAATCCATGCCATTTTTCCGGAAGGGGCCTCATGGACTTGGACAGCAGAGTAATACGATCTGCAAGGAGGGTCAGTTCACCGGTCCTGGTTCGAAAAAAGGTCCCTTTAATACCGATAAAATCACCCATATCCATATGCCTGAAAACCTCGTACTGCGCCTCACCCACTTTGTCCTTTCTGATATACGCCTGGATGCCACCGGTCCTGTCCTTGAAATGGATAAAAGAGGCCTTTCCGAAACTGCGGATGGCCATTATCCTCCCTGCCATGGAAAATGATTGCTGTTCCTTTTCCAAGGCCTTTTCATCCATGGGGCCATAGCGTTTTTCGGCCTGGGCGGCAGTCATATCGCATGGGTATCCTGCGGGATACAGAGGAACGCCCATTTCCCTGAGCGTGTCCGCTTTCTTCCTTCTCTCCTCAATGAGCGGGCTTGTTTTTTCCATGATAATCTTATCAGCTGAGAGGAATTGTTTTTAGGGGAAATCAGACATTATCTAATTATTTGCATAAGTTGAACGTATGCTTGTAATCCAAATGCCCGGGATAGTCAAGGTAAAAGAAGGGGGCGTCCAGAACCTATCTCCAATAAATGGTCAACTTGGAGGGGAGATAAGAGAGGGCCTTTGGCAAACAGCGATCAGGCAGTAATCTATTAATTTCACATAAATTTCATTTTTAATAAAGGTTTTGTTGACAATCCCAATGGATTTGATATGGGTGGCGCTGAATGTCATGGGACCGATTCCACGCTTAGAAACGGAGCTCCAGCCCATTGCCCAGAAAAACGGGTAGTGCGTCCACGGAGACGAGAAAGAAAGTAGGGTTAAAGGTAGAGGAGAAGAAAATGGCGCTTCCTGTTATGAAAAATTACATCAACGGAGAGTGGGAGAGTTCAGAATCAAGCACCATGGGAGACGTGTGGTGTCCCGCAACGGGTGAGAAAATCGCCGAGGTCCCTTATTCCACGGAAGCAGAATTGGGTATGGCAGTAGAGGCTGCCAAGGCCGCTTTTCCGGAGTGGCGGCATACACCTCCCCTGACGCGGGCTCGCTACCTCTTTCGACTCAAGGAACTCTTTGAGGAGTACTTTGAGGACATCGCCAGGGTCCTAGTCAGGGAAGAGGGTAAGACCATCGATGAGTCGCGTGGCGAGGTGCGGCGCATGATCGAGAATGTGGAGCATGCCACGGGCGTAACCACCATTATGACCGGCTACTCCATGGAGGATATTGCTGATGGCATTGACTGCAATGCGGAACGCATGCCCATAGGCGTCTTCGGGTGCGTGGCGCCATTCAACTTTCCGGCCATGGTTCCCTATTGGTTCATGCCATACGCCCTAGTTACGGGAAATACGTACATCGTGAAGCCCTCTGAGCAGGTACCCATGACCCAGACCCGTATCTTCGAGATCATCGATGAAGAGCTAAACCTGCCCGAAGGTGTCCTGAACATGGTCCACGGGTCCCGTGACGTGGTTAATGCCATGTTGGACCATCCGGACATTAAAGGGATCTCTTTTGTAGGATCCACGCCAACCGCAAGGCATATTTATGAGAGGTGCGGCGCGACGGGAAAGCGCGTACAGGCCTTGGGAGGGGCCAAAAACTGTGTGGTTGTGATGCCAGACGCGGATCTGGACCAGGGTATGCCTTCCCTCATCACCTCTTTTTATGGCTGTGCGGGTGAACGCTGCCTATCAGGTGCCATCCTGGTGGCGGTGGGTGAGGTTTACGAAGAGCTGAAAGAGAAATTCGTGGCCGCGGCCAAGAGCCTCCGCGTGGGAGACGGTCTGGACGCTATGACCCAGATGGGCCCCGTTATCAGTGCTGCCCATAAAGAACGTGTATTGGGGTATATTGAAAAGGGTTTGGCTGAGGGAGCCAAGCTCATCCTGGACGGACGGAACATCCAGGTTAAAGGCTATCCCAACGGGTTTTTCGTGGGCCCAAACGTCTTTGACAAAGTGAGTCCGGACATGACCATCGCCCGGGAGGAGATCTTCGGCCCGGTGGTGCCCATTACGCACGTGAAGGATTTGAACGAGGCCATTGAAATGGTCAACAATAGGGGCTTTGCCAATGCGGCCTGTCTATATACAAACAGTGGTAAGGCCGCCCGGGACTTCAAGCACCACGTGCAACCCAGCATGCTCGGGATAAATATCGGCATTGCCGCTCCCATGGCCTTTTTCCCCTTTGGGGGAGCTGGAGACTCATTCTTCGGGGATCTCAAGGGGCATGGCCGGGAAATTTTTCAGTTTTTTACGGACACCAAGGTGGTTATTTCGCGCTGGTTCTGATCCGCTGGTAACGTTCAGAGGTGTTGGCATGGCCTGTACTTGCTCTCCGATTCCTTTTTGAGGCCATGCCCCAATTGAACACAACTGTCATTCCGGGCGAGCAGAACGATCTTGGGCGAGACTCGGAATCCAGCAAGGTAGGGGGAAAATCAAATCATTCTGGATCCCCCGCCACTTTTGGCGGGGGATGACGAATTTCGAAACAGCCTCTCAAGAGGGAGGGGGTCGTTTTGAGGTTGAAGGACAGGTGCCCCGCCATTTGAGGCTTGGAACTGCACTGAAAGGGATGAAGATGGAGCTAAAGAACTTTGGTAGCATCATGGGTTTTGCCGCAGAATTGGAAGCGGCTGACAAAGCGTTCTATGAAGCGGCAGCCGCAAATCCGGCCTGTACGGCGCACAAAGACCTGCTGGAGGCATTTGCCAAAGATGAGAAGAAGAACGAGAAAAATATGCTCCGTGCACGACGTGAAAATGTGACTGAAATGGTCTTGGAGCCCATTCCCGACTTTAGCAGCGAACCCTTTGACAGCAACCGTGAGGTCACACACGACATGGGTCTGGAGCAGATCATGGCTCGCGCATTGGAGCTAGAGGAGAAGGCCCAAAGCTTTTACAACCAGGCTGCCGAGAAGACCAAAGGGCTGGCAGAGATCTCCCGGGTCTTGGCCAAGACCGGGAAAAAACGCGCCGTGAATTTCCCTAAGGGAACACTGTTTAATAGGTCAAGGATGAAGGCATTCTTTGCCGGGGGTATGGGGGTCTCTTTTCAAGACCGCAACCCAAAAGACGCCTCTACTCCTTACCGCCCCTATCTCCAATATTCAGGGCTCCGGGAACAGGCCCGCCCGCCTCGCCTGAGCGAGCAGGCTCGCAATGGCGGGCAGGCACAGAGGAGATCCATCATTGGGCTGCCGCCATAATGTTGTTACACTTTGGTGCCGTCCCACAACCACCGGGCAAATGGTTGTCGGCTTGAAAAGAGACCCCCATGCCCCCGGCTGAACGAACTTGCGATAGATGCCCCGCCTTTTAGGGCGGGGAGATTTAGTCATGCGGAGGAGTAGTTATGGGTGAGCGTATTGGTTTTATTGGACTGGGCATTATGGGGCAGGGGATGGTCCGAAACCTGCTGAAGGCGAATTTTGATGTAACCATATGGAACCGGACTGCAAAGCGTATGGCGCCTCTGAAAGAGTGCGAGATTATCATGACCTGCGTCAGCGACACCCCTGATGTGCAAGAGGTGGTTTTGGGCGAAAAGGGTGTCATCCACGGAGCCAAATCAGGCTCCTTGGTTATTGACATGAGTACCATTAGCCCTCAGGCCACGCGCGAGATGGCCTCAGAACTGGCCGAAAAAGGTATACATATGCTTGACGCCCCCATGAGCGGCAGCAGGGAGGGGGCGGAAAACGGAACGCTCACCATAATGATCGGTGGCGAGGCAGAGCAGGTGGCACGAGCCATGCCCTATTTCGAGGCGATGGGCAAGACCATTACCCATATGGGTGGCCATGGGGCTGGGCAAATGGTGAAACTGGTCAACCAGATTCTGGTGGTCGTGAATACGCTCGCTGTAGGGGAGGCGTTGCTTTTTGCCCAGGCGGGCGGGCTGGACCTTAAGAAGACATTGGAGGCAGTGACCGATGGGGCCGGCGGAAGCTGGATGCTGAAGTATCGCGGGCCGCAGATCATTGAGCGGGATTGGCAGCCCGGCTTTATCATCGATTTGCAGCAAAAAGACCTGCGCCTGGTCATGGAAGCCGCCGACCAACTGGGGACTCCCGTGATAGGAACCAGTATAGTTTTCAACCTATATCGTACGCTTCAGAGAGAAGGGCTGGGTGCGCAGAGCAATCATGCCCTGGTCAAAGCGCTAGAAAACCTTTCTGGTATCCGAATAGGGGGTTAGCCGTTAGCAGGCGAAATCAATGGCTTCAATGGTTCCCTACAAAGGTATATCTTGCACCTACGGTGTTCGGTATCCAGCGATCCTTGAACTTGTCCATGAGAAGCCTCTGGGCGTAATATCCCGTGCAGTGCAGAGCAGAGATGTGGCTTAATTGCCGTTGAGACAGGTAGCTGATCGTCTCCTCCATTTGGGTTTCATCTGCATTGTTCAGGTGTAGACCCCCTATCAGAGCGTATATCCTTTGTTCGGGGAACATTTCCTGAGCCCGCATTAACGTATTAACAACCCCTGCATGACAACACCCTGTTAAGACGACGATTCCCTTGCCTTCTAATTCAATGAAGATGCTCTGATCATCAAGTATTTTGTCATGAACCCGTTCGCCGTCAACTTCCACAAAGGCATTGGGCATCCCCGGTTCAAAGTAGGTCTTTTTAGGAACTTCACCAGATACATGGATACCCGACCCGAGGTTTGAGGGAGCAGACTTTGGCTCTATTCTGGATCCGAATTGCGAAAATACTCTGCTATCCATCTCCCAAGCTTGCAAGGCTCGCCACTCCTCTCCAGAACATGGAATAGAGATCCATAATGATCAATATGGCCATGGCTAAGGACCAGAAAATCAAGCTGCCCAAAATCCAGTTCCAGGATTCCTGCGTTGTGGGGCAGTACCTGGTTACTCCTCCCAAAATCATATAGAATCTTCTTGGTCATCCCTTTGTCGTATACCTCGATCCAAAGGGAAAGACCCTGTTCGGCCCATAATTGGGACGCTCTTCCTGGAACCGGGTAGGTTGCCACCTCCGTTGAAGGGACAAAAATGTCAATATAATTATCAACAAGAACGGTAATGTCGATTCTATCAGCCATCGCTTCTCTGCCTCCTGCCAGATCAAAGTGCGGGCCGTCGGCAGCAACCCACCACAAACTTTGTTTTAAAAAGGGTTCTAAAGACAAACCCTTTTAAAAAAGCTGGTGTGATGTCCCGGAAGTTCTTTGCATGGTTAAGTCGCATAAGACGGGTCATTGCGACCCCCGCACAGGCGGGGGGAAGCAATCTCTTCTTGCTTCCTTTTGCGTGTCTGCTAGCATTAACGAGATTGCTTCGCCCACCGCATCAAGTGCGGGATCCTCGCAATGACTTTGTTGTTTTTTGTGTCATTCAAGTTATTTTTGGGACATCACACTAGGTTTCTACCTTTCCCTGTAATATTTCACAGCCCCTGGATGCATGGGAATGCCGAAACTCCTCCCCATGTCTTGCTGCTTGCCCAGCGCGATCGCTTTTGTGACCTTTGTGTAACGCTGAAAATTATCAGCAATGCTCTTAGCAATGGCATAGGCGATGTCATCCGGCATATCCTTGCTGCAAAGGGCAACAACATACGCGACTATTCCTTTAACCGGGTAGTCTACGCCCTTATACGAACCTGAGGCCAGGGTATATGGGTCTAGCCCCTTGTGTCTCTTCACTACAGTGGCAATTGCATCATCGGATAGAGGGAGAAGCTTGATCTGGTGTTTGCTGCCGGCCGCAATAATGGGGGGTGCCGGGTAAGCCATGGCACCGTAAAGGATGGCCTTTATATGGCCGTCGATCATCTGTTGTCCCGCCTCTCTGAAGCTCATGTAACGTGTCTTGAAATCTTTAAATGTCATACCGTAGGCTTCCAGGACGTATCTTGTAACAGGTGCAATGGCTGATCCCTTTGGGCCCGGCGTCATGGCTTCGCCTCTCAGCTGCGTCACATCATTAATGCCGGAATCGGCCCAGACCACGAATTGTGTGGGCTCTGGAAACAGAACGGCCAGCCCACGGATATTTTGCAGTTTGCCATGCTTTTTGAAGAATTCTGTGCCCTCCCAAGCCTCTGCAGCCATAGTGGAAAAGGAAAAACATACATTCGCTTTTCCTTGGTCGATTGCCACCACATTGGCTGCGCCGCCCAGGGGAAGTGTGGAACCTTGTATCTTGGGGTTGGCCTTTTTTGCATCATTGAGCATCGCTGTACCCAGTGCTTGCCATACGCCACCCGCAGGTGCGGTGCCCCAACGGACCTCGTAGGCTGACGCACCCGTGATCATGGGGGTTACAGAAGAAACGGCAACTGCCCCAAAGAGAAAAACAAAAGCAAGAACCATCTGTCTTTTAAACATCTTTCACTCCTCCTTTTCTTAATACATTTAATGATTTGTTACATATCAACCATGGACCGTCCAAAAAGCCGAAAAGCGTAACGTCTCCCCAAATCTTAATTAGACCTGTTGTGCCTCCCTCAATCGTGCACGCTGGAGCCACTGTACCAACAGGAGAAGGGCCAATAGCCCTGCCCCCAAGGTGCTATAGATTCGGTTTGGATAAATCAGGAGAACAGCTGCCAGCAATGCAAGGAGCCGCTCATAGAGCTTGAGATGTCGGAGGAGATATCCCTCTCCCGCAACAGCAAAGCAGAAGGCCCCCAAACAGGCCGTAAACACATCGAGGGCAACCTTCCAGAGGGGGCCTATGAGCAAAAGGGACTGTTCATAGGCAAACATGATAGGAACCACGAAGGCGATCACACCAATGCGGAAAGCCACCCAACCCGTGCGCCATCCATCTGCCTTGGCAATAGCGGCTGCGGTAAAGGAGGCGGCAGCAACGGGCGGCGATATCAGTGAGAGACACGAATAGTAGAAAGCAAACAGATGGGCCACATAGTCAGGTAGCCCTAAAGCGATTAAGGCAGGAATGACCGTGGCCACTTGCACAATATAGGCAGGCGTCGTTGGTATGCCCAAGCCAAGAAGCAATGCGATGAACATTCCCAGTATAAGACCAACGAAGAGACTTCCTCCGGCCAGGTCGATGAAGACCGTGCCCAGACGGTTCCCAAGCGCCGTGATATCCACTGAGCCTATGATGATCCCTGCTGCTGCTGTGGAGATGGTCACGATGAGCATACCCTTTGCACCGTCTTCTAGGGCGGCGAGTGTTTTGGCAAGGCTTAGACGGGTCGTTGAGCGGAGTTGACAGGCCAGGAGGGCAGCTAGGACGCCATAGCCACCTGCAAGCCGCGGGGTGTAGCCGGCAAGGAGTAAGTATATTAAGACCGCGATGGGAATGATCATATGTCCGTAGTCTTTCAGCGTACGCCCTAGTGTGATGTCCGGCTGAATACCAGATAGGTTGAGGCGCTTGGCTTCCAGGTGCACCGCGGAAAAGACACAGACGAAAAAAAGTATAGCGGGGAACAAGGCATAGTAGATGATGGTTCTGTAAGGGATGCCGCTGAATGCCGCCATGACAAAAGCGGCGGCACCCATCACAGGAGGCATGAGCTGTCCCCCAGTAGAGGCCAGGGCTTCGACGGCTCCAGCGAATTCAGACCTATAGCCTGCTTTCTTCATCATGGGTATGGTTATGGTGCCCGTCGTGGCCACATTGGCGGCACCGCTACCCGTGATCGTACCCATGAGACAGCTGGCAATGACAGCCACCTTCGCCGGCCCACCCGACATGCGGGCAGTCAGCCCAGCCGCTATATTGCTGAAGAGGTGGGAACCGCCTCCGTGCATGAGGATAGCCCCAAAGATAATAAAGAGGGCAATTTCCGTCGCCGACACGCCCAGAGGAACACCAAAGATCCCACCAAGAGATAAGTAGTTGAAGTCCACCAGCTCAATCCAATTAATGGGTGATGTGTGAAGGAATCCTGGGAGATAGGGCCCGACAAAAGGATAAATAAGAAAGGCGATAACGACGTAAAAAAGAGCCTTGCCAAAGACACGCCTCGTCGCCTCAAGAACCAAGAAGATCATGGCTATGCCGAGGACTTTTTCATACCAGAATAGGGGGGTGATCAGCCTGAAACGTTCCACCATGACCCATTCGTAGTGGGTCAAAAGATAGCCGATACCAAGAATGGTGAAGGCCACAAGACTCCAATCGAACCCATTGGGCTTTCTCGGGCCCATTTTTTTTGCTCCCCAGACATGAACCAAAAAAACGAGAATCAGGCCCAACCCCAAATGTATGCCTCTTTGAATGAGGGCATCAAAAGCACCCAATATGGCCGTCAAAATCTGAAAGATAGCCAGGACAACGCCTACTATCCCCGCTATCTTCTGTTGCCAAGGCCTGGCCGTCCAAAAGTCTGTCCACGTGTAGGGTTTCATCAATATGCCGCCTCTCTTTTTGCCAGGGCTTCCTCGTTAATCCTCAAGTCCCGCCTCTCTCATTCTTCTTTCGAATGGCTGCCCAAACTCTCTGGGGAGTCAGAGGGGTCTCGAAAAAGCGACACCCTGTAGCCGTGGCAACGGCGTTGCAGATAGCCGGTGCCGTTGGAATGAGTGCAGGTTCCCCCACACCTTTTGCTCCGTAAGGGCCTGAGGGCTCCGGATCCTCCACAATAATCGTTGTTATCTCAGGGATGTCCATGGGCGTTGGAATGAGGTATCCCCCAAAACTTGGATTAAGGATATGGCCCTGTTCCAAGTGCACATGTTCCATGATCCCGTATCCCAAACCCATAGCGACACCACCATGGATCTGGGCTTCCACGGCACTTGGATTAATGGCCTGACCCACGTCGTGGGCCGCAATCACCTTTAATACGGTCACCTGACCCGTTTGCCTATCTACCTTCACCAGCACTGCCTGTGTCGCAAAGGCGTATGTGTTATAGGGAACGCCCTGACCTGATTCCGGGTCCAGACGGGTTGTTTCAGGATTAAAGTAACCTTTGGATTCGAGAGCGAAACCTTCAATAGCTGCGTGGTGGATCAATTCATCCAAACTGACAATTTCTGCCACATGGTCAGAAGAAAAATGTTCGTTCTGGAATTTTACAGCACCTTCAGGACTGTTAAGAAGGTGCGCAGCATAACTCATCAAATCATCCCTGAGGCCCCTACCGCACTCATATACAGCTCGGCCTACCACGTAGGTGAGCCTGCTCGCCGTGGAGGTCCCACTATCCGGTGTGACATCTGTATCAGGCCGTCCGAATCTGATTCTTTCCATGGGAACGCCAATACTCTCTGCGGCGATTTGACTCAAAATTGTTGCAGCGCCTTGGCCCCCATCGGTCACGCCTGCGCACACCTGTATGGTCCCGTCTCCCCTGCATGTCATATGGACCTGTGCAGGATTGGGAATCCCCGTGGCTCCGATGCCATAGAACATGGAGGCTATCCCCCAACCGTAGAAAGAATCCTCATCACTGTAATGCCACCCTTGGTCATCCTCTTCAATATATCGACGGACTTTGTCGCAGGTTTTCCCGAGCCCCACACTATGTTCCAGCTTCTGACCCGTTATGGTAAATGAGCCCTTTTTGAAGTAATTTTTCTTTCTGATTTCAATGGGGTCCATTCCAAGTCTTTGGGCGAGCAAATCCATTTGAGTCTCGTGCGCTATCGCCATTTGAGGAACGCCAAACCCGCGTAGTGCTCCGGTGTTGGGGTTATTGGTATAGACACAGGACCCATCCACTGCAACATTGGGAATATCATAGGGTCCTGAGGCGTGGACGGCCGAACGAGTGACCACGGAGGGACTGAAGCCCGTGTATGCCCCGGAGTCTGCAAATATTTTGATTCTTGCAGCAACGAGCTTGCCATCATTTAGGGCACCGAGGGTATGTTCAATAACATAAGGATGCCGTTTTGTCGAAGAGACAAACGATTCCTCCCTTGAATAGACCATCTTGGAGGGACGGCCCGTTATGTAGGTTGCCAGAGCACAATAGTAGGCTGGAGATATACCTGATTTACCGCCAAAATACCCGCCTACGGTGGACAGTATGAGCCTCAGTTGCTCCGGGTCAAGATTCAGGATGGCTGCCAACTCGAGATGATCCGCATTGATATACTTACTTGGTGTCCAGACCGTCAATTTGCCATCGTGATAACTTGCTACAGCTGCTTCAGGTTCCAGGTAGGCATGTTCCGCCATCTGGGTACGGTATGTATTTGATAATACAATATCCGCTGAACGGAGTGCCTCCTGCACATCGCCATGTCTTATGCTCCTTACCGTGACAACATTTCCTTCCTTGCGAATGGAGGGTGCTTTTGGATCCATGGCCTCTTCAATGGTAGAAACAGGAGGAAGCTCTTCCAGTTGGAGCCTCACATGTCGTGCCGCTTCCCTGGCCAATTCCTCAGAAGTGGCTGCTACGAGTGCAATAGGATCTCCTGTGGCATTGATTTCATTTTCACAGAGAAGATATTCATCCTTTACCCTGGGACCCGCACGATTAGACCCGGGTATGTCTTTTGCAGTGAAGACACCGATGACCCCGGGAATGCCCAGTGCTTCCCTGCCGTCTATACCTTTTATGCGGGCCCTCGGGACATGGCTTCTGAGCACCCTGAGCCGGAGCATGTCAGGAAAATGCATATCAGCAGCATATAAGGCCTTGCCTCTAAGCTTCTTTTCTGCATCGATCTTCAGGGTGGACTTGCCCACCATTCGCAACATGAACGTCTTTCCCTCTCCATCCAATTTTTAGCTTGGCTTGTAAAAGTTTTTGTCTTTGCTTAGTTGCACAATGCTGGATACCTTTTGATCCGCTGTGTCGATCTTCTTTGCATCTTTATGTTTAAAATAAGATCCGCAGAATGGGCAGTGGAACTCCGCATCAAGTGAAAGGAGGGAGACATCAGCATAATATTCTTTTGAGCAAACAGGACAGGTGAGGTAAAAAATATCCATCTCACATTCTCCGCATATCAGGTGGCCAGATAATCTTTCAAAGATATCTTACTTAAAACATCCTCGGGGACGCCCCCTTTTACAGGAAACGGCCGGTCCACAGGCTTCGTCGCATCGATGATCATCCCACTTCCTCTGATCTCACTCCTGAGAGAGGGGTCCAAGACATGTCCCTGAAGATTTTTCATGATTTGAACATCGCTTTCCGGTTGAACTCTTGTGGACACGGCCCACATGACATCCTTAGGGTTATCCAGGTCAATATCTTCATCAACAACGATAGCGATCTTGATAAAGTTGCTGGCACTGAATGCTGCATTGGCCGCCCGCATGGGTTCTCCCTCCACCTTCTTTTTCATTTGGATAATGATGGTCAAGGGTCCCCCTGAATCGACCCATCGGGTGTCCGTAACATTAGGAACGGCTCCTCTTATGGTGCGGAGGAGACTGGCTTCAATGGGCAGGTGGGCATTCAGATGTTCGGTTTTGCAAGGAAATATATCGATGATGATTCCATCAGAACGGAAATTCAAGGCCTTGGCCTCGAAAAGCCAAGAGACCCTTTGAGGACCCGAATACCCCGTATACTCGCCAAATGGACCCTCTACCGTTCGCTGCCCCGCGACGATCTCTCCCTCAATGACAATCTCTGCGTCTGCCGGAACATAGAGCTCCTCTCCATATGAAAGGGAGGGCGTCACGCGAATATCATCATCGAGAAAACTTCCCGCCACTTTGTACTCATCTCGATCCAGCGGGGTCAGAAGCGCGCCCGTCATGTGAAATGCGGGGTGATGGCCTAGGACAACGGCTATGGGAAGATTTTTGCCCGCCTCTTCCGACTCCCTGAAGTAGGACCACAGGTGTCGAGGCGACATATAAATGCCTAAATGCCGTGGGTCCAAGTACATCATTCGGTTCCAGGATATGTTATATCGCCCTGTCACGAGGTTCTTTGATACAACGATGGGCGTGAAGTAGCGATCCCCATCCATGTCCACATGCCTAACCATGGGGAATATGTTCAGATCCAGATCATCCCCATTCACCTGATTTTCATTGACAGGGGCGTCACGGGGAGAGAGGATGGTCATCTCCTTCTCACGGTCTTGTCTTTCAAGGATCTCTTGCATAAGCTGGATCCTCGGCGTGTCAGGAGGAAGATCAAAGGCCATCGCCATTTTTGAGAAGGTTCCAAACGTATTCATCAATAGTTTGAATCCATAATTGTTACGACTCAGCGCTTTCGGGGACTCAAATAATACCGCAGGCGTTCGTCCCGTAGACTCCAGTTTATCCATCACCGCGGTGGCTTCGAATTGATCAGGATCCACTCCTTTCTTAACTCTAACCAATTCTTCCGGCGCCTCACGCTCAACGGTTTCAATCCATGCTCTTAAATCTTTCACAATTCCCACCTCGTTGTCTCGAAGTCAAAAATCTTAAGCTCTGGGTCTGGTCAGCAATCCTTGGCTTAGTCGATAAAATGCGTACTCGCCTTTGGCGAGGTTGATTTTGAAACTGACAAAAAACTCACTTACTTTAGGCATTTTAGGCACTTTAGAACACTTTAGGCACTCTAAAGGGGTAGTGCTCGGTAAAAAGCCCCGTTCTTTAAAGCGGGTAGGTTTCACTTGCGGACTTTATGGCCTCTATGATTTTGACATAACCTGTGCAGCGACAAAGATTGCCTGATATGGCCATCTTTATCTCTTCCTCTGAAGGCGTCGGGTTTTGATCAAGCAGGCCCTTGGCCGAGAGGAGCATCCCCGGGGTACAAAACCCACATTGCACAGCGCCTTTTTCCAGAAATGCCCTCTGAAGGGGGTGCAAATCTCTCTCATCTGCCAGGCCTTCTACAGTCAGAATTTCTCGCCCATTGGCCTGCACAGCCAGAACAAGACAGGCATTAACCGGTTTTCCATCCATGATCACTGCGCAGGCACCGCAATCTCCCATGTTACATCCCACCTTGGTCCCCGTAAGTCTTAGTTGGTCCCGAAGCACTTCTGATAGGGTCTGATTGGATTCGACACGGATTTCGTAGACCTTGCTATTGATCGTAAGGGTGATCTTATTATCCATTTCAGTGGGCTCCTCCACGTGTTAGCGCATTTGCCAACGCCATCGCCAAGGTTCTCTGGGTCAGGACAGAGACCATGTCACGCCTGTAATCGGCAGATCCCCTTAGATCGTCAATGGGCTGGCTTTCCTTGGAGGCGGCCTGACCCGCCTTGTAGAAAAGCTTTTCGTCGGGCTTTTCACCCATGAGCATCTCCTCAGCCGAAAACGCTCTCATGGGCGTGGGGGCCACAGCGCCCAAGACAATCCGTGCTAATCGAATGGATTTGTGGCCCTCATCTAATTCAAGGTAAGAGGCCACATTGACTATGGAGATCTCCAAGGCCTTTCTTACACCCAGCTTGAGGTAGCCGGATCCCGAGCTTGCCTTTGGTTGTTCTATGAGGACTTCTGCCATGATCTCGTCGGTTTTCATGGCCGTCTGACCGGGTCCCAGGAAAAAGGAGTCAAGAGAGAGGGTCCTTTCTCCAGATACACTTTTCAAAATAACCTTGGCCCCATGAGCCATAAGCGGGGGCGGTAGATCAGCAGCAGGTCTTGCTGAGACGAGATTTCCCCCAACAGTTGCAAGGTTTCTGATAAGGGGGGATCCGAGAGCACTTGCACCCAAGTTTAGGGCGTTAAGGGACGAACAAATCTCCGCAGATTTGGCCAGCTCTGAAACGGTCTGACATGCCTTTATCCTGAGCATCCCTCCGGAGAGATCCATCCCTGCGAGTTCCTCAATCCGTTGGAGGGAAACCAGATTCTGGGGCGAGATGAGCCCTTGTTTCATATTCACGAGCAGATCTGTTCCGCCCGCTATAGGCCTGGCCATCGCTCCCAGATTCTCCATGATTTGGCAGGCTTCATCCAGCGTCTTTGGCTCATGATAATGAAATTTTGGCAAAAGCATCTTTTGTCATCTCCTCGCCATCCCTTTCTCGGGACTCATCGCAAGCCGTCCTCTTTCTTGGCTTCTTCCAGCTTTAGACCACCCACGCGGGGGTGCGGTCTGCCGCAATCTGTAACAACGAGTGCTACAAGGATTTCATTTGATCTGGGTGCGTCATCCACCCTCACGGTCATCGCATCAAAATGGGAACGTACAAAAGCAGCGTCCTTATAATGGATCGGGACATCAATCTCCGTACCCATGCCACCCATCTTTTTGGCAGATGGTATGATGGCCTTTCCGCCACCAAGGGCATCACGAAAGGGTTTACCCAGCTTAGGATGAAGGATGGCCGCAGCATGTTCCCGTTCCCCGTCTTCCCCCACAATGGCCGCCTTTCCATAACTTTCAGCCCTCTCGGGCGAGATTCCCAGGGCATCCACCGCCATCTTTCCGAGAATCCCTCCCAGCGCCTCCCCGATGTCCATGAGAGAGGTCAAATCATCTGCAAATTTGCCTGCAAAGGGGTTTTCAATAACGGCAATGGCCGCAGCCCGTCTCCCCGGCGGATCCACAGGACGACCAGAATCCATATGGATCTCTTCTACAATGGTGAGATATTTTCTGACCTGCATAAGCGATTCCTCCTTCCTTTTATGGCTAAATGAATAGGGATCTTAGTGTCTATTTTTTTCTTGTTTGCATATGGGATAACCTGCTTCTCATGAGGCAACAAGCCTTTCCCGAAAGAAGTCACTCATGGCGAACTCTCCATCAACAGCAACAAAGGCCCCAAGAATGATCTGTTTTCGGACAAGCTCTGCCGTTTTTTCCATGGCACTGGAGAGTGCCCTTGACTTTTTTTCTTTGCTCAAAGGGCCAACCCTGACCGTAACTGGGATACCGGGAATGTCTGTATCCGGATCAATCTCCTCAGCAGGTCTCTGTATTACATGTTCGTCTTCAATGAAACTGGCGTTGGCGGCGGCCGTGGCAGCCGCATCTGCGATGGATGCTGTTTCGGCAATAATCGTTGCTGCCGAAGCCACACCTCTTGTGAAGCTTCTCCCTCCCAGACCACTGCTGGCGATGCCCCAGGAAGATCTTTCAGAATCCAGTTGGATCACGTGAGAGCATGCCTCTTCCCCGACTACGGGTCTTATACCCACCTTCACGGGTTCACCACCACGGAGCCTGACGGAGACGTCACCCCCGTTATTGACAACCACTTTGGTCATCCCCCGTTCGTAGAGATAATCTGCAACAGCATCCGCAATGGTCCCAGCAACCGCTGCCATGGGGGTAAGATCCTTGTCACCCGTGCGCATCACGCTGCGGACCATCTCCTTGGCTAAAGGGTCATCTATGGCTTGTGAATTATTTGGTACGCCTCTGCCCAGCAAGTGCCTGAGACGGGCAATCCGTTCAAGATAGAGAAAGGATTCTTCGGCAGCCTTCATGCCCATTTCGGGTTGAGGAACCTTGCCCACAGAAGCCGTGATGACCAGCCTCATAGGCCCGCACTCAGCCATCACATGACCGCCTTGGAGTAATTTGACGGTTTTCTCATAAGACATCTTTTTCTTCTACTCGCGTGGAGAAAAAGGTTCCTTGGCATTAAAGGGTTTCATGGCTTCCAAGTGCCCGCCCATTTCCTCATAATCCCGGAGCTTCATGGTGTACTCGATAGGACAGATGGTGGCGGGGGTAGGCGTCCAGTAGAAAAAGCCCGTCTTGACTCTTTCCACATCTACCAGAAAGTTTATCCCTCCTCCAGGCAAAACGAAAACTGGGGCTCCTCCAACGGTCAAAATGGCCCTGCTTTGGTGAACGGCCTTGGTCAGTTTTATGGGATAACGAACCACACCAGCCCTGGCGCTACCTCCGGCGCCGCCCATATAAATGGCTGAGACGAGAGATGGTTCACAGCTGGAAGAGATGGCGTCAAGGGCCCTTTTGGCCGCTTCTGATATAGGGAGTTCATGGAGACGGCCATCTTCACCGAGCTGGAAAAGGGATGCCTTTTGACCCGTGGTCTCCGTGATCAGTACTTGCATACCCACCCGGGCCACCTTCTTGTCAATCCTTGCAATAATGTCCAGGGGGTTCGTGATGGAGGTTCCGCCCCATCCCTTGCCATGGTCTCCGAAGTAACGCCCGGGGGTGCTTTCTCTAAACTTCAGCCTCACTCCCGATGGCCTTGCCCCCACGAAACGGCCTGCAGCATGCTCGCTCATCAAACCCGTGATATGGGAGTCCAACACGATGGCCTCATCGGCTGATTCCAACAAAAGGGGCGCAAAAAGGCCAAGGGTTGCACTTCCGCAACCTACTCTCATGTTGCCGGGCTTTTGGCCATCAATCACAGGGGCCTGACCCACCTGAAGCTCAATTCTACTGCCTCCTTTGATTCTTAATTTCACTCTTTTTTTATTTGCTATCTCGCTGATGGTTCTGGCCACCAGGAGGCCATCTCGTTCAGTCAAGAGATTGACGCCGCCGATGGACAGCATCTTGGAACCATACTGTTCTGTCACGACCATGCCCACTTTTCTTTTGCCCCGCATTAAGTCCGCACCCTCTTCGCCAAGGTTCATGTCTGTGTCTATTTTGACCATGATGGAGCTGTAGCTAAGGGGCGCTTCGGTAACCACGGTCACCACATCCACATCTTTCCGTTTGCCTTTTACAATAAAAGGGGCGGGTTTGCAGTCAGGATAGGTTGTGCCAGCGCCGATTCCAGTCATAAGAGGGCGCCGGATGGACGGGGGCGGTTCTGGCCCCACGACTGACTCCACCTCGCTGAAAGGATGGGGAGAGGTGGTGCGGAGGAGTTGCCCTTTCCTGTTTTCGTATCGGTGGCAGGCCCCTTTGTATCCCTCTCTGATTTGGCACTCGATGGGACAGGCATCACACTGTACGGCGTCAGGGGGAGGAGTCTCTTCCAGACTTAAGGCCTGCTGAGGACAAACTCTCACGCAGCCTCCGCATCGGGTGCAAGAATCATCCACAAGGGGCCTTTTATTCTTCAATTGTCTTCAATTGTATGGCGCCCACGGGACAATCTTGTACACAAAGGGTGCATGCGTCACATTTCTCTAAATTGACTTCCATAGCTTCACTGCCCATTCAGTCATTTTCAAAACCCATCTCGCCCTGCGAGATGGCATCGTTAAGCTTTGCTAGTGAAGCGAGTGTTCACTATACGGCTTGGTAAAGGAACTGGGTTGTGCCTGTGTGAGGCCACGCCCCATTTCTCAAGGCCATATCTATACAGTGAGCGGGAAGTGACCCCATATTTGGGGTTTAACGAGTGAGTTGCAGACTCCCAGAAGCTCAGGGGCGCAAACCCCAAATATTGGGTCACGGCGATGCCCGGTGGAATTTTTTTTGAGATATGGCCTTTCGAAAAAGGGCGTACCCTCACTTCACACCCCTGCGGGGTGTCATCAAAGCTGGGTCCTTTGGGCCTCGGGCTCGTGGAGCCCGGATTATTTACTTTGCATGGACCAACTCTCATGCACGTTCCACCTTGGGCTCTCTGACGGCAGGCGGTGTATTTCGGCTTTTGGTGACAACAATTTCACCGTCCACCAGGACCATGGAGACACCGGGTACATCACCTGCCTCAATGGCAGAAAGGGCATCATCTCCCACGGATCCCATAGGCGTGTCCATGACCACCAGATCAGCCTCCCTTCCTTCCTCAATAATCCCCCGATTGAGTTTGTGAACCCTGGCCGTATTTCCAGTGGCCATGCAGATGGCCTGTTCAGGTGTAACGGGTGTCAGGCTTGCCAGATGGTTCAATACCCTGAGGATGCCCAGAGGGACCACGCCTGTACCAGAGGGCGCATCGTTTCCGATGATGCCTCTTTGAAGGGCATTATTTTCCGCCATGAGACGGGCCGTCTCTACGGCGACCTTAGGGTTACCACAATGAACGAACTCAAGTGCAAAGGTTGTCTGGGTGACGAGTTTTTCCACCTCCTCCATGGAGACGGCGGTAGGGCCCCCGTTAATGTGGGATACCACGTCAGGTTCTGTTTTGATCACCTGGTCTGCCGTGACCGTACTGCTCCCCGGTATGGATGTCCCGCCCGTATGCATCATCACGGTCATACCGTGCTTTTTTGCCCAGCGCACCATGGGCGCTGCCTCCTCGGGGGTCTTCACAGAGCCAAGGCCAATCTCCCCCACAATATGAACCCCTTCTTTTGCCATTTCTTGGAAGTCTTCCTCCACAAGACCCTTCTCCAGGATCAATGCGCCGCCCTCCACCTTGAGACCGCCAGGCCTGAAGTTGGCAAAGGACTTCGCTGCCAGGATGGCCAGAGCCTTTGTGCCTGAGCGGTCTTTTGGCCTGCCAGGCAGATGGACCTCCCCGGCAGAGATGACCGTAGTGACTCCGCCGTGCAGTTCGCTGTCCAGAAAGCCCAGTTCCTTTTGTCTGGGTGTAAAATCACCAAGTACCGGGTGACAGTGGGAATCGATGAGGCCTGGTGTCACCGTCGTCCCTGCGCAGTCAATAATGACTTGAGCTGCCTTTTCATCCATATCCTGTAAGAATCCCACCCGCTTGATCATGCCTTCTTCAATCCATATCGCATCTGCCTGAAGGATGGGTTTCTCCATATTGCCACTCACCAACGTCCCGATGTTTTTGAGCAGAACTCCAGACATGATTTTACCTCCTGTTGTTGATTTAGGTTGCCCTGATTCTCGTGTAAACGCTCTGAGGGGTGGCAGGCAGATGGTAAATGCGCCTATCCAGAGCGTCAGCAACAGCATTAAGAATCGCAGGCGCGGTGGGAATCAGGGCAGGTTCCCCCACGCCCTTGGCACCGAAAGGTCCAGTGGGCTCCTCATCCTCTATAATGAGCGTTATGATCTCTGGAATATCTACACTTGTGGGTATGCGGTAATCCGCCATGGAAGAGGTCTTTCCTGGTATATATTCTTCCATCAAAGCAAATCCCAGACCCATGATGACACCCCCATGGATCTGGCCCTCCACGTTCTGGGGATGAATAGCCTTGCCCACGTCATGAGCGGCCACCACTTTCGAAACCTGAACCTCTCCCGTTCCAGGGTCCACAGCGGCCAGAACCAGATGACATGCATAGGCATAAGTCGCATAGGGATTGCCTTGACCCGTCTTGGGGTCCAGTGGCGTCGTAACCGGGTCAAAGTAGCCCTGCCAGGTTAGGGGTCTTCCTTTAGCATGGGCTCTATGGGCCAGCTTTGGCAGGGGGACCTTCTTCTTCTGATCCTCCTTGTCCACAGCAAAGCCATCCTTGAGGACCAATGAAGCTTTTGGCCTTTTCAAGATATCTGCAGCCTCTGTGAGTAGGACATCGGCCAGTTTTTCTGCGGCTTCTTTCATGGCGTTCCCGGAAATATAGGTCTGCCTGCTGGCAGAGGTTGCACCGGCATTGGTCGTGCATTGGGTATCGGCCGCCACAAGAAGCATCTTGCTCGGCTCCAGTCCCAGGATCTCAGATGCGATTTGGCTCAGGACAGTGGAAGATCCCTGGCCAATATCTGCCGCTCCGGTATAAATGGTCGCATAGCCCTCAGGAGCCATTTCGATTCTAGCGGTGGAGGGATTCTGAACCCCTGTATTGCCAATGCCGTACCACATGGCCCCTATTCCTATGCCCCGTTTTTGGTTGGAGGTGGTTTTCTGTTGTTTCCAGTGTTCCTTTGCTGATTTGTAGTAAGGTTCAATGGCATCCAGGGTTTTCAGGATCCCTACGCTGGCCTCCAATTTCTGTCCCGTAATCGTATAAGAGCCCGGTCTTAGGACATTCATCCGGCGTATCTCCAGGGGATCCATGCCCAGCTCATGAGCCAAGATATCCATCTGGGATTCGTGGGCAAAGGCAATCTGAGGGGCTCCAAACCCTCTCATAGCGCCAGCCGTCGGATTGTTCGTGTAGACACAGAGGCTTTCCACCTCCACATTTTCTATCTCATAAGGGCCTGATGCATGTACAGCGGCTCGCGTCGCCACTGCGATCCCATAAGAGGCATAGGCACCCGTGTCACAGATAATTCTTGCCTTCAAAGCCAGAAGTCTGCCATCTCTTCCAACGCCGCTTTCCATCCGCATGATGAGGGGATGCCTTTTGCTTGTGGCCAGATAGGCCTCTTCTCGATCATAGGCAAGTCGCACCGGCCTTTTTAGATGGTAAAGGGCAAGCCCAATGAATCCTTGGACCGTCAAATCCAGTTTAGAACCAAAGGCTCCACCTGTGGCCGCCTGGATGATCCGAATTTTCTCTTCATCCAATCCGAGAAGCTCAGAGACGGCCTTCTGATCATAGTGAGGATTTTGTGTGGAGGCATAGATAACCAGCGTGCCATCTCGGTCCACATATCCCGTGCCGGCATCAGGTTCAAGATAGCTGTGCTCCAGATGAGGTGTCGTGTAGGTTTGTCTTACAACTCTATGGCTTTCTGCTAAGCCTTTTTTTACATCCCCTTTTTTAATACGTCTCTGAAAAAGGAGATTTCCTTTTTCATGGACTCTAGGGGCATAATCTTTTAGGGATTCCTCCGGATCAAAGACGGGGGGAAGCTCTTCATAATGGACTCGGATGGCTCCAATGGCTTGCTCAGCCGCTTCTCCGCTCTCCGCAGCCACTAGGGCGATCGCTTCACCTTTGAAGCGAACCTTCTCCTGGGCGAGCAATGGCTGATCCTTGTTTATTATTCCGTGCAGGTTTATGCCCGGTACATCTGCTGCAGAAAAGATACGGACGACTCCGGGTATCTGATGGGCTCTTACCAGATCCAGGGACACTATCCGGGCGTGTGCCTTGTCACTCCTGAGCACTCGAAGAACCAGGGATTTATCCAAATGAATATCGTCGCTGAAAAGCCTACGACCCCTGGCTAAATCTGGTGCACCAATTCTTGGAATAGCCCTTCTGATATATTCAGCCAAGCCCTAACTCTTTCACAAAAAAGATTTGGCACAAATTCTGTATCTATAATTCAACGACCCGCGCAGCCGTGGGCTTGTTTGTATCGTTTGTCGAAAGTCTTAGACCCAACGAGCGGTAACAGTCTTTTCGTCCATGAAAAGTCTCATAGAGTCAATTCTCGATTTGGCTCTTCCCAAAAAAGAGTCTCTTCTTGAGCCCAGGGGGAAGAAGGCATAAGGTTGTGCCACACCCACGTTGACCCCCACATTGCCCACGTTGACTTCTTTGGTGAACTTTCGGGCATACTTGCCGTTATTCGTTATGATGCAAGCCGAATGTCCCAGATTGGTCTTCGTATTGATCCAGTCGATGGTCTGATCCAGGCTCTCTCCCCTGATCAACGCCGCCACCGCACCAAAGGCCTCCTCCTTCGCCATGGGCATGTCCACGTTCACATCTTCAAGGATGATGGGCCCCTGGAAGTAGCCTTTGGGGAAATCCTTTGCCTTGGCTGTCCTGCCGTCAAGCACTATCTTGGCTCCATCTGAGAGAGCGTTTTCAACCCACTGCAGGACGTTTTCTTTACCCGACTGCGTCGTATAGGGCCCAAGGTCCGTCTCTTCATCGAGGCCGTAGCCGAGTTTCATGTTCGCGGCAGCCTCTTTGAATCTGCTTTTTACCTCGTCATAGATGTTTCCGACGATGACCACGTTGTCCACACCAAGGCAACGCTGTCCAGTCATACCAAAGCATGCCCTCAAGAGCCATGGAATGGCATCGTCTATGTCCGCGTCCGGCATAATAACGAGATGATTCTTGCCATTTCCATTGATAGAAGAGGATTTTCCCAGTTTCCCGCACAGCTCAAATAACTCCCAACCCGCTCGATTGGATCCAATAAAACCCACGCCTTTGATCAATGGGTGCGAGAGGATCTCCTTGTTGATTTGTCTTCCACCATGAACCAGGTTTATCACGCCGGGTGGGAATCCTGCCTCCAATGCCACCCTGCAGATGGTTTCCGCAGCCACAGGGTCCTGTCTGCTCGGGCTTATGACAACCGTGCAACCCGCAGCGAGGGCATACGGGACGAAGGACGACCAGGCATGCATGGGAATATTGCCGGGGGTAATAATGAGGAAAGCGCCCAGAGGCTCCCAGACGAGGTATTCATCAATGCCGCCAGCCAGTTGTCCCACGTATTCATTCTGCTTGGCCAAACCATAGAGGGCGGCACACGCAGACTCGATATTCTCAAGGACGCGGCTCACCGAACCCCTTGATTCACCAATGGTCCTCCCATGATCTTGAGTGAGAATCCTACAGAGCTCATCGTAATGTTCTCGAAATTTTCCGTGCATTGTAAAGAGCATGTAGGCCCTATCTCGCAGGGGAACGTCTTTCCATTCTTCAAAGGCCTTATGGGCCGATTCTACGGCCCTGAGGGCTTCTTCTTTGGTGGCCGTGGGGAACTCTGCGATCACCTCATCTGTGGCGGGATTCGTGTTTTGCTGGACAAGGTCGGATTGCGAATCAACCCATTCTCCATGAATAAGAAACTTCAATTTCCCGTAATTCTTTCTCACCTCTGGTATCAATGCCATAGAATCCTCCTCAACGCTTGAGTTATAGAATCGCTTTACGATTTTATACAACGCCCCGCCACAATTGTGGGTGGGACTTAAAAAAGTAAATGCCCATATACAATCAAGTTTTTACCTTACAACCACCTTGACAGCCTTATATGCGTGTCTCATTAGAGTATTTCTCAGTCTACCTTAACATCATGCCGGGCAGATAAAGGGCAAGTTTGGGAAAGATCGTAATGAGGAACACGATAAAAAATATGGATATCAGAAAAGGGGCAACGCCGCGAAAAATTGTCTCTACAGGCGTTTCTTTTGCCACTCCGGCTACGGTAAAAATATTGAGCCCCATGGGTGGGGTGATCAGACCGGCCTCCATCATCAGCACGGCGATGACCCCAAACCAAATGGGATCAAAGCCAAGGGCTAATACAATGGGAAAAATCACAGGTATGGTCAATACCATCATGGATATGGCATCCAGGAAACAACCCAAGAACAGATAGATAATGACGATGATCGTGTGAATAAGGTATCTCGAGACCTCAAGAGCGGCCGCCCAACCAGCGACCTTCATGGGGATCGTTGAGAGTGCCAAGAAGTAACTGAACACATTGGCACCAGCCACGAGGAAGAGTACCATCACAGAGATGCGAACGGCCTCCTGCAATGCAACAACCAGATTTGACGGGCTCAGTTTCCTTCTCAGCAGGGCCACCAGAAACAAGACGGTTGCACCCATGGCACCGGCTTCTGTAGGCGTAAAAAAGCCCAAATAGATCCCCCCCATCACCACCAAAAAAATGGCCAGAGGCTCCCATATACCTAAGAGGGATCGGAATTTTTCCCTCCAGGTTACGGATTCCGGGATAGTGGGTGCAAGGTCTGGTTTCCATTTTACCCATATAATGACAATGGCGATGTAAGCCATGGCCAGAATCAGGCCAGGAATCATGCCTGCGATGAGGAGTTTTCCGATGGACTGTTCTGTCAACATGCCATAAACAATGAAACCGATGCTTGGAGGGATGAGAAATCCGAGAGTCCCACCGGCAGCTATACTTCCCGTCGCCAGTCGGGGATGATAATGGAATCTCTTCATCTCGGGAAGGGCAATGGTTCCCATGGTTGCAGCGGTGGCTACTGACGAGCCGGAGACCGCAGCGAAACCTGCGCACGCCCCAATCGTTGCGATGCTCAAGCCTCCCGGCAGTCTTCTGAACCATTTATCAAAAGTGCCATAGAGGTCACGAGTGATACCAGAACTCCCCGCAAATCCCCCCATAACGATGAAAAGAGGAATGACCGTATAGGGATAGAAGGCCGAGACCTCATAGACGGTCCTCGCCGCCACCGGCAAGGCGGCCTCTACGGATGCCAAATAACTAATGCCCAAAAAGCCCACCAGCATCAGCGCAAAGGCAATGGGCATTCCCAGGAATAGGAGAAAGAAGACGAGAACGGTACCGATGACACCTGTGGTTATGGGTTCCAAAGTTATCTCCTCACCAATTTTCCCAGAGAGTCGACGAGATCCACCAAAAGTTCGAGGCACAGGAAGAGAGCTGCTACTGAGACGAGCAACCTGAACGGCAGCTGAGGTATTCTCAGCATGTCAGAGACGGTGCGTTCTTCGATGCCCACCACCCATCCCTGCCATGCGAGAATAGAGATAATGAACAGACTCAAAAGGATAGTAAAAACATCTAGAATGAGTCCAACCCTTTCGGGTAATCTGGAAACAAGCATCCCTACACGCACATGCCCTTTGACCTGGTGCGTGTAGGCCACGCCCATGAGGATAAAGACGGCCAGCATGTAACTGGAAAGCTCCACGGCGCCGGGGATAGGCCGAGACCATACGACGCGACCGATCACATCACCGGCGGTGAGCAGCATCATGGGGACGAGCAGAAACATACCCCCATAACATAGGGCCAGAGTAAGCCGCTGTAACGGTTTCCTGATCATTCCCAGCCATTTCATGGGTCAAGAGAGAGTGAATCCTAAAAAAGAGTGATCGTTGGTTATTTGTGCCTGCTTGAAAAATGAAAATATGTCCATCGGGGCAATCCCGATGGACATGTCTCAAGTATTTAAAGCGAAGGTCCCCACGCCAAGGCGAGTGATTGATTACTTCCATTCAGGCGGGAAAGCGACGCATTTGATGCCTCTTTTATCGCATTCCTCATTGTACATGATCACCGCCTTTTTTGCGGGAAGC
>SMTZ1_10006480_pt1 | contig 30202 bp, 26 predicted proteins | sample DeeMarSWOR136_30_FD_25667 | JGI IMG/M metagenome (IMG submission 25667) | reverse complement strand
GCCTCCTTAAACAGTGAAAAGCCATTGCACATGAGAGGTGGATTTACTTTGACAGTTCCTTTTTTTATAGCCTTCGTGAGTTTTTTATTTTTTTTGAGACCTGAATAGATATTAGCCAAGAACCAGTCTATTCCAAAATTAAGTACCCAAAGATCTTCTTTGTTCACTTTCGTCTGAGGATTGACCGCATGACATCCTTCTAGTATTCCATCCATCTCCTCCAGATATTCTTGTGGGATATCAGCAGATATGACTTCGGAAAATTGGGAGATGAGATCTGCAATCAAATTCCCAACGCCTCCCTTGATCAAGTTAACAATATTTTGTTCATTAGGATCAGGAGTATCCACTGACTTTCGAGGATGCCAAAAGATAAGCTCCCAGATCATGTTGTTTACAAAGGATGTGGTCATTTGAAAGATCTCATCCTCTGCCATTAAGCCCAATAGATAACCCATCTGCCAGTGAGATCCCTCTAAATAATAGATTTTCTTCATTTTTTCCGGATTACCATTTATACAGGCTGTACAATGCGTTGCAGTTATTCCCACTTTATTTTCATGATTAACGGCTTTATAAATATTGTAGCCATCTGAATTGAATGCATCTGTTAAGAATTGAAGTTTATCATCTGACATTTTTTGTTTCCCCCTATAAGTTTATGCTAAGTTTTTATAGCACAACAATTATGAAAGATCAAAAAAAACAAGTCCATAGTTATTTATTTTTATTAACTCCTATTGATCTAATAAAGAAATTATTGCTGTATTTCTATCTGGACTCTAGAAGCTATAGGTTTTTGCAAAACTTTTAAAATATTTTTCTATTTTTCTGAGCTCTTTTAAATTCCCATTTTATTTATTTGTATTCTCAAAGCTTTTCTTTTTTTATTACCAATTCTTTTTGACCTGCCCGGCATAGAAAGGGGGCTTTGGGTGACAGCGGAAAGGCCTGACACGCCAAACATGATGTGTTTATGAACAAATTGCTGGCACAAAAATCCCAGGTTTCATCCCAATTGATTCGACTGTCGGAGTCGTGAGCTTAAAGGTAAATCCCTCATTCATATCGTAATGATCTTATATTTCTTATCTTCTATTCGTATCTCAGACTTTCAACCGGATTAGAACACGCTATTTTAACCACCCGGAAACTCACAGTCAAAGACGCAATAAACAGGGTTATAAAAGCAGATATGATAAAAATGAGCAGCGTCATATTAATCCGGTATGCAAAATTCTGAAGCCATTTATTCATTGCAAAATATGCTGCAGGCCAGGCGATAGCATTTGCTATGACAATCCATTTTATGAAGTCTTTTGAAAGTAATACAATAATATTGGAGATGTTTGCACCGAGTACTTTTCTAATCCCGATTTCTTTTGTTTTTTGTTCAGTAATAAAAACAGCAAGGCCTAACAGACCAAGGCAGGTAATAATAAATACAATACCCATCAGTATCGCAATGATATTCCCCATTTTTTGTTCTGTATTATATGTTCTTCTAAAAATTTCATCAAAAAAAGAATATTCAAAGGGATAACCAGGAGAAAATTTTGTCATCTTGTTTTCTATAAAGGCAAGTGTTTCAGGGATGTGTGCCGTGTTTATTTTTACTGAGATATACTGAATCTCCGTGTACCGCAAGAAAAAGAACAGGGGTCCAATCGGATTATGCAAGGACTGAAAATTGAAATCCTTCATTACTCCAATAATTTTTCCGACAGTTCCGCTCCAGTGTGTTAACTCTCTGCCTATTGGATCCTCCCAGCCTAAAGCTTTTACCAGTGTTTCATTAACCAAAAAACCGCCTTGGGCATCGGAGGGAAATTCTCTTGAGAAATTTCTTCCTTCAATTATTTTTATTCCATACAGGTCGACAAAATCATAATCTATCTGTCCATTATTAGTTTTAATATGATTTTCATTTTCATCTCCCGGATACCTTAAATCCGCATACCAGGTAAAAAAATTAGGAAGTTGGCTTGAAGCTGATACCATTAGAATATCAGGATTTTCTTTCAATTCCGTTTTTATCGTTTCAACTCTATTCCATACATTCCTATCTCTGATTCTTATTGTAATTATCTGCTCCTTTCCATAACCTACATCGGTACTGAATAGATAATGAATCTGATTTTTTATTATAAAATTGCAAATTATAAAAATTGTAAAAATTGCAAATTGGAATGTAAAAAGAATATTTCTTAAAAGTTGTCCCTCCGAACTGCTCCTGAATTTTTTACCTATTATAGAAATCGGTTTGAAGGATGAAATAAAAAGAGCAGGGTAGATTCCGGAAAAAAGTCCCACAAAAAATATTAGGCAGATTAGAAAAAAAAGAAATTGAGTATTAAGTCTCAGATCTCTTTCCACGAGTACATTAAATGAGGGAAGAACAGATATAACAATAATTATTGAAAATACTGCTGCAAAAAGTGTTAATAGTACTGATTCTCCGAAAAACTGTTTGACCAATTGAGACCTTCTTGCTCCGAGAACTGCAAAAGAAGTCAATGCGAAAATATATTTTATATCGCTATTCGGATTAAGTTCAGCGTTAAGATGCGAAAATAAATGTATTTTTGTTAATGGTTGAAGAAAGTATGTATCTTTAGAACTTTCTCCTATTTGATCTCCGGAGTATCTATACTTATCAATAAACACGGGAAATTTCTTTTCGAGTTCTTTAGGATCTGTGCCACTTGTCAACATAATATAGGTATAAGTAAATCGCCAATTTTCCCAATCACTGTCGAGATCATTTTTTATTAATTCAAACGGGGCAACAAGATCCATTACGAAATGTGAGTTTTCAGGGAAATTCTCATATACACCGGTGACCATAAAATTGGACGATGGCGACAATGTTATAACTTTACCAAGAGGATCTTCATTCCCAAAATATTTTTCTGCAATCCGGTCGGAAATTAAAATCGAATTCAAATATTTAAAAGCGGTTTTTTGATCGCCTTTTTTGATTTTGAAAGAAAAAATTTCGAAAAGCTCAGGTTCGACAAAATAAAAATTTTCTTCTATATAGCTTTTTTGATTATACATAACTGTCGCATTGTAATGTTTTAATCATGTGTTACGGCAAATTTATGCTGTTGAGGATTTGTAAATGCGACTCTGTAAATTCTATCTGCATTTTTATGGTATGTATCAAAGCTTAATTCGTGCTGAACATATAATGTAATGAGAACAGTAATTGCCATACCGAATGCAAGACCAAAAATGTTTATAAAAGAATAAAATTTATTTCTCATTAGATTTCGCACAGCAATTTTAAAATAGTTTTTGAACATGGCTATACTCCAGCGAATCGAGTTAGAAATAAAGTGGGGAAGTGCCTTGAACACTTGACCCCAATACCATGTTCTTGCTTTGGTATAACCATAGGTCGTGCCAAAATAATGGAAGGTCTCTTCATAATCACCGATGAGAGATTCGTGGTTTGTTTTATCTCTGATTAGACATAAGAGAAAGCGAGGTATCGAAGGCGGGGATTGTTTCATGCCTGTTATCCGAATGTCACCGAAATATTCATTACATATTTTTTAATTTTTTATGCTGCTGGAATAGTGTATCGAAACCTTCCATGATTTTTTCGTAAATTTTTCGTGCTTTGCCCAATTCTTCGATTCCTCTTTTTGTGACGGTGTAATATTTTTTTTTCATTCCTCCCCTCACGGGAGTGGATTCCCCCAAATGCGCCTTGACCCAGCCTTTTTTGCACAGCCTTTCCAATATGTCGTAGACTACCCCCAACGTGATTCTCTTCTCGTTCACTTCATTCAAATACTGAAAAATATTGACTCCATAGCCTTTTCCTTCAAGCTTCCACACAGTCATCAATATCTGTTCCTCAAGCTTGGTGAGCATGGCTCCTCCTCGGGTGTTTCTTAATTCTTTCGTATATTACGAAAGTATAGCTAAAAATGCAGGTCATGTCAACGTTTTTATTCTGCTGTGTGCTTCCGGATTAAACATAAACACCTGCGATGCAAGCTGGATTGGTCAAAAGACAACTCAGCTTTCAGGAAAATACACTGAAATCCACGTAAATTGCAGATTCGGATGCAATATAAGGGGTGTTAAGGTGGCACGCCCAAAGGATTGACATTGGAACTTTTCTATCAACTAATAATTTAAAGTCCTCGCTTGAAAAGCTAATGGCAATCTTGGTTTAATGTGTGTCAGATCGTCGTTTCGTCATCGGGACGCCGGGCACTGCTTACGGCTTCCAGTTATCTCTACACATTTCGCGTTTTCTCAAGTCTTCTTTTTACCCTTTTAGCGCAGCGCTCTCGCGATTTCCTGACATCATTCTCCCATATCCTCATCACGCTCCATCATTCATACCGTAGCGAATCGACAGGGTTGGCTGTTGCGGCTTTGATGGACTGGTAGCTGACGGTAATCAGAGCGATGGCAAAAGCCGCCAAACCGGAAAGAACAAAAATCCATACGCTCAACTCGATCCGGTAGGCAAAGTTCTGCAGCCATTTGTTCATAAAATAATACGCGACTGGCCAGGCTATGATGTTAGCCAGCAGCACCCACTTCGTGAATCCCCTGTAAACGAAGCCAATCCGAAGAGTCCGAGACTGGAAATAAAAATGGCAATCACAGTAAACAGGCGGAAGAAAATGTTCAGCCTTATTTCGGATTTATACAGATTGTCATAAGCTTTGTCCAGAAAATAGTATTCAAAAGGATAGCCGTCAGAATGCTTTTTCCAGACCTTTTCTATCGCCCTCATAGTCTGAGTTATGTTTTCCGGCCTCACTTTAATGGAGATAAAGTAAATGTTCCAGGGGCCGGTGTTCAGGATCAAAGCAGCCGGTTCTGCCGGAAAGTGCAAAGAGTGACAGTTAAAATCCCTAACCACGCCGACAATTGTTCCCATGTCATTTCCAGGGAAGCCAATTTTTTTTCCGATGGGATCTTTCCATCCCAATTGTTTGACTGCGGTTTGGTTCAATAAAAAGGTGCCTCCTCCCACGGCATCCGTGGCCATTTCACGGGAGAAATTTCTTCCGGCCGTGATTTCCATTTCGAAAACATCTATATAGTCATAATCGACCGTGGAATAATAAAAAGTAGCGAATTCATTGTCTCCTCTTCCTTCATAATCAAAATCGGAATCCCAGTTGATGTTGGTCGGCAGGGTTTGAGTGAATGTGACTCCCTTGATTCCCGGATTCTGAAGCAATTCGTCTTTAATAACATCTCTATTTTGTCTCATTCTGTTGTCATTCAAATTGATTACAACCACATGGTCCCGGTCGAATCCGAGTTTTTTTGTCCGGATCAGATGGATTTGGCCCGAAATGATCAGAGTGCTGATGATGAGAAAAAGAGAGATGGCGAACTGAAAAACAACCAGAAAATTCCGCAGATTAAAACCTCTGGAAGCCCGGGAGATGGGTCCCTTTAAAAGGATTAGCGGCTTGAATCCGGACAGGTACAGTGCAGGATAGATGCCGGACATTAGGGTAACCATTACAAAAGCGGCAAGAAGTCCCAGAATGAATCCGGGATGGGTCATAGAATGAGTTGTGATATTCCTGTCTATAATACTGGAAAATCCTTTAAGAGCGAGAAGAACGAATCCGACGGCTGTTATGAGGGATATAGCTGTAAGGATCAGGGATTCGCCGAGAAATTGTTTAACGAGTTGGGTGCGGTGGGCCCCGACAACTTTCCGGATACTGACTTCCCGTGAGCGCGTGAAGGAGCGGGCTGTGGAGAGGTTGATAAAGTTGATTCCCGCGATAAAGAGAATGAACAAAGCGATCAAAGTGCAAATGTATACATATTTGATATCTCCTCCCTCTTCGAGTTTCTTGAGTATATCCGTCGACTTCAGATGGATTTCGGTCAACGGCAGAAGGAGATAGGTCCAGTTTGGTGAGGAAGCGAGGGGGTGGATTTTTTGTTCGATAAAAGATTGTATCTTCGTTTCAAGCTCCTGGGCACTGCTGCCCTTTTTGAGGAGGAGGTAGGAATGGAACCAATGGGCATCCCATGAATTCAGGGCTCTCGACATTCCCATGCTGATTTGAGTTCCGAATTGGCCGAGAAGATTCGGCCGGAAGTGTGAATTCGGGGGGAGGTTCTTCATGACCCCTGTGACCTGAAAGTCCATTTCCTCGCCCCGGATAACATGCAGTGTTTGTCCGACGGGATTGATATGCCCAAAAAGCTTGCCCGCCGTTTCTTCGTCTATAACCACGGAATATGGATTTTCAAGTGCTGTTGCGGGATCGCCGTAGATGAAGGGCAGATCAAAAACATCGAAGATATGCTCATCCGCCCATACCCATTTGTCAAAGAAAAATTTTTGATCTTCGACTTGGACCATGATGTTATTGTACTTGCTGAACCGGGTGGCTGTTTCGATTTCGGGGAACTCATTCATTAAAGTGGGCGCAAGCAGTGGATGGGAGTGGGCTTGTTTTGGGGTTCCCATGGTATAGTCTCCTGTAAACTTAAAGATGGCATTGTATATCCGGGCGGCCTTTGTGTGCTGTCGGTCAAAGCTGAACTCGTACCGTATAAAAAGAAATATGAAAATGAAGCAGGCAAAACCGATCGCCAGCCCCGAAATATTGAGGATGGAATATCCCTTGTGCCTTTTGATGTTTCGTATGGCTACTTTGGAATAGTTCTTAAGCATGGTGAATCTCCATTTTGAGTTAAAAAGAGTGTCTTTGATGACGGCATCCAGGCACTGGCCCCAGTACCAGAAGCAGGCTGAAACAAAGCTTCGTTCCCTGCATATCCTAGTAAAAACCTCCCCCATGTCATCGATTATGGCGTGGTTTGTTCGATATCGGTCGAGGCGCTTGACCAGCCATACTGCTAGCCTGGGAGGGGAAGGGAGTTTGGATGATCTCATTCTTTTCAAAAGGTGTATTTATAAATCCCTTTCCATATGGCTTCCTGGAGCTCCCGGGCCTCACGCACGGCTTCAATACCTGCTTTGGTGATGGTGTAATAGACCCTCTTGTTTCCTCCGGCTTGATTGAGGATTTGCACGGCCTGTGAGGTCACATGGCCTTTCTTAGCCAGGTTATCTAGGGTGTTGTACAGGGTGCCGAAGGTGAATGTCCTTCCGGTCATTTCTTTGATCTTATCCCGGATCCTGACGCCATAAGCCTCGTCTTTGAGCCACCATATGGCTATTAGAAAGATCTGTTCATTAACTGATAAAATTTTCAATCCAAATCTCCTCTAATATGTGTTCGCAATAATACGATATTATCGTACTGTCAATAATATATACGCAATTTATCTCAAAAAGGTTGCCTGATAGAAATTTTGGTGCTTCTTTAAGCAACGGTTGTTGCTGAGTCAAAGACCTCAAAAACTTTTCTATCCGAACCAGAGCTCTCAAAGAGATGGAAAACCGCCATAAAGGAATCGCCACTGCCAAGAAGATTTTCCGAAAGCTGAGTTGTTTTTTGCCAATCCAGCTTGCATCGCAGGTGCTCGTATTTCCTCTCCGAATTTTAAAGCTGACTGTGGGCGAACAAAATTGTAATAACACATTTGGAGAGCAAGGTTGTCAGCAAGCAGATCTTTGTGCCTGGAATGACAGGCCGTCCGACGCCCCAAATAAGCACAGCCCTGGCGGATTGTAAGATTAAGTCGCTCTACTTTAATGACACGATTCTTCCTCCATTTCTTGATAACTTGCGCATACAAACAAATAGAATCCAAAAGCCTTTTTGCAGCCCGGGAATAAGGCTCAAAACCGTCAGTAGTAAAAATGAACAGGTTTACTATTCGGCAAGCCTCGATCACCTTAGCAAGGAGCGTTTTAATGTTGCGGTAATTGCGGTTGCCTACAACCTTGGAAATCCACAGCCGGGACCAGACTTCGATTGCCACAAAAATCCATATAGTCTTCTTCTTCGTTCCTTTGAATGTTCGGATTTCATCAGCCTGAAGTTCAATTAACTCAACGCCTTTGAGTTTATGATCGTTAAACACACCGGCTGCTTTACACGCAAGGTATTGCCAGCTTGCAATCGTATTCCAGGAAACGCATTTGATTCGCGAAATTGACAAAATTCCTACTCCCTCAACAGTCATTTGAACTGCCTCATCAAAGTCTGAACGAGATTTGTGGAGTCGATAGTATGGAGTTCCCTTTGTTGAACAGAAAGTCTTTTTACAGGTCTTGCAGAGATAGCGCCGTCGTCTCCCATGTCTCGTTTTATACATCGAATGGCGAATGATATTCCCTTTACCAAACTTGATATAATCCTGACATTTTTCGTTCTGGCAGCAACGATCTCCTACAGGCTTATACTTCATTGGACATATTCCTAATCCTCTGAATCTGCTTAACTTGTTTGGAAATAATAACTTGCTGAGCTTATTTGATCAAGTAACAACAGTTCCCTGAGGAAGCACCGATAATGATTATTGACTTGGCCATTAGTTTTCCTCCGGATCTTATGTATTGGCGACCGCTATTCCTTCTTTACAGCCACGGCATCTTTACCTTATTGCAGTATTCATCCCAGTTGGTACCAAAGGTCTTTGACAATATTGTTTCTTCTTCAGGCGCGAATACTCTAGACCCAATATATAGGACGATTCCGATCAGGACTCCCAACCATGTGTTAAGTAGAAAGCCTATCCATGGAAGCACTAGCAAAGCCACACCCGTATAGAGCGGGTGCTTAACGAGGGAGTAAGGTCCATTGCTTATCAATTCTTGCTTAGGTGCTTTTGTCAGGATTAGAACCACTGACCATATCCAAATTGTAATCCCAGGAATTAGAATAATAATGGAAATCGTTTTTAAGACAATTGATGGTCCACCAACACTAAATATGGATGGGATTATGATATTCAGAATCAAACCAATTATCAAAAACGGCAATGTAAGCAGTCCAATTTTGTCTCCACTTCCTACAAGTGCTTTCAGTTTCATATTCTTTTTCTTTCCTCCAATATTCTCAATCTTTAAGTATTCAATCGATCATACCATCGTGGAGATCAACCAGGCTTTTCTTCCTTTGCTCCTGGTAATGTGGATTTTCTGTCAATGCTTTAGGTTCTGTGTTGTCTCGAGCTTAACGTTCTGACACTAACATGATTAGGCTGAACTGACAGCCCCAACTAACTCTACCTTTTTCTCGCCCTGCTCTTTGCAAACGAGTCGAAGAAACGGCCTGCTACTTTCTTCAGTACACCTAAGCGAGTGGGATAGTAGTAGTTAGATTCGAACCAGCCCTTGTCCCTGTAGAAGGCGTAGTCGCGCCAGCTTTCATCGAGCATCAGCTTTATGCTTGTCCGCGACATCCTGAAAATCATGAGTTTGACCAGAGTGGGAGCCGAAGAGGCCGACTTCACAAGTCTCTCGTAGAACTTCCTGCTGTGCTGGGCGAGTACCCTGTCGGTCTTCTTCTGCTGCTTGTCAGTCATCGGCTCCATTGAATTGATGCAGCTCCCCTTCACCGTGTTGAAGCCAAGGCCGCTACCGACGAAGTCCAGGTACTTCACGGTCTTGCGACCGCCGTAGATCCCTTGGACGACTATATTGGTGAATGTCTTGCCGAAGAATCGGGGGCGATGGAAGACAAAGCCTAGCCTGTCAAGGAAAATCTTCATGATCGCCGAGACCTGGAACGAGTAGTTGGGGGATGCAAAGACGACCCCGTCGGATGACTGCATCTTCTCGATGAGCATGTCGCGGTCATCCTTAAGTGGACAGAACTCCTCACCCTTATTGAGGCAAAGCTTGCAGCCTCTGCATGTCCCAATCCGATAGTCGCTGAGCGCCACAATCTCGTACTCGACGTCACCCAGCGACTGCAGATTGCTCATGAACTGCTGGACCGCGTTGTGAGTGTGTTTCTTTCGCGCACTCCCGACGAACGCGGTGATTCGCTTCATGTGCTGACCTCCATAACCTCTCTCCGTGTGCCTAAATTATTCATCAAGCTGCATCTCTGTTCTTATTAAATCTTAAACGGTCAAAGGCTCTCTTTTGTTCAATAAGGTCGAGATTCCATGCCATTCTTCCACAAAAGGTTATCCTGAACAATATGATATAGAATTGAGTTGATTTCAGAATGAACCATTCGCGTAGTGCGCTCGTCATCAGCTCGGGATTGGAATCTGGGATGCAAAGGCTTCAACCTTCTTCTGCCAGCCCTCTTCCAGCGGCCCCTTAAGGCCGGTCACCAGAATCTTGCCCTCGGCGACCTTGACCAGGCCCTTTTCTTGCAGGATTTGATCCATGATGGGGATGATGCGCTGCCATCTTGCCCGCTCCTCTTCGGTGGGCATCCGTCCGGTCTTCTTGTCTGGCTGAGGCGCGACCTCAGTAGTCAGGATGGCGTACTTCGTTCCTGTTGGCAACTTGGTCTTCTTCAGGAAATGGCGCATGCTTCCGATGGGCTTGCCTATGCGTCCCGGTGAGCTGAACAGGTACAGGTCGGCCGGCAGCATTTCCTTTGGCTTCGCATCCCGGATGTTATGGACGTTGACAGTAACCCCCTTGGCAGCCATCTGCTTCTTGAACTCCTCTGCGACCATGGCTCCATTTCCATACTTCGAGGCATGAAAATATTCGATCTTCATGGCGAACTCTCTCGTTTCCTTGGCCATTGACTATCTTGAAAAAGTATAAATGAGAGCTCAAGACCAGTCAACAACAACTTGTTTCCCAGGGAAGGGCGACCGGAAGTTGCCCTTAGTGTCCGATGAGCCGGATTTCGCCCGGATCTCTTTCTCCCTGAAAAAACTTACGAAAAAAAATGACCGGGGATCGTCTGCCGGAAGATACTCCTTGAAGCCGGCCTGAGGGAGAGGGCCCGTCGGCGCGAGGCCACCAAAGGCCAAAGAAGTGTGCCCAAAAATATTAAGAAATGTATGAAAATACGTTAAAATTTCAAAAAATATCACAATTCGAAAAGCCTGGTTCTTCTGTGCATTACAGGGGAAATCGTTTATTTTCTGCGCTTTCTCTTTTTCCCTTCTAACCTATCATAGGGTCGAATCCTATGACTACTATTTTAATCCCGGGGACGTTCTGGTGCCCAAAACAAGTCAAAATAGACGAAAACTGTCTGCTTTCGCTTGTTTTCGTTTGTTTAGAGATGGTTACGTTAAATTACGTTTTCACAGGGGAAAAAGGACAAAAAGAATGCCGAGGGCCGGACTCGAACCGGCACGTAGGATAACCTACGAGGGATTTTAAGTCCCCTGTTCCACTACAACTCCGCCGTGTCTTTTATGTGTCCCCTTTCTGCATAGCTCTATACAGACAATGCAGATAATTGGAATAATGCAGTACACCCCAATTTTCTGGAAATGATTGATTTTTCAGTAAGTTACTGGCAATTAATGCTTTACGGAAAAACTCGAATTCTTTTCCCTGAGGATTCTAAGCCCCTTGCGTCTTTCCACGCCATAATAGACTTATTCCTCTCTAAATTGTTGATTTTGATGCAAAAGCCTGGAGTGGAGTGGCACGCCCAAAGGTTCCACATTGGAACTTTTTTAGCCAAGCCTGGGGCAAATGATAAACTCAGTCAGTTGAAGATCATCTTAGATTGTGTTTCTTACAGCAGGGAAATTTAGTAAAGGAGGCTGCCGTGAAGTTTGGGCAGAAAATGGAAACTCCAGTTATTCGTATCTCATGCTGTCCACTGGATTTGATATGGCGGCCTTGATAGCCTGGTAGCCTACAGTGATCAACGCAATGAGAAAAGCCAAAAGGGCGGAGATAATGAATGTCCAGATATTGATCGCAACTTTAAAGGCGAAATTTTGTAGCCACCTGTTCTTTGTAGCCACCTGTTCATGGCCAGATAGGCCAACGGCCAGGCAACAGCATTGGCCAAAAGCACCCAGAGGATAAAGTTCTTGGACAGCAGAAAGGCAATGTTGGATCCCGATGCCCCAAGAACCTTCCTGATACCGATCTCTTTGATCCGCACCTCTGCAGAATAGACTGTTAGGCCGAACAATCCAAGACAGGAAACAAGCAGGGCCAAAACAGAAAAGGCTTTAAAAAGATCCAAGGCCCGGCTTTCTTGCGCATAGTTTCGATCGAACACCTCATCCACAAACGTGTAGCTGAACAGATTTCCGGGTGCGATCTCTTCGAATTTTCCTTCCAGAAACGTCAGCACATCCTGAAAGCTGTCTCCCTGGACTTTGACCAGAACATAACTCGTCCTAGACGGGCGGTACTCCAGAACGAACGGCTCAAGAGGACTATGAAGGGAGGTGAAGTGAAAATCCTTGATAACAGCAACAATGGGCGCTTCTTCCTCATGAACATCCGAACGGCAGGAAACGCCCAGCGGCTGCTTCAGGTCCAAGGCAGCGGCCACGGATTCATTGATGATATAAGCTCCCTTTCGATCCAAGACCTTGTCGAAATTCCGGCCTTGGATAATCTCCAGCCCGGACGTAGCGATGAAGTCGTCATCGACCCTCATGAACCGCAGCATGGGCAGGGTGCTTTTGTCCTGCACGCTTACAGGCGTCAGCCTCTCGTTGCTGTACTCTGTTCCGAAAAGATTTGATGTCAAGGCAACGTGAGTGACGGCAGGATGGTGGAGGATTTCAGCCTTGATCGTATCCATTCTGTTCGCTGAAGCCCTGAAAAAATCGGAATACATACGGACTGCCACCAGGCGGTCCTTGTCAAAGCCGGGATCTTGATGAAGAAAAAAATCCAGCTGCCGGTAGAGAGTGATGGTGCAAAAAATCATAAAAACAGAGATCACGAACTGGAAGACCATCAATCCTTTTCTCAGGATCACCGCCGTTGAATGCGGATCTCTTACGCCCTTGATAGTACTGACGGGCTGGAATCCGGAGATAAAAAAAGCGGGATAGAGCCCGGCCAGGACAGTCAACACGACCATGATGAACGACACAAAAAGGATATTATCGAGTGTCAGCACACCTCCATACGTGAGGGCTTTACCGGTCAACCGATTGTAAAACGGTAAAACAAGATTAAGCAGCAGCAAAGCCAACGCTGTCGAGAGCACGATAAGAAGCCAGGCCTCGCCAAGATGTTGTTTGATCAGTTGCCCCTTTCTAGCCCCGATGACCTTACGCACCCCGATCTCTTTCATGCGCTTAAAGGATTGGGATGTGGACAGATTGACGAAATTCACTCCGGCGATGATCAAAATGAGAAAGGCAGCAGCTGAGAAGATGTAGACATAAGCCACATCGCTGTTGGGAGCGATTTCCTGCTCCAGCTTGGAGTGGAGGTGAATATTCTGTATGGGTTGAAGCACAATCTCTTCTTCTCGGGGAGCATCGGCGTGAAAATCGTTCATGAATTGGGCCGCTTTGTCACGAAAGGCTGCCGCGTCTTTTTGAGAACGAAACAAGATGTAAGTATACATCGCTTTCCAGGTTCGTTGGTTGAGAGCTTCGGGCCAACGCATGTAGATCGGGAACGTCGGCATGGAAATAAGATAACTAATCTTAAGGTGGGTGTTCCTGGGAAAGTCGGGGATAACACCTGTGACTTTGAGAGGTTGCCTTCGGCTCTCATTGAAAAGGACCTGGCCGAGAGGATCTTCATTATGAAAATACCTGCGGGCCACCGATGCAGTTAAAACAACGGTATGGGGTTCGGAGAGAGCCGACTTCGGATCTCCAGCGATCATCTCCAGATCGAACATCGATAAAAATGAGTTATCTACACAAAAGCCGCGGACTTCCTCGAAACGCCGAGGGTCACCCTTGGCTGGGGTGAAGCGGAGAATCTGGCGGCCTAGATCTCTAATTCGGGCGGACGATTCGATCTCCGGTAAGGATTCCTCCAGGGCCGGCCCGATAGCCGGAGCAGATGGGGCCCAGTTTCTGAAATTGGAACCGTACTTAGAATTGGTTTGAATCCTGTGGATGCGGTCGGACTTCGGGAAATTCTTCTCGTATCTCAGCTCATCCTTGACATGAAATAGGATTAAGAGCGCACAGCTCAAGCTAACCGCCAACCCGGCGATGTTCAAGAAGCTGTACAGTTTCTGCCTCCGGATGACCCTAAACGCGGTTCTTAAATAGTTCTTTAACATGATTCCTCTCCAATCAACATAATCCCACACAAACCGAGGCAGCGATCTCAGCAGCATGGACCAAAACCAGATTATGGCCTTGGATTTGTTTTCAGTTTGGATTCTGTATCGATAAGATTCTTCAAAGTCTCCGACTGCCTGATAATAATCCTCATATTCCAGAAACACCCGAAGAATAGCTTTCCCCCCCTTCGGCAACGTTCCCCTGTCATCAGGCATCATTTCCTCATTAAAAAGCCATCTCTGTGTCCTCAGACCAAAACGCTTTGTAGATTTTCCTTATTCTCTTTAAGGCTTCTCTACCGGAAGGGGTCAGGGTGTACAGAAACCGACTGCGACCTCCCCGCTCGCTCCGCGGCTCACTGCTCCTTTTTTCGACATAGCCCTTGTGGAGAAGCTGTTTTAAGGGTTTATATACAGATCCGAACGACCATTCATGGCTCGTGAGCTGAGAGATCATTTCCCTTAAAGAAACACCATATGCATTGTCTTTCAACTTCCAGATGGCAAGAAGGACAATCTCCTCAGAGCGCGATAAAAGGATCATTTCGGCCTCTCCATAACAATTTGTCTGAAAAACGGATACATATAATAATACGCAAAGAATCCAAAAAGGTTGGCACTGCTTCAATCTAAAAAAAATCGATATTGAAGTTTATGAGCAAAGAAATCATCTTTCGTAAAGATGGCAAAAATAAACCACTGATTATATGGAAGTTACCGTGGAATGCTCTCTATGCTTTAGGCATAGGTTCCAATATGGATGCCTGGCACGCCCGGAGGGATTTGCTTGGAACTTTAAAGAGAGTTTATGAGGATACTGAATCGTGCAATATGTTGATAGATTGGAGATTGTTTGGAGAAGCTACTTTCTAACACTCTCAAGGGAAGAATCTCAAGCTACTTTATCTCTTTTTTTATTTCTGATAAAATTAATAAAGCTAAGAGGGAGGTCAGTATGAAACCCACAATAAAATTACTTGTTACCATTTCTATATCTTTTATTTTCCTCTCAGTCTATGCAAAAGAAAATCAAAACCCTCAGTGGAAAGGAACCATTGAAGAGGAAGATGGAGTAAAAGTTATCAAAAATCCAAATGAACCGCTTTATGGAGAAATCACGTTTGATTTAGAAGAAGACTTGAGTATCGGAAATAAGGAAGATGAGAATTATATGTTTTATGAAGAAGTAAATATGGGAGTAGACAAAGATGGAAATATTTTTGCTTTAGACCAAGGTAATTATAGAATTCAAAAATATGATAGAAATGGTAACTATCTTCAGACAATTGGAAGACAAGGGCAAGGTCCGGGCGAATTTAAGGACTATTTCACATTCTTATACTTAGACTCAGATGACAACATTTATGTTCTGGATAACAGAAGGATTCACAAATTCAAAAGCAACGGAGAATTAATAAAAACATTTAACCTGTTTGGACTCAAAATCTCAGACCAATATAGGATTACAAAAGAAGGAAATATCATAGGCGAAACGTTGACTGGTTATTCTTCGAATATTGACCTTTTCAATTCGGAAGGAAAGTTTGTTAAGACGATTGCAACTTATCACAGGGAAGGAAGAAACTCTTCTATGAAATATAAGCTCCCTAATTTTCACGAGCCTCGATTACTTATCTGTGACTTAGATGAAGAATTGAGTGTATATGGCTATAGCTCAGAATACAAGCTGTTCGTTATTAATTCATCGGGTGATATTGTTTACAAATTCGAAAAGGATGAGAATCCTCAACCTCTTACCAATGATGATAAAGAAAGAGTATTAAACCGTTTTATGGAAAGACCCATGATTAGAAATTGGAACCGAAAATTCTCAAGAGGTGAAGCTAAAAAAGCAATGAACTTTCCGAAATACAGGCCTCTCTTTAGTGATATAATAAGAGATGATAGAGGACAAATTTATGTTAAAAGATTTAGATACTCGCCTGGTGAAGATAAGGTGAGTCATTACGACATGTTCAATAAAAAGGGATATTATCTATATAGAGTAAAAATACCAGTCCGATTTCCGTTAATAAAACACGGCTGCATTTACTCAGCAGAATTCAACCAAGACACTGGTTACGCCAAAATCAAATGCTTCAAAATTAAAAACTGGAATCGGATTAAAAGAGGAAAGAAACGCGCTTATTTGTCAGCTCTTTTCTAGGTATGAGTTAGATATCTTAGACAACTAATAGCAACACCATATCCAATCACCTGGCCATTGCCACACATCACATCCCCAAAATCCTGCATAGTCACATTTAAGTTTACACTCAAACATGATACCGCAACCTTCTTCATAACAAATGATAAATTCAGGAAATCCCTGACAGTTGATTATACAATCTTGCCATTTTACAATGCAGTACATTGGAGCCGCGAATAGTAGCTCGTAGGTAAGCAGAAGGGTAAAAGTGACAAGAGCTATAACAGCGAGTTTCTTCAACATAATCCTCTCACCTCCTCTCATTCGGAAAATAATCTGCGAGTGCAACACAGATAAAATTGCCTTGCTTGCTTTGAATTATAGCCAGCTTCCGCTCAGTATAAAGTGGTCGATATTCTTCAGGCATTTGTGTTATATATTTTCGATAAAGCATTGAGCGTTTGAGTTGTTCTATCTCTTCATCGGTGATAGGTTCTGGCTGTTCGAATGAGAAAGTAACGAAAAGGTCAGTCCTTGAAAACGCGAATCCTTCATCAACGTAAATTGGCTTGTCGCCGTCGAGAAGAACGGCAGAATTGTGGTTATTTAACTCATTTTTCTGTTTGTATGTTAGTGTTTGCTGAAAGTTTCCTAGAATTTTGCTGATAGAACAACCGGGGCAATCTTTTTTGCTATTGATGTAATAAACTGCGCCGATAACAATTAGAGCGACTGCCCACAAAACCAACAGCGCACGAAGAATTATTCGCTTGCTTGTGATTTTTATTAATTTGTCCACGACTCCCCCCTTTGGGTTTCTACAAGGGACTATCCTCTTTTAAAGGATATTAATGCTTTCTTTATGATGTATACAGAATTTAGGATTTCAAAGTCTACATGTCAAGTTTTTTTGGCAAAATGTCACTCTATGTCACTTTTTTTCCTTTTTTGTCACTTTCTATTCAAATAAGATCATGTCGAAATCCATATTGCAGAGCCACTGCTATTTCTAAAAAGAAGGACTTGTAGAAGAAACAGCTACCGGCCGTCTCAGCAAAAAAGGCAGTTTATGATGGGAACCATAAGGTGGGTGCTCTCTCCAGCCGGCGAAAGAGAGCCGAAGGGTATTATAGCATAATTGATTATTATCTCAGAAATGTAATGACCCCCGAAAATCAAGACACTTTATCATAGAATGAGAGGTAGAGTTGGCCCTTCTCAAAGAATCGGCTTCACCAGAGCCTATATAAGCGCCGATCTCAAATCGATCCATATCTCAGCATCCCGCTAATACGGCCTCTTGCGCGTGCCTCTGCTCCCATTGATCACGATATTCCTCCGGGCTCTGATAGCCCAAGGCCGAGTGAATATAAAGCCGGTTGTAATCTTCGCTTATCCAATCCCCGATGGCGTCTTTGGCCTCTTCAAAGGAAGTAAATTCATTCAACCAGAGGAGCTCCTCCTTGATCGTCCGGATCACCCGCTCGGTCTCAGCATTCCCCTTGGGATTGTCATAGGAACAGAAAATCTGTTCAATGCCCAAAAGCGCCGTATCCCGCATGAAGGCGACTGAGGTCGGCTGGGAGCCGTTGTCGCTGATAAGTCGGAGTCCCCGGTCTCGTGCCCCCCAAGGAAATTCTTCACAAAGCGCCAGGTCCAGCGCCTCTTTCCATTCCCGGGTCCTGGCTCGCAGAGACATCTTCCATCCCACGATCTTCTTCGTATACCAATCAAGCACCACGATCAGATAGCACCAGCCGAAACCGGGAAGCATGAACTTGGTCATATCAATACCCCAGAACTGGTCGGGCCGTGTCGCACGCGGCTTCGGCCGCTGTGATGTCCGGAGGGCTTTACAGCGCTTCCGTAGAACCAAAAGTCCATTCTCCCGCATTAGCCGATGGATCCGCTTGCGGTTGACCGAATATCCTTCCCGGTGATTCAACCAAGCCGTCATCCTCCGGTAGCCCCAAAAAGGATGCTTCACCCGTAGTTTTTTGAGCCTGGCAATCAATTCTCTATTCAACGCAGAACTCGACTCTTTTTTCGCGCTCTTCTTCCCATAATATCCGCTGCGGCTGACGCCCAAGGTTTCGCATGCCCCTTTGATACTCTGCCCCTTCGTCACCATCATCCCTACCGCTTCCCTGAGATCAGATCTTGGGTTTTTTTTAATGCCTCGATCGCGATCGTCTGCCGGCCGATGATCTTCTGCAGCTTCTCAATCTCAGATCGCAATGCCTTCGCTTCGTCCGCATCCACCGGCCCTAATCCCTTTTGACCAGCCTCTAAAAATCGATCCCGCCAGCGATAATAGAGATTCTGACTGATCTGATGTTCCCGGCAGATCTCAGCAATGGATTTTTGCCCTTTGATACCCTCGAGTACGATCGCCATCTTCTCTTCAGGCGACCATTTCCTCAGCTTCATCACAACACCTCCCAAATAGAGTATAAACTCTACCTCTCAAAGGTGTCCACCTTCTCAGGGGGTCAGTATAAAATTACTGGTTTTTATTATTAAAAAAGCACGTTTAAAAAGCGCTCTCTTTGACTTTTCTTTATATTTTATTGTCCCGCAAAATATTGAAAAATCCCGCCAAAATTGCCATTTCAGCGAAAAAAATTTAAAAAAAATTTAAAAAAATTTTTGGTCAAAAATCACCCGGAAATGTCCTATTTTCACGAACTTAGTTGTTCCAGAAACTAGTTTCTGGGATAAGCTCTTTTTTCGAAGTTCGACCGCTTGACAGATTTTTTTTATGACCTTATCCTATGCATGGTTTTATTAAAAGGAGGTTTTCAAATGAGTAGGTTGGCTACGAGTTTTGATTATGAATATAAAAGAACAAAAGCCGCTTTCTCATCAACCTTCACACACCCATTCTAAAACAAGTAACCCCTCCCTCACTTTAAAATATAGCTACTCATTTATTACTCCTTTTTCTTTGGGGCTGGTAGGTTTTTCTCCTTCCCTGCCAGCCCCAGCCGCAACAAAAATATCAATGAAAATAAATCTGTCCTGTTGTGGGCAGAAAATTCAAATCAGGAGGTACTTTAATGAGTACTGAAAAAATTTCAAGCGGTCAGAAAGTGACCGGAAAAAATCCAAGGAAAGGAGGTGAAAAAATAAATTCATATGACAAAATGACTAAAGAAGAAAGAGACAGAACGTATAATATTTGTTGTTATCTTGACAGAAGAAATGAACTAGTCGAAAAGCACCAGGAAGAATTAGCATTATTAGCTGACAAATATCAAACTGAACTTGACAACTTTAAAGCAGACCAAGAGATAAGAATTAAATATGAAAGACTTGTTCTTGTTCATATGCACGACCAGGAAATAAAAACTCTCAGGAAGCTTTTACAGGACAGTGTTGAAGAAGATGTCAGCGAAGAAGAAATCGAAGCAATGGCAAACCACTTAAACAATTCAACCAGGCCGGAAGCTGCCCACAAGGAGGATTGAAAATGAGTAATGAAAAAATTCAGGAAAAGCCAAAAAGGGAAATTTCAGAGAAGGAGCTTGAAGCTATTTTTTCAAAGTGGGCATATTACCATGATAAGCATCTTGAGCTTGAGATAAGAATGGCTGAGATTGAAGCCCGTTTATCAGTTTGGTATGGAATTAAGATTTGCCTTAATGAGTGGTCACCAGATTTTTTTATTTCCATAGGTGAACCTTTCTCAGCTGAATTAAAAGAGTAAAAAATCCTGACCACTGATAGAATAGCTCTAATCAGCTCAAATTTTAAAAACAGGAAATTTTCCTTAGTTGAAGCTATCTCAATAAATAAAAAACAGCCAGAGGCGCCATCTCGTGCACAAACTCAAGTCAAAGCATATCTAGGTATCCAAGTAATTACCCCAATAAAAGGATTTAAGCTAAAAGGCTCTCAGAAGCTCCAGAATGAGGGTTTTTTATGGTACAGATAGCAGAATATAGGCATATACTCTATATTTCAGCCCATACTAATCTCTGGAGCAGGAATGAGCATTTCCTCAATGTTAAAAACATTAAAAATAATTTCAGAAAAACGAAAAAATCACTGTGCATTTATTGATATTTATATAGATTTATATATGGAAAATATAAAACAAAATATAAGAGGAGGATACATGAAGAAAATGAAGTTAGACCCTTCAGGTAAAACTTCTTTTATCCTCAGGTTGGAAAACAAAGTAATCAAGCAGCTCCAAGCCATTGCCGATGAAGACTTGACTTCAGTTCAAAACATAATCCGGAGGTTTATAGGTCAGGGCTTAAAACAAAGGGGGGAACATGAGTAAAAAGAAAGCTAAGTTTTCAGCCACCATTCAGAAAGAGCTTGACCGAAAGCTGGGAAGAGAAACAAAAAAAGAGAAGGTCGAAAGGGAAAATATTATTTACGCACGTGTCAGCACACCAGAGCAAGCTCAAAAATTCGGAATCCCTTCTCAGTTGAATCTCTTAAAAGACTATACTGAAAAAAAGAAGTTCCAAGTCAAAGAGGAAAACGTTTTCAGTGAGGATGAAACCGCTCATGGATATGACCCTAAAAGAAGCATTTTTACTGAGCTTCTTAAAAAGTTCAAAAAAGGCAACTATTACCGGATATTTGTTGATGAGCAGGGCAGGCTGACAAGAGAGCCTGAGGAAAATGCCAGCCTAGATAATCTGGTTCGCAGAGGAGTCTTGGAAATTCATTTTGTCGGTGAAAAAGAAGTTTATGATGAAAATGCGGCTTCTCATGATAGATTTAAAAGAGGTCTGTTTGCCCAAGTTCATCGCTACTTCGTTGACCTCCAAACAGAAAAAGCAATTCGGGGCACTATTGAAAAAATTTCTATTGGCGAATTTCCAGGTTTTGCACCCTGCGGCTATATCAACAATATTGTGACAGGAAAAATTGAAAAAGATGAAGAACGGTGGGATAAAGTCAGGGAGCTTTGGAATCTGGCAAGAACAGGAGAGTACAGCCTTTCAGATTTAGCTTCAGTCATGAGGGCAAAGGGCTTGACGGTTCGAGTTCAAAGAAAAGAAGAAAGAGGAAAAAGAGAGCCTAACCTCATCACAAAAAAAGGCATTGAAAAGATTTTGTCAAATCCCTTTTATGCAGGAAAATTTAAATGGTTCGGAGAGCTTTGGAGCAATAGGGGAATTAACAACGACCTCGAACCCACTTATCCCATCATGATTCCCTGGAAGGACTATGAAGAAGCAAGGAGGGCTATCTCTGGACATGCCAGAAGAGGCAAACAGAAAAAAGCCTATGAGTGGCTATATAAAAACATACTGACCTGTCATTATTGTGGATGTGCCCTGGTAGGTTTTAAAAAGAAAGGGATAATTTACTATCGACGCAGCGAGGGAAAACTGAATGTTAGTATCGATGAAAAGTATTCAAACTGGTACGAGAAGGAATGGAGTGACTTAGCTAAAAAAGAAACAATAAAAAATGGGAAAAAGGTTGTTAGATATGGCTGCCCTCAGAACAATCCCAATCTTCGGGGCTATGGTGATACCAGCTGGAAGGAAGCGGAGATTGATGAAATTATCGTGCGGGCTTTTAACGAACTCCACTATGATGAAGGCATTTTCGATTGGGTAAGAGAGCAGATTGGTTTGGAAGCTGAGAGGAAGTATGAGGAAGTTGAAACCGAAATTAAAGGACTCAAAAAGGAGAGAGAGCGGGTTGAAAAATCCCTCAAGGATTTAGTCCTAAGCAAGAAAAATTACACCGATGAGATTGAGCTTGAAATCTACCACCAGGAGCTTAAATCCCTAAAGGCAAAGCTCCAAAAAATCGATGAGGACATAGCTGATTTAGAAGCCGATAGGCAGGAAAACATAGAGGCTACCGTCGATAGCTTGGAACTGGCAGCGAAATTTACTAAGTCCTTTAAAGAAAAGAACTTAAAGGCAGAAGAGGGATTTGACCAGGAAACAAAGAGGGATATGCTGAAAATCATGTTTAGAACCGTCTGGGCTGGCGATGGAAGCAGGATGAATTTAGGTGATACTGGGATTATTGTGGCAAGTGAAAAAGACGGTAAATATAATCATCTAAAGAGCTTAGGCTTTGTGTGGAGAGAGCCTTTCAGAACCCTTTTCGACGTTAAGCTCCTTCAGGAAATAAGCGAAATCGAGACAGAAAATCCTAAAAATGGACAATGGCACGCCCGGAGGGATTTGAACCCCCGACCTTTGGATTCGAAGTCCACCGCTCTATCCACTGAGCTACGGGCGCACCTCGTTTAGAATCAATAACTTATAGGACTTTCAGTTTTGCCCTTTTTTCGAATTGTGACCAAATTGTGCCCATTGATTTTATTATTACTTTAAATAAATTGCAATGTCTTCCTACCCTAGCTGCATCTATCTAATCCATTAACTATTGACAAATTACACCTTTATGTGTAAAATGCTTTTGTGAAACGGCGGGAACTCGAAAAGAAATTGCAGAAGTTGGGCTGGAAGCTTGATCGACATGGACGAAAACACGATATTTGGATAAACGGTGAGTATGAAATAGCCGTACCACGATACAATGAGATCAACGAGTACACTGCTAAGGCTATTCTAAAGGAAGCAAAAGGAGGCAACTGATGCGCTTATCAGGACGCGTGTTTAAAGCTGGCAAGTCTTGGGCAATTGAAGTTCCGATTCTTGGCGTGGTGACACAGGGTTATACCAAGAAAGAAGCTTATGAAATGATCGCTGATGCCATCGAATCTCTTGTGAATAAAAAGGGATTTAAAGTTGAGATTTATCCAGGAAAAGGAGACTATTTTGAACTGGGCTCTTCTGATCTATCAACTCTAACTGCATTTTTACTCCGTCGACAAAGAATGAAGCAAGGTCTTACTCTTGTGGAAGTTGCCAATCGATTGGGTGCGAAGTCGCACAACACATACGCTCGGTACGAGCAAGGCAAGTCCATTCCTACCATTGAAAAGTTTAACAAACTCTTGTCAGCGTTATCACCTGATAACGATTTTGTTCTAATAGAAAGCCAAAGTAGCTGATAACAAATCCTTTTTCAGTCACACTTTGGCCACAGAACTCTTTTCTTGAAAAAACAGCATATGTTTAAGTACCTGAATACAGAAGGATTAACTCACCCAAGTAAGCGATGGAACGTTGGATTCCATATCCTGTGCTTTTCTATTGACTCTTCAATTCAGCCAGCCTCTCTCTGGCATCTTCGACCTCAGCTATACCAGGATCAGCATCCTTCCAGAGAGAGAGGAACTTCTCGTAGTTCTCTATGGCTTTGCCCTTCCAGCCCATCTGCTCATAAATCTTGCCAAGCATGTGAAAACCTTTGGCATAAATGTCGCCGTGATAGAATCTCCCGTAAGTCAGGAAAGTGAGTCTTTCATATGCTTCCCGGGCTCTCTCCAAATCCCCTTTCTTATAAAATGATAAAGCCAGCGGATCAATGAACAGAGCATGGTCATCAAACTGTCCCAATTGGCAGGGCAGCAAATCTAGCGCATCCTCAAAATATCTTATCGCTTTGTCGTAATTCTCTCTCCAGAACTCTATTCGACCCATCAGATTGTAGTAATACCTGATGAGTTTTTTATTTCGTGTATTTTCTTCGAATTCCTTTAGTTCTACCGCTGTCTGAAGGGCCTTTTCCACTTGGTTCATTCTCAGATGAATGATTCCTTTCTTAAACAACCCAGATCTTTGTCTTCCAAAAATTTCCTGCGCTTTCTCGCATTCTTTTAGAGCTTCCTTATAATTTCCTTCCCTTGAATAAATCTCAGCCAAGTCCAAATAGCGTCTAAATTCCCACGAGGCTTCACCGACTTTTTTTGCCAATTCTATTCCCTGAACAATCAAAGACTTTGCCTCTTTATATCTTCCCTGGTGCAGGTACACAGCATATAATCTTCTCATGTTTCCACCACGAGTGCTCGGATCTTCAACCTGCAGCGCTTGTTTGTAATATTCTTCTGCCTTATCAAATTCGTCCATATAAACACTGGTTCTGGTTCCTAATCCTGACCAGCCTCCGGGATCAAGATTTGAGGCTTTTTCGGCCTCAGAGATAGCTAAGTCAAATTTTCTTTGAGATATGTAAATCGATCTCAGGTTAAAATGGATTGTACCGTCATCGGCAAAATTAGTGAGGTAATCTTCCAGGATTGCCTTGGCTTCATCGAGAAGGCCTTTGGCTCTGTAGGCTCTGGCCAGACCAATATGAGCACCTGGAGGAAAAGATTCATCTGCAACGTGAAGAATCATCTTGTAGTGTTCAATGGCCTTATCCCAATCCTCTAAGCCTCTGTATATTGATCCCAAGCGTAGGTTTCCTTCATAATCATCTGGATAAATCTCCAAAAGTTTTTTATAGGCCTCCATATCCCCCTGGATAAGGTACCGCTCCCTGATTGACACTCTATCGCTCAATTCCATGGCTTTCTTCCAGTACTCATCGCGTTTGGTTGAATAACTCATACTTCCATAGAAGATTGCAACAGCTCTATAAGCCATGGCAAAATCATTATCAATGTCTATGGCTTTTTCACATGTCTCTATCGCTTTCTGCCAATCTCCGTCATAGTAGTACTCCAACGCTTTACTGTAATACATGAAGGCTTCAGGAGAGCTTGTGGTGATCTTCCCCACATTCTGGTCAATGTCGTCGGCTATCTGTTTGTCGGATAATTTAAAATTCTTCTTAATCTTCTGTGTCAGCTCATCGACCAATTCAGGAAAACTCTCTTCGCCGGTGCCTTGGACGTAATCAGCGATGAGAATCTCCAGTGTGTCTGCTTTCTGCAGCGAATAATCGATGCGGAAGATATCCCCTGCCTTGGACAAGCTGGCTTGGAAAATGTGATTGACGCTTCCTTCCTCAGCAAGTTTCCGCAGATCCTCTGTTGCGTAGCTCCTTGCATCCAGCAGGTTCAATTTACGGAAAAGACTGAAGATCTTATCGATAGGCAGCACATGAATATGCTTGGATTGAGAGAGGTCTGTGATCAGCCACTGGGAAAGAGCGCTTCTCCAGTGGTCCAATCCTTCTTCGCCTGTTTCATTCTTAAAATACATGACAGCCAAAGAAGGTTTATCTGTCGGGATGGGGATAGTATCTTTTTGAGGAAGAAACTGCCAGATAATAACGGCGATGACGACAACAGCGGTCAGCGCCAGAGCAGGCAGGAAAAACTTCCTCAGACCAAATGTTATAGAGATTTCTTTTGAAGTAACGGGTTTTCTCCTGGGCTTGATCCTTTCTTTTGTCGGAATCCTCTCCTCTATCTGTGATAATTCAGAAAATACATATTCTGCTCCTGGATACCTGTCTTCTTTTTTCTTCTCCAGACATTTAAGAATGAGAAAACTCAAATCCTCAGGAATCTGGGCATTAATTTCCCTTGGGTTTTTGGGCATCTCCCCTTTGTGCTTCATGGCAATGCTCAAAGGTGTGTCCCCTTCAAAAGGCAGTTGCCCTGTTACCATTTCAAACAAAATCACACCAAGGGAATATATATCAGAACGATGATCTATTTCCTTTGCCTCGGCCTGTTCAGGAGACATGTATTCCGGAGTTCCTATGATTATACCCTTATCTGTTAAGCCTTTGGTTGTATGTAACCTGGCAATCCCAAAGTCCATAATTCTGGCATTGCCTGTTTTATCAATCATTATATTTGAGGATTTTAGATCACGATGCACGACTCCAAGCCTGTGAGCTTCTGATAATCCTTCGCATACTTGCTTTGTTATCGCTATCGCTGTTCCTGTGTCTAATCGTCTTGATCTCAGGATGAAGTTTTTCAAATCTTCGCCTGTAACATATTCCATGGTGATGTAGTGTGTTCCCCCGTGTTCACCGAGGTCATACATCCCACAGACGTTCTTGTGCCTGATCTTCCGCGCAGTGGTCAATTCATTCCGGAATCTATCAATCGTTTTTTTATCAGCTGCAACCTCGGGCCTGATTAGCTTTAGAGCGATTTCCTCATGGGCCTTGGTGTCCTCGACCCTGTAGACTTTACCCATTCCTCCACTACCCAACTCTTCGATAATTTCGTATCGCCCTGCAAAAATTGTTCCGCGTTTAAGATCTTGTATTGGCGTTTCCATTGTTTTCGTTACGGAAATATCCTCAGTCATAGGAAGAGGAGTTGCACACTTTTTGCAGAATTGGGAGTCTGAAGTATTCTCAGTCTTGCATTCAGGGCATTTAATTCCCAAAGCTTACCCCTTTATCTGGTCGGCAAAATATTATCAAGGAACAAGAGAAGTGTCAAATTGTGACCGAATTGTGACCACTTTAGGTATACCTTCCTATACCTAGGTGTACCTACAGATACCTAGACTAAATGCCGTAAGTTGCTGATAAGAGTGGCTACTACTCTTTTTTCAAGAGGTTAGCTAAAATGCTTACATCTGATTCCAAATCCAAAGATCTATATGTCGTGAAATAATTAATTTCACTACATATTGTTCAGTGGCTCTTCAACCCAGCCAGCCTCTTTTTAGCGTCATCAACTTCAGGGAGGCCAGGATCGGCGTCGTTCCAGAGGAAGAAAAAGACTTTTATTCTTTTTTCATATCAATTGAATCATTTATTCTGAGACATGGCCCAGACTATAGTCTTACCATCACGGCTCCAGGTCGGCGGATCCATACTCTCACCAACAGGTGAATAGAATAAGGCAATGTTTCCCGAAGCGCTGTTGTAGACATAAAGCCCGGGTTCTTCATCTATCTTCCAGCTTTTAAAATAGAAGATGCGGCCGTTCGGTCCCCAAGTTCCGATGTAATTCCATCGGTCGGGCTGGTCAATAAACTTAGTCGTCGGCCGTCCGTCGAGGTAAGCCTGTCGTATCTCATCAGATCCGTAGTACATATAAGTAAGACTTTGGCCATCAGGGTGCCACTCAAGTCCCCCTTTCTCTTCTTTTTCATCGATGGGCGTGAGACGCCGCAGTTCTCCTCCTGATGAAGGAACCGCAAAGATCGCATTCTTTTCACCTTCAGAGGCATAACCAAGGGCAGCCATATACTCTCCTCTCGGGGACCATTGAACCGGATTTTCCCAGGAGAACATTTGAGCCAGTTTCTTGGGTTCCCCGCCCTCTGCGGTAATGGTGTACAGGCCCATGTTGTAGGTATAAGCCAGCAGAGACCCATCTGGAGACCATCTGGGAGATGTCATCTCATATTCTTCTAACCTCAATAGAATGCTCGGTCTTCCCCCATCAGTCGAAACTGTCATCAGAGCAGGTGTGGGATTGGGGCCTTCTCCAATGTGACCGCAATATGCTATGGTTCGGCCATCAGGAGAAAGATCGAACCACTGGCCAAAATCACCTCCAATCATACGATCTGTTAACTTGCGTGATTTACCGCCGTTTGCCGGAACAGCAAAAAGGCTGACTCTTCTCACTACATTTGGGGGGCTATCCCGACCCGGTGTCACAGCAATATATTCCTCTTGACCTGGCCCTTGGCCCAGGTAGTAGACAACTTTCCCGTCGGGCGACAGTTGAGGACTATTCCCATTTGCTATACTTTTTATTTCATCAATCCGCTCGACGTCAGCAGTATAAATGGTTGTCATCTTGGAAGCGGCAAGATCTTCCAGCATTCTCTGTAACTCTATCTTTGGTATCCACCGACCACGCACCATAACTCCAGCTTGTAAGGCTATGTTAGCTACATTTTCCAATGGATCTTTCTCGATAAGAATGAGGTCTGCTCGCTTTCCCTTTTCTACGGTTCCAAAAGTATCCATTTCATTAAGAAACTCGGCGGCATTGCTCGTTCCTGTCTTGATGGCTTCATACGGAGATAAACCCACATCAACGAAATTGCGAAGTTCTTCATGAAGAGCGAATCCTTTGGGAGGTAGATCAGTGTCAGTGCCTAATAAAAGTTTTGCTCCTGCCTGGTGCAACTCTTTTATAAACCTCCTCTTCTTTTCCATGGCTTGTTGAGCGGTTTCAAAAGCAGCTTCTGAAAAATTACGTGAAAGACTATATGCTGCACTAGCTCGCATTCTTTTTCTGCGCTGTAGTGTTAAATACCTCATTTCGGGTTTCGAGAGTAGCTTCGCATGATCATCTACCGATAGGGCATCATACTCCATAACCACCATAGTCGGGCAATTCCAAAGGCCTGCCTTGCGCGTGGCCTCAGCCAGACCGGCAAATTTCGATTCATCAACGTAATTCCATGCCAGTCTTCGTGAACGCAAATCCAGCCCGGGCTGGACAGGAGAATCCGGTATAATAAGATCAAAAATATATCCCCTTAGATGTTCATTAGATGCCTGTCCCGCTATAAAAGCTCCTGCTATCCCAACAGCAATGGGGACATGCCCAGCAACAGGCATATGGTACTTCTTTGCTGCTGCGATCACTCCCTCGTAAGCTTCTGGGGATAGGTAGTTATAGACCTTAATAAAATCGTACCCTGCTTCTTTTTGTCGGGCGACTTCCTTTTGGGCCTCCTCAGCCGTTTCTACCACAAAATAGTTATAAAGCCCCGGGCCATCGATGATTCGACCGGCTGTGATAATTGTCGGCCCCAACAGCTCTTCTCTCTTTATCTGTTCTCGAAATTGAAGATGGCGGGGATTTCCTAACATATTACGGACAGTAGTGACTCCATTCGCGATAAGAAGCAGGAGATCGTCCTTGTCCCTTAAGTGCACATGCATGTCCACCAGACCAGGCATCAGGTACTTGTCTCGTCCATCAATTTGAAGAGCATCTGGCGGCAGAGGAATTTCTGAAGCAGGGCCAATCTCAATAATTATTCCGTCCCGTACGATCACAGTGTTTCTCTCAAGAATAAGCTCGCTATCCATTTACATCAACGAAGGCCACCGTACGATAGGATTTGGCTTCATTGTCCTGCTTTTCTTCCTGATTGCACGCCAGGAGTCCAAAAAGCAATATAGATAAAACTGGAAACACAAACATGATTATTTTGGATTTTTTCATGTCCCCCTCTTTATATTTCCATTTATACTCTTCAATGAATATTTTATCAAGGCAAAAAGGAGAACGATGTCTCAAATCGTTGCATATGATTCTGGAGATAACTCACTTCAATGTTTACTTTCCCCTAAAAGATACCCGCGTTAATAATATCTCAGATTTAATTTGGTGTTGCTAAAATGTCGTGAAATATATATATTTAGCGACATTATTAATTGTGACCATATTGTGACCACTTTAGACATACTTTCCCATACCTAGGTATACCTACAGATACCTAGACTTAATCCTGTAAGTTTCTGATAAGACTGACTATTACTTTGTTTTCAGGAGGTTAGCGAAAACGCTTAGATCTGATTCGAAGTCCACCGCTCTATCCACTGAGCTACGGGCGCACCATGATTATTATCGAAGACTATCTTTGATCTTTAAAATGCCTGGTTTTATTTGTATTATCTCTTCAGATACAACTTTCCAGATGATTTCCAAATCGATTCCAAAATATGCATGAGTCAGCTTATCTCTCATTCCTGCCATCTTTTTCCATGGAATCTCTGGCTGTGAATCCCTTAGGCTCTTGGGAATTTTCTTTGATGCTTCACCAATTATCTCAATGCTGCGGATAACTGCGTTTATTGTTTTTCGGTCATCCCTAAACTCTTCATAGTTCATTCCCTGAATAAAATTCTCAATATCTTGAATGGAATCTAGAATATCCTGAATATAATCCGTATAGACTCTTTTTACCATATATAAACAACTTCATTGAGGATATTTTCACCAATCTTTGGTTTTAAAGCCTTTTTAGAGACTAAGTCTACTTTCAAACCAAAAATGCTCCGCAGGTACTCCTCTAAATCCAAAAATACAAACATTCCTACGGGTTCCGAGAACTCTACTAAAACATCAACATCACTTCTCTTGTTGGATTTGCCACTGACATAAGAGCCAAAAATGCCAATAGATTTCACCTTATATTTCTTTTTTATTTCTGGCTTACGCTCAGAAAGAATC
>SMTZ1_10000816_pt1 | contig 30209 bp, 26 predicted proteins | sample DeeMarSWOR136_30_FD_25667 | JGI IMG/M metagenome (IMG submission 25667) | reverse complement strand
GACGGGTATGCCCGATAAACGGGAGGCTTCCTTGTTCCCCCCGATCGAGTAGATACCCCTTCCGAACTTTGTTTGCGAGAGAAAGAACCAGCAGATGGCCACGATTATCAGGAACAGTGCGGCGGGGAAGGGGATGATGCCTATCTTTCCCTGTCCAAGGTATTTGAAACTGTCGGTGAGTCCGGAGATGGGGTGTCCCTCGGATATGATAAGCGCAAATCCACGGGCGATGGTAAGCATGCCCAGGGTGACTACAAATGAGTGCACGCCGAGCTTTGCGACCACGATTCCCATGATAATACCGATACCAAAACACAGCACGATAGTCAGTGAGATTGCAGGGATTGTGCTCCACCCGTTCATCACCTGGAACTTGGCTGCTAGTACACCAGCAAAAGCTGCCACCGATCCGACCGAAAGATCAATCTCCGCCATCAGGATGACAAAGGTCATTCCACAGGCGGTGATACCGATCATCGAGCTCTGCAGGAATATATTCAGCAGGTTTCTTCTCGTGAGGAATACGGGTGAAGATATACCCATGCCGATGATAATGAAGCCAAACACAATGAGAATGGTCTGCTCCTTCAGGACCGTCAGGAAAAAGCTCCCGATCGCCTGGAGTATATTTTTTTTCTCGAGGTTGTTCATCATCTCCATATACATTTCCTCTTCATTATGAGGTTATACTTCATGAGGTTATACTTCTCTATCCAGTGGAACTGGTGTCCCTCCCGTGATGCATAAACCTATGACCTCCGTCAACCGGTTACTGTTGTTCCACAGCTTCCTTCTTCGATCTCCCGAAGGCGGCATTCAGTATCATGTCCGAGGTCAAGCCCTCACTGTGAAACTCTCCAGCGATGGTTCCCTCATGCATGACATAGATACGGTCGCATATTTTCATGAGTTCAGGAATTTCTGAGGAAACCACGATAAGCGCTGCACCCTGCTGTGCGAGGCTCTTCATGAGGTTGTGCACTTCCTGTTTCGCACCCACATCGATGCCCCTTGTCGGCTCATCGAACATGAGCACATCACACTCGGCGCAGAGCCAGCGGGCGATGATAACCTTCTGCTGGTTCCCACCACTCAGAAACATGACCAGCTGTTTCTGCCCTGGGGTCTTGATGTCCAGCTTGTCGATGAAATTCCTCACCCGTTTGAATATCTTTCCCTTCTTCAAAATACCGGCGGTGGATACAGCATTGAGGGATGAGAGGATGATGTTCTCGTCGACCGGCCGGCAGCTGACGAGTCCATCCACCTTACGGTCTTCTGGGAGAAGTGCGATCTTGCGGTCGAGGGCCTGTTTTGGCTCCTTTATCTTGATATCCTCTCCCTTGAGATAGACCGAGCCAGATTTTGCGCGGTCCGCACCGAAAATCGTGCGGAGCACTTCGGTTCGTCCCGAACCGATGAGTCCTGCAAGACCGACAATCTCACCTTCTCTTACTGAGATACTCACATCCCTGAACTTTTCACCGGTCAGGTTCTCGACTCGAAGAACCTCAGGACCAAGCTTCCTTCCGAAGTCGAGCCGTGTTTCCTCGATCTTTCTTCCGACCATCATCTCGACCAGATCAGCGGTACTGACCTCATCGACGCCTCGTGTGTCCACGTACTGTCCGTTACGCAGCACCGTAATGCGGCTCCCGATGGAAAAGACCTCCTCCAGACGATGGGAAATGTATATAATCCCCACGCCCCCGTTTTTGAGCCTTCTGATGAGTGCGAAGAGTTCCTGAATCTCGTTCGGCGTCAGTGCTGCCGTGGGTTCATCGAAGATACAGATCTTCGATTTCACGCTGAATGCCTTGGCAATCTCCACCATCTGTTTATGTGCAATACCCAGTTTACGAACGATTATTTTTGGGTCTATCTCGATTTCGAGGGATTTGAGCAGCTCTATCGCCTCCCGGTTCATCCTCGGTTTGTCGATCGTACGCAGGGGCCCCCTTTTCAAGGGTTGCCGTCCGAGGAAAATGTTTTCCGCCACACTTAAATAGGGAATGAGGTTGAATTCCTGGTAGACTGTTGCGATTCCCAGTTCCTGCGCATGGCGGGGATTGTGTATCTCCAGCTCCTTACCGTCGAGGATAATGGTTCCAGCGTCTTTCTTATAGGCACCGGAGATGATTTTGATCAGAGTGGACTTGCCTGCACCGTTTTCACCGATGAGGACATGAACCTCTCCCTTCTTCAAGTCAAAGTCAACGTTGTCGAGAGCGAGGACGCCCGGAAAGGTTTTCGTAATTCCCTTGAGCTTGATAATTGTACCGTTGTGTTGCTCCATACAGGTCCCCTTATTTTACGGCACGTGTGGCGACGGGCAGCAGAAACACTGTTCTGTTCTTTTCCCCAATCCTGAACATAATGAAAATCGAACGGTTTGTTTCATTATACGCCCTAGAAGAATTTTTTAAAATTTTTTCTTGACAAGAAACCAGCATCTGCTACAATAACTTGTTATTACAAGATTATATCGTAACAGGATAATGTGAGCACAATTCTTTTTAACAAAAAATAGTTTGTTTGTCAATACTTTTTCACGTTCATCGGTTCGTGACACACCGGTATGAGTTTTGAATAGGTTCGGAAAAAACCACATGAAGAAAGGAGGTACGTAAAAACAATATTTCTTTAAACCTATGATTTCATGCGCAATCCACGCAAAACGAAGAGGAGGTAAAAAGAGATGAAGAAGGTAAGGTTAGTTGTAACGCTCGTATGCATCGTGTCGATGCTCCTGGTTACAGGGCTTGTATTTGCAGGCGCCAGGGAAAAACCCAAAGAGGAGCAGCTTGTCATTGGTTTCGATGCATTCAACGTGAGTATGACATGGATGAAGTTTGCGCACGATGCCATGGTGGAGGAGGCCGGGAATCTTGGTGTGAAGCTGATCGTCCTGGATTCAGAGAATGAGGCAAGCAAGCAGGCTTCCAACATGGAGGACCTCGTTGCTCTTAACGTTGACGGGATCGTTGCAAACCCGATCGATGTGGACTCCCTCACACCGGCCATCAATGACGCCGCGTCAAAGGGCGTCGCTGTCGCTACCTTTGACCGCGCCGCGAAGAATGCAGAGTATGTGTTTTACGTTGGCTGCGATGATGTTGAGGGTGGCAGGCTCGTCGCTGATTTTGTTGCGGACAAGCTGGGCGGTAAGGGCAAGATCGTTCTTCTCACCGGTACTCCCGGGTCGTCTCCTGCAAGAGACCGCACAACGGGATTTTTTGAGCGGCTTGAGAAGTATCCAGGTCTCGAGGTGGTATTCAATCAGACTGGAGAGTTCTGGCGTGAGAAAGGTATGCAGGTCATGGAGGATGCGATCACGGCAACGGGCGGCGACTTTGACGCGGTCGTATGCCAGAACGACGACATGATGATGGGAGCCATTCAGGCAATACAGTCCGCGGGCATCAATGTGAAAGACGTGGTGATCACCGGTTACGACGGCGTGCCTGACGGTCTCCGGGCGGTGCGTGACGGCTTGGCCGACTGCACGGTTCAGTATCCGATCGGCCAGGCTCCCGAAGTTCTGAGGCGTCTGGTGAAGTATCTCGAGGGCGAAGCACCTGCTGAGAAGGACTATGAAATGCCGCCTTGGGTCATCACGAAGGAGAACCTTGACACGGGAGATTTTTACTCTCTCATCGCAAACGAATAATTCCTATCGCGAACCATACCCATGGGCCAGCAGCAGAGTAAGGGACTCGACTTTTAAGAGTCCCTTACTCCTTGTATAATGGCTTGATTCAACAATGTGAAGGGGGGTTGTCCCATGCACGATGGCAAAGTAATGGTGGGTCTGGTATCGGCGGTACATCCCAACATGCCAGGCGATGACGTCGGCGTGTACAGGAAAATCATCAAACAGCTCGAACCGCTGAAGAAGGAGATGGATTTCGATCTGGTAGTGGTAAAGGAGCCGGTCCGATCCGAAGAGGACGGCAAGCGAACGAGGGTTTTTCTCGAGGTTAATAACGTCGACTTCACCCTCATCTTTTGCCCCAGCTTACCCTATGGAAGGTCTATTCTCCCGCTGGTAAAGGTGAACAGTTATCTTGGAATATGGGCCGTGCCTGAGCCGACCAAAAACGGGGTCCTACAGATGAACTCTTTCTGCGGTTTGAATATGGTAGGCACCATTGTGGCGAACTATTTCACCGAGCATGACATACCGTTCAAATGGTTCTACGACTATGCAGACACGAAGCTGTTTCAGGATAGGCTGCGTGTAACGATTCGCGCGATTCGGGCGATTAAAACCCTGAAACATACACGCATAGGACAGGTTGGTGATCTGGCCGATGGTTTTGAGAATATGTATGTGGATGAACGCATTCTTGAAAAGAAATTTGGTACCTATATTCAAACTCGCCATACTGTTGAGGACATCGTGCGGCGGGCACAGTCCTACAAGGAGGGTGAGGTCAACGCTATGCTTCAGCAGATTACAAAAGAGGGTACGTGGAACAGGGAACACGTCACAGCTGAAGAGATGAAGAAGATGGCGCGCGTGAACATGGCACTGCTATGAACTTCAAGCCCGGTGACGTGACGATTGCTACGTTGCAGAATGATTTCAGCAATCTCTTCATCCTTACCGGCACGGTCATGGAGGGCAAGGAGGGATATTTCGGCTCGAGCGGCTGGGTGAACAACCTGAAGATCGGCGGTAAGAGAGTGGACATCGCGGAGCTCCTGAATACCATCATGACGAACAGGGTGAATCATCATTATCCGACTGCCTATGATAATCTCTACGAGGAGCTCGTGGAGTTCGCCAATTGGAAGAAGGTGCATGTGTTCAAACCCGTTGCCTATGAGAACTATATGCAGCTGCCTTTCTGAGAAGGCAAGAGGACAGCTCTGATAAAAATTATACGCATGTATCGTAGTAGATGAGGAGGGTGCGAAGTTCGACCCCACGATATGTACTGGACCCTCATGTAAACACCTGATGATCGAATATGTACGAGGAGAAGAAACATGCCGAAGAGCCAGATGACGTACCGCAGCCTTGGGACCTGCGGGATGAAGGTCAGCATGTTCAGCATAGGTGGCTGGACAACTTTCGGTGATAGCGTGAAGGATCTGAGCCTGACAAGGAAGATCATACATACGGCCATCGGGGCCGGTATCAACTATGTCGACCTTGCGGACGTGTATGCCCTGGGTGCGTGTGAGGCAGCGGTGGGAAAGGTCCTGAAGGATTTCCCCCGTCATGAGCTGGTTATAGCCAGCAAGGCGTTCTGGCCCATGAGCGATGACGTAAACGACAGAGGATTGTCACGTAAGCATATCATGGAATCCGTTGAAAAGAGTCTGAAGCGGGTCGGTACCGACTTTTTCGATCTCTATTATTGCCACCGTTTTGACCCTGAAACACCCATGGAAGAGTCGATCCGGGCCATGGATGACCTCATACATCAGGGGAAGGCACTCTACTGGGGAACCAGCGAGTGGAGAGGATATCAGATAGCCGAAGCGGTTCGGTTCTGCGAGAGACACGGCCTGTACAAGCCGAAGGTTGAGCAGCCGGAGTACAGCTTGCTCTACCGATCGCCCGTGGAAAGGGACGTGGCGCCTGTCGCGCAAGCCCTCGGTATCGGGCTTGTGGTGTGGAGCCCTCTTGGTTCAGGCGTGCTCACCGGTAAATACGATGAAGGCATACCCGATGACTCGCGTGTGAAGAGAATAGGGGCCGATTCATTGCCCGGTAACCCGTATACCAAGGAGAATGTCGACAAAGTAAGGAAGATGAAGAAGCTTGCCGATGAGCTCGGCTGTACAAGAGCTCAGCTTGCCCTTGCCTGGGCCGCAGCCCAACCTGGTATCACGAGTGTCATTACGGGCGCCACAAAGGTGGAACAGGTGAAGGATAACCTAGGTGCCCTGGACATTGAAATAACCGGAGAGATCACAGCGGCACTGGATGATATTTTCGGTGTGTGCCCATAGGGATTTCCTCTATACGGAGGGTGTGCTTCATTCTTATACTGTGAGGACTCAGCTACTTCAACATCAGGAGGAATAGATCATGGCAGAAACCATCAATGGGTATACCAAGAAGGAAGCGATCGAGATGGCTTTCAAGATCGGGTTTGAGAGTGAAAAGAACCGACTCTCCTGCTCGCAGTCCAGCTTTCACGCCATAACCACGGTTCTTGGATATAGGAATCCGCAGCTCTTCAAGAGCATCGTCGCGCTGCAGGGCGGAGGTGCTGATTCCGGTCTACATTCCTGCGGTGCCTTCTGCGGTCCGCTCGTTGCCTTCGGGTATTTCTTCGGAAGGGACTACAAGCTGTGGGAGCAAGGTGAAATGGATCTCACGGCCTCGAAGCTCGGACAGAAGCTGTTGAAGAAGTTTCAGGAGACCTATGGATCCGCCATCTGCAAGGATATACAGACTCAATGTCTCGGTTTCCCCACTCAGTTTCTGGAAGGCGACGTGTTTAATGAGGAAGCTTTCAACAAGTTCGAGGCCCACGGGGGACATGAGCTCGTTGCACCGACTGTTGTGGGAAGGGCCGCTGCCTGGGCAGTGGAAATTCTCTGGGACGTGCTGCCAAAGGATCAGGACATTGATTTTTCAGGTATTCCGTCCTTTGAGGAGGCAGAAAGAAGACTCAATGAAAAGATCAAAAACCTGAAGAAGTGACGAAAAGGCAATACTATAGAAACCTCCTTTTTAGTATAGATTGGGAGTTTGAAAAACGGGGGTGATATCCTTATTCGAGAGGGAGTTACCCCCGTTTACTTTTTTTACCTAGTGTGGACCGTGTTTTCCTCCAAAGCAGGGCAGCCCCCATATGTTCTCATGTACTTCTCAACAGCGCACATTCATTGATTGATTCTTCTTCACTTTGCAAGTGCACGTATCTCTCTGTCCCGCTCCTTCAGGAGCCCGTCAATTGTTCTGATGTCCTCATTGTCCAGCACCCAGTCGCCATTCCCGGTGATTGCCTCGATCTGGAAAGGTGTCCGTGCACCGACAATCGCTGCCGTGACCTCAGTCCTTCTAAGCACCCAGGCAATGGCAAGCTGCGCGAGCGTCTTGCTATTCTTCTCTGCAATGGGTCGCAGCCGGCCGACAAACCGCAGGTTGACGCTCAATTCAGGCTCCTGGAAGTAGGGCTCTCTCAGCCGGTGGTCCTTCCTGTCCAGGTTCTTCACACTCTCCTTTGTATACTTGCCCGTGAGCAACCCGCGCTGCATGGGGCTGTAGGGAATGACGCCGATGTTTTTCGAACCGCAGTAGGGAAGGATCTCTTCCTCAACATCACGGATGATCATGCTGTAGGGTGGCTGCAGCGATGCAACGGGGTGAATCGATTGCAGCCGCTCCATCTGGCTCGTGCTGCAGTTGCTGACGCCGATGTATCTGACCTTCCCCTCTTCCACCAGCTTTGCCAATGTAGTCCACGCCTCTTCCAGGTCCTCGTCCGGATTTGGCCAATGGATCTGATAGAGATCGATGACGTCGATTCCCAGCCGTACCAAGCTGGCTTCGACCTCTCGTTGCACACTCTTTTTTTTCAGTATATTTGTTATGTTTCGATTCTCATCCCATACAAGTCCGAGCTTTGTGGCGATAATTGGTTTTACACTCAAACCCTTCAGCGCTTTACGCACTATTTCCTCTGCCTTGCCAAGCCCGTACACGGGGGCCGTATCGATCCAGTTGATCCCCAGTTCGAGGGCCCGCCGAATAGCGGCAATCGAATCATTGTCATCCTGAGGGCCCCATCCCGCAGGCCAGTCAGGACCGCCAATGGCGAAGGTTCCAAGACCGATGGTGGTGAGCTCCAGATCTGTATTCCCGAGACGCCTCGTTTTCATTAGCCTCTTTCTCCCGTTTAAATAGTTTTGAGAAATATAATATATTAGTGAGGGTTCGTGCACACAAGATGTCTCGGTACAATGTTGCTCAGGAGTTTTTCACAGGAGGGAGTTCTTCAGAAGTGCTTCAGATGACTTTTCAATCATTTTTACGGACGTACTGAAATCAGTCACCGCGAGGGTGGCATAAATGATATCGATGATGAGTATTTGAGCAACTCTCGAAGTCATCGACTCCTGGAAAAATGCGAGGTCTCGAGTAGAGCTGAAAAGCTTTATATCCGCGTATTCAGTAATGGGTGATTGATCGTAGTTAGTAATGCAGATGGTTTGGGCACCGCATTCCTTCGCAGTTTTCAATGCAGCCACCGTGGATTTTGTCCTGCCTGAATTGCTGATGCCGATTGCTGCATCCTTCTCCGTGAGGAGAGATGCCGAGACGATCTGCTGGTTTCCATCACTTGTGGCGAAACACTGTTTTCCGATGCGATAGAATCTGAGACGAGCATTTTCAGCTGCCATAAATGAACCGCCTGCACCGTAAATATCAACCTTCTGAGCGGACCTGATCACCTTGACTGCCCTGTCGATCTCCCTGCTGGCTATTATTTTTTTTGTATCCTGAAGAGTTTTTATATTTCTGTGCACGATCTTGTTGATAATACTCTTCGTGGAATCGCTCTTTGAGATATCATCGTATACAGATTCCTCCTCTTTGCTCTCTCCCAGAAACTGCTGGGTGAGTATCTCCGTGATAATGATTTTGAACTGTTGAAAGCTGTCGAGGCCGATTGTTTGTACGAATCGCATGACCGTTGACTCGGAAACGTCACACTCCTGTGCAAGATCCTTAATGCGTATGTACTTAACTCTCGATGGATCAATGAGAATATACTCAGCAATTCTTTGGAGTGCGGGATTCAGAGAGGGTAAAAGTCCGCGTATCTTCAATAGAAGCGTTTCATTGTTTTCCATATCTAATTCCCCCTACCTTTGGAATTTAAAAAAAAAGAGTTGACAAAGAAGCTTTTTTAAATAAAATAGTGATAAATATTTTTTCTATTTAAAATAAAGAAATAATTTTTTCTTCTAAAATCACTATACCTTTTTTCCGCTTCGCGTACAAGTGTTTTTTTACTGTTTCGATCTTTTTCGTCAAGATCGCTCCCAAGCATAGTTCTCTGATATGAAAGGAAAGCTCGATGAAGAGGGAGTTTTGATATGGATAAAGTAAGATTTTGTCTCATCGGTGCAGGCAGAGCAGGCATGGTGCATGCAAAGAATATCGTGGAGAATATTGCAAACGCTGAATTGACCGCAATTGTTGATATGAGTGAAAAGCAGCTTGCGGTCCGAGGCGATGAGCTCGGCGTAAAAAATAGATTTAGAGATATCGATGATGCCCTTTCCAAGAATCTGTTCGATGCCGTGATAATTGGTGCACCGACGTTTACCCATCACTCTTACACGATTAAATGCGCGAAAGCTCAAAAGCACGTTTTTTGTGAAAAACCGATGTCGGTTACGGTTGATGAGGCAAGGGAGATGATTAATGCGGCTGAGAAGAGCGATGTGAAGCTGCAGATCGCATTCATGCGTCGGTTTGATGCTCTGTTTCAGAATGCAAAAAATATCATCGAGAGCGGCGATCTCGGAGATCCAATTATTGTAAAATCTCTCGCAAGGGGACCCGGGCTTCCTGCACCGTGGTACTATGACATCTCACGGAGTAACGGTCTCCTGGCCGAGATGTGCAGTCATGACTTTGACTCCTCAAGATGGTTTAGTGGAAGCGAATATAAGAGAGTGCACGCCGAAGCTGTCAACCGAACAACACCGGAGATCAAGAAAAAGTTCCCTGATTTTTACGATAGTGTGGTTTGTACCTTCAGAATGGCAAATGATGTGATCGGGACAATCGATGCAACATGTCCTGCACATTATGGATTCGATATTCGAGGTGAAGTTGTGCTCACAAAGGGTTTGATTGTTATTGGAGATTTGAAGGATGAGGCCATTCTCACCTGTGATCTTCAGGGAGTGCTGAAGAGTAATGCATATAAAAGCTGGAGGGTCCGCTTCAAGGATGCATATATACGTGAAATGAAGAGTTTTATCGATGCGGTACTGCGTGATATGACACCCAAGGTAACCGGATATGACGGTCTTGCATCCGTTGAAGTCGTGGTGGCCGCTAACCAATCGATAAAGCACGGGGCGCCGGTTGAATTATAGCTAGGCAAGCGTTTTGGGGAAGTGTGAAGACAAGTGGACACCTACATACTTAGTACTGAATCTCTGTGCAAGGATTTCATCGGACTTCGTGCAATTGATAACCTTGACATAACTGTGAGAAAGGGAAACATCCATGGACTCATCGGGCCAAACGGGTCCGGCAAGTCAACGTTTTTCAATGTAGTATCCGGAGTTTTAAACGCAACGTCTGGCACGATCATATTCGATTCCGTGGATATCACTCTGTTGAAATCCCATACCATCGCACGGATGGGCATGTGTCGGACCTTCCAGGCAGGGAAGCTTGCACCGAATCTTACGGTTCTGGAGAATGTCATGACTGGGGCCCATTCCCGAACCAAAAACGACCTGCTCGGTACCTTTTTTCATGCTCCCTTTACGACCTCCCGTCAGGAGAAAAAGATAAGGAACATGGCCCTGCAATACCTGGATCTCGTGGGTTTAAAGAATCGTGCCCACAACTTTGCTGGTGATCTTGTCTGGGTAGAGCGGCAGCTTGTACAGATCGCGCGGGCGATGGTTGCCGAGCCGCTCCTCCTGCTCATGGATGAGCCGACCGGTGGAATGGGGGCAGAGGAATCTAAACATGTGGACAGTATCATACAGTCGATACGAGATGAGCTCGGTACCACAATTATCGTGGTGGCCCATGATATGAGACTGGTTATCGGAATATCCGATATGGTCACCTGCATCAATTTTGGAAAGAAGATCTGCGAGGGGACCCCAGAAGAAGTGCAGAACGATCCTTCTGTTCTAGAGGCGTATCTTGGTAGAGAATAACGTACTGAAAGTGGAAGATCTCCATGTTTCCTACGGTCCGATAAGGGCATTGCGGGGTGTAAGCATCGAGGTCCAGGAGGGGGAAATCGTTGTATTAATCGGCGCAAATGGCGCAGGAAAAACGACCCTTGTTGAATCGATTCTTGGAATCACCCATGCACAGAGCGGCCGTGTCCTGTTCATGGGTAGAGAGATAACACATGCAAAGACAGAACACATCGTTGCATCTGGAATTTCTCTCATACCCGAGGGACGGGGAATACTCCCGCTCATGACTGTTATGGAAAACCTTCAGCTCGGTGCTCACCATGTCAAAGGGGATGCAAATGAAAATTTAGGATTGATCTATAAATGCTTTCCGGTACTCAGGGACAGGACCAAACAGATGGCTGGAACACTAAGTGGAGGAGAGCAGCAAATGCTTTCGATTGCACGCGGGCTCATGTCCAAACCAAAGCTCATGATGCTCGATGAGCCATCCCTGGGCCTGGCACCGACCATTATGAGAGAGTTGTTCAAAACAATCGTTGAACTCAATAAAACCGGTTATACTATACTGCTTTCGGAGCAAAATGCACGCCAGGCTCTGCAATGCGCACATCGGGGATACGTGTTTGAGACCGGTGAGGTTGTCCTGAGCGGTGCCGCTCAGGAGCTGGCGAACAATAAAAGAGTGCTGCAGGCATATCTAGGAGGGGTTATTTAATATCCCTGGTAAGGAATAGGAATGGAGATCTTTATTGCGCAGCTCATCAATGCGATTGCATTGGGAAGTGTCTACGCGCTCCTCGTTACTGGATTCAACCTCCTCGTCGTCGTAGGTGGGATTTTTCCCTTCGCCTACTCCCATATTGTGGTTCTCTCAATGTACATGTGCTGGTTTGCAATGAAAGTCACGGGCGATAACCTGCTTGCCGGTATTCTTGCCGGTGTCTTTGCGGGGACTGGGTTCAGTTTCATAACCGAACCCATCTTCAGGCCCCTCGCCAAGCGGGGTGCTGTGCTTGGCTCATTTATCGTAGCCATGGCCATGAGCTTGATCATTACGGAAATCATGTCACAAAAGCTCAACATGGGTATTGTGATCAGCTTTCCTCAATCTCTGCAGGGAGAGGAGGCTCTGATTCGGTTCGGCGCCGCAACGATAACGGCCGGCCAGATTGGCACAGTAGTGGGAAGTATTGGTGCGGGTTTCGGCTTTTTCTTCCTCCTCTATCGGACAAAACAGGGGCGGGCATTCAGGGCCATGGGCCAAAGCCCCTTTTCAGCAAGGCTTCTGGGCATTCCGATCGTGAAGACAAGGATATATGCCTATATTATTGCCGGGTTGCTGGGAGGCATATCAGCAGTCTTCCTTGCAATGGCGCTCGGTACCGCTTCATCATCTCTTGGGGACAATCTTGCATTGAAAGTCATGGCCGTCGCGATGTTTGCGGGTGTGGGGAACCTCGGTGGCGGACTTGTCGCTGCACTCATTCTCGGTCTATCCGAGGGAATGGTGCTTGCATACCTGCCCGGTGACTGGTCACAGGCCATCGCTTTTGGCATGATCATGGTTGTCGTCATGATCAGACCCAAGGGGCTTTTTGGGACAATGGCATAGATGTGAAAAATTGGGGGATATAGCTGCATGTCATTGGGACTCTATTACTACTTTCAATTAACGGCCATATTCATAATGCTTGGCTGGACACTCTACTGGGTATATCGCATCGGGCAGCTGAACAACGCACCCATTGCGATCATGGCCATCGGTGCATACCTCAGCGCCTACGCTGTATTAAAATGGGGATGGCCCTTTGGCCTTGCCATGCCCTTTGCAGTGATCTGTGGTGCAGCATTTGCACTTATTCCGGCTCTTAGCCTGGGACGTGCGCCTGCATTTGCCATGGTGATAGCCACGATCGCGCTCATATTCATCATGCAGACAGTATTCAGAAACCTTCCATGGTTTGGTGGTTCCATCGGATTGTTCGGTATTCCGAAGATAAAATCTCTGTTGTGGATAACGTACGGTGTCTTGGTGTTTTTCGGAATTCTCATATTCAGGTTCGATCATTCAAGATTGGGCAGGGCCGCAGACGTCATTTTTGAGGACAGAGACGTGGCCGGCACCTTGGGCATTAATATCTACCTGTTCAGCGTATGCCTGCAGGTAATGACAGGGGTCATGGGTACAGTTGCCGGCGTGCTGTACGCATTCACCATAAGAACCGTGATCCCGGTATACTTTGGATTTCCCTTCCTGCTTGCCATAACCACATTCATATTCGTTGGGGGTTATACGACCATGTGGGGTGTGATTGTCTTTACACCCATTCTATGGGGCATCCCGATCATCCTACCGGAGTCTGTCGCTGTTTATAAAAATTTTATATACGGGATTCTGCTCATGGGTACCCTACTTTTGAGATCCGAGGGAGTAATCGACAGGCGGTTTCTGCATCGATTGCATATGAATACGGGGATCATGGTGAAAAGACTCTTCAGGGGACTGAAAAAATCAGAAACGTAAGGAGGTGATAGGAAATTCAAGTGGCAGAACGAAAGAATTAGATAGTGCGGAAAAATTTTGTAATAAGGAGGAAAAGAATGAAAATCTTCAAGATTCTTTCCATTGTTTGCATCGTGCTGCTTGCTGGTACGTGCCTCGGATTTGCTGGGGCAGGTAAGGGCGAACCGGCCTCCGCTCCAGCGGTTGAGGAAAAGGAAGCTACGGCTACGGCAGTTGATGAAGTGTGGGTTGATGAGTGGGTGTTTCCCTCAAGCAATATCATCACTGGGGTGAGTGCGTATCACGGGATGTTGAATGAGTTTGGTGCTGACATGGCCGTTGAGGAGATCAACAAAGCTGGAGGCATCCGAGGAAAACCTGTACGGGTTCGATGGTACGATGAAGGAACGCAGGATTCAGCGAGAGCTGTAGCGGCAATGAGCGAGATGCTCGATAGAAAGCCGCTTCTCGTTATGGGACCGTGCAGCGATGTCAGCGTTCGTGCGGCTGTGCCTATTGCTGTGGAGGAAGGTGTTTACAGCATGTGCACGATGGCAGGGTATCCAATGGCAAGGGAATTCGCACCATGGACGCTGACCTTTGTTGCAAATGATAGGGATCAGGCGAGAGCAGGAGTGTATAAATGGGTTGAGCTCGTTCCGGGAATGAAAAAGGTCGTCCATTTCACTGCGCCTCAAAGTGGCACATGGATGAGTATTGCTAAAGCAGAGAATAGCGCACTCCAAGATCATGGTATCGAAACTGTGGACATTGCCGTACCCTATGAAACAGTAAACTATGGACCCCTGGCCGTGCGTGCAATGGGTGAGAATCCCGACGGTATGATATTCACGAGCCATCCCGAAGGGATTGCGAAGATCATCGTTGAACTGCACAAGCGTGGATGGACAGACAATTCCAAATTCCTCCTCTCCCAGGCAGCACCTGTACCTGAGCTGTGGGAGATAGGTGAAGGCTACCTCGACGGCTGTTACTGCTGGATGTGGTTCGATCCTAATTCGGAGAATCCTCGATGGCAAACACTCTCAAAGCGTCACGAGGAATCATTCGGAGCTCCTGCCTCGTTCATGATGGTGTGGAAAGGATACGATGAGCTCCATCTTATCAAGAAGTGTTTCGAAGATCTGAAGATCACGGGGAATCCCTCTAAACTAAAACAGGAGCGGGTTGCGATTCGTGACTACATGAACGACTGTAGTTTTGTAAGTATTTTCGGGCCAGTGGATGTTGTCGACGGTGTTCGCCAGAACCCCACGCTGCTCTTCACCATAGAGAACAACAGGTTGGGAGAAAAGATTCTGGTGCCGCTTGATATTGCGAAATAATAGGCGGCATGTGACAGGTTTGGGGATTGCGGTTAAAAACATCGGGTGCGTTATAAAATGCAATCCCCAAATACTAACCCGTGTATTGTTGCATATGCAGTGCCCTGTTTATGTACCCGTACAATGTTGAGAAGAAGGGTGTTGGTATGACCGCGGCTGACCTAGAGGGGAAAGTAATAACCGTACTTGGGCCTGTGGAACCGTGGGCCCTTGGTATTGCGTTACCTCATGAACACATCCTTGCAGACATGACTGCATATTTCGTGGAACCGATGGAGGCGACGGAGAAGAAGATGGCATACACGAATGTTTCCATCGAAAATCTCCACTGGATCCATACGCATCTCATGGGGAACCGTGATGATCTCATCATGAGTGATGAGAATTGTGCAATCGATGAGCTGATGCGTTTTAAAAAAGCTGGTGGCGGTGCGGTTGTTGATATGAGCTGTATTGGTCTCGGGAGAGACCCCCTTGGTCTAAATCGAATTGCCCGTGCTACCGGGTTGCATATTATTATGGGTGCAGGGTATTATGTAGCCTGCTCCCATCCGGCGGATCTGAAGGAAAAAAACGAACAGGAGATCGCAGAGGGGATAGTACATGAAATACTGCTGGGAGTAGGCGACACGGGAGTGCGTGCAGGCATCATTGGTGAGGTTGGTTGTTCAATGCCGCTTGATGACGGGGAACGCAAGGTACTTCGTGCGAGCGCAGTAGCGCAGAGAAGGACTGGAGTAGCGATTAATATCCATCCCTCAAGAAGCGACGAACTCTTGCTTGAGTCGATTGAGATTTTAAAAAAATCGGGAGCCGACCTCTCCAGAGTGGTCATAAGCCATGCGGGTCATTTCGGCTTCAGTGAAGAGACCATACGAAAGGCCGCACGAGATGGCTGTTACCTTGAATTCGACACCTTCGGGCATCCTGCACTGCCAGTTGAGTGTTTTAAGCACGAGGAGAGGCTGCTCGAGATGCCGAGTGATGTCCAGAGAATATATCACATACGTGATCTCATCGAAGAGGGATTCCTGGATAAAATACTCATTTCACAGGATTGCTGCTTCAAACACAAGTATGTAAAATATGGCGGATACGGCTATGCTCATATCCTCGAGCATATCGTCCCCTGGATGAAGCAGAGGTGCATCACGGACGAGCAGATACACACTATGCTCGTTGAGAATCCGAAACGTGTTTTGACCCTTAAAAAAATGAGAAAGTGAATACGAGGGAGAAGTATCCATGAAAAGAGAGTATTACGACAAAGATGGCAGGGAAATGTCCAAAGAAGAGGTGTATCGGCTCCCTCCTGAAGAGCTCGAGGAGAGGTCCGGCATTCCTGTCAAAGTTCTCCCGGACTATGAAAAACTCTACGACGCTGTTGCAGAAATGATGGTTCAGTTCATCCAAGAAACGGGTGGAAAAAAAGTGACGATGATTCTCCCAGTTGGACCGACTCAGCAGTATCCAGTGTTTGTAAAAAAGGTGAATGAGCGCGGGATAAACCTGAAGAACCTCTGGACCTTTAATATGGACGAATTCCTAGACCGAAACGGGAGAACGATTCCTGAATCGTACCCCCTGTCCTTCAAGGGTGATATGATGAGAAATTTCTACAGACTCATTCGTCCGGAGCTCAGAATGCCGCTCGAGCAGATGCACTTTCCACGACATGACAACTTCGATGAGATTGACGAAGCCTTCGATACGCATGCCCCGGACGGTGTGGATCTTTGCTTAGCTGCAGTCGGACCCGAGGGGCATATCGCCTTCAACGAGGATCCGAATTTCAACCATGTTGAAGTGACAGAAGAGGAATTTCTGCAAGACAGAACGAGACTGGTGCTTGTAAAAACATCGACCGTGGACATGGATGCGCTCGTTGCAGGCTGTGGAGACAGAACCGTCATCCCGCCTTTCGCAGTCACCATAGGACCCCATGATATTGTGAGGGCAAAGCGTACGGAGGTCGTGTTTTTTGCCGGACAGTGGCATCGGACCTCTCTGAGGGAAACCCTGTTCAGGAAGCCGACAATGCATTTTCCTGGCTCCCTGTTAAAGATAAGAAAAAAAAGAGATGGCTCTTTCGAAAAACAGAACATAACGGTGTGGACCACACCGGTTGAATCGGGAACCATTTTTTCAAAAACGATGTCCTGAGTTACCCCGGAAGAGACTCTTCGGCATATCAATTGTATCCAGATGGGTCATCAAATAGAAAGCATGAGGAGGCGCACAGTGAAAAAACTGGAGGGAAAGACCGTCATTGTGACAGGTTCAAGCTACGGTATTGGGAGAGGGATAGCAATCCGACTCGGTGAAGATGGCGCGAATGTTGTCATAAACTACTCTAAATCCAAGCAAAAAGCAGATGAGGTTGTAGCTGAAATCGAAAAGGCCGGACGGAAGTCGATTGCAGTGAAAGCCGATGTTTCAAAATCCGATGAAGTGAAGAGCTTGATGGAGACCTGTGTGAAGAGCTTCGGCGGCATTGATATTCTCGTCAACAATGCAGGTACAAACGGAAGGATTGCACCGATAACTGAAATTACCGAAGAGGATTGGGACCATGTAATTGATATCAATCTCAAAGGGCACTTTTTGTGTGTCATGCATGCCCTTCCATACATGCTGAAGAAAAAGAAGGGAAGGATAATCAACATGGGTTCAATAGATTCCTTCGTGGGTGATCCGAACTTCACGACCTACGTCGCTTCGAAAGGCGGTATCGCTGCTCTGACAAGGTCTCTTGCCCTCGAACTTGGCCCCAGAGGGATCACGGTGAATGCCATATGCCCTGGATTTGTGGACACCCCGAGTGCCGATATTATCGAAAAACTCTATCCAGGTGTGAAAAAGGAAGTCGCACAGAAGATACCAACGAGAAGATTGTTGAAACCGGAGGATGTTGCGGCGGTCGCTTCATTTTTAGCCTCGGATGAAGCGGAGATGGTGAATGGTTCATGTATCGTTATCGATGGTGGTATGATGATCAATGTAAACTAAAGAAACCTATCCACGGGTGTTGCATAGCATGGCCCACCAGGGTTAGATTAATACGTTTGACGCAGAGGGGTCAGTCATGGAGAGAGAGGCACTGATTAAAAGAGCGTACGAGCTTGGCTTTGATTATGAAAAAAGGTATCATGGGTGCTCTCAGAGTACCATCGCAGCAGTACAGGATGCGCTTGGTGTAAGAAATGATTTCGTATTCAAAGCTGCAGGTGGACTCGCTGCAGGCTGTGGTCTTCTTAGAGATGGTCCCTGTGGTGGTTACACCGGCGGGATCATGGTGATGAGTATGTTTTTTGCAAGGGTACGCAAGAAATTCGACGATGATCGTGAAGAGAATTACTGCTCATTCAGGATGGCAGTTGAACTACACGATAAGTTCATCGAAGAATATGGCACGATTATGTGCAGGGAGATTCACTGTAAAATCTTCGGGCGAAGTTATGACTTGTGGAACCCCGAAGAGAAGGAACAGTTTGAGGAAGCAGGGGCTCATCGTGAGAAATGTACCGGTGTCGTCGCCAGGGCATCTGCCTGGGCTCTCGGGATTCTTATAAAGGAAATGGAGATGCGTTCTCTTCAACCCGGGGATTTCAAACACCTCACATATATCGACACATAGACATTCAGTGTTTGTCTTTTTTCGTCAAGGCAAGTTCACCTGATCTTCACATTCACTTCACCCTATCTTCAGGATGTCTACGCATCATAGTATCGTACGCAAAAACATAGAAACGCATGTGAGGAGAAGACCTATGATGCGAAAATCTTTGACGATCCTGGTGGTTACGGCTCTGGCACTGGTAGTCGGTGGTTCACTGGCCATGGCGTGTGAGTTTCAGTTCGAGCTCATGTCGCCCGACGGCAGCGTCCAGCGGATCATGCCCAACCGGGAGGTCGACCTGGAGCTCGGGAAAAGCTATACGTTGGAGGTTCGGTTCACCCCCGACCACCGCCGCTGTGACATACCGCCCGAAGCGACGCTGTACCTCCTGCAGGACGAGAAGTGGAAGAGTACCAAGGACTATCTGCCCCTGGGCCTGTTGTCCATGGGTGAATGGACCGTTTCCCAGGAAGAACGGGAAGGCTCATGGGAACAGGAGCTCCGTTTCTCAGCCCTCAAGGAGGGTGACTGGGCGCTCGAGATCGTGCGGGAATGCCCGAAAGGGGGCTACGACGAATTCCTGCAGTTTCAGGTGCGGTAGAGGAGACTGCGATGCACAGGAACATGGGTTGGAAAAACATGCTTTTCAAGAGGGCCGTCCAGGTATTTTTCTTCGGCGTGGTGTTTTTCATCGTGTTTTCTCACTATCTCGGACGGCAGGGTATTGATATCGGGTGGCCTTCCCACGTGAGCCTCCATGCATTGTGTCCCTTCGGCGCGGTTGAAACCGCAGGCAGGCTTGTGCTGGAAGGTAGGTTCATTCCGAAGATTCATGAATCCAACCTCTGGCTCTTTGCAGGTGTGGCTCTGACAACCCTGCTCATTGGACCCGTGTTCTGCGGGTACCTCTGTCCCCTGGGTTCCGTGCAGGAGTGGGTGGGAAGGCTCGGGAAGAGGGTGTTGGGAAAACGGTTTAACGGTTTTGCCGGCCAGAGGCTGGACCGTATACTGGGCTACCTGCGCTACGGCATGCTCGTCCTTATCATCGTGCAGACCACCCGGGCCATAAGCCTGGTGTTCAGCAGGTTCGACCCCTACTACGCCCTGTTTCACTTCTGGATGGGGGATGTTTTCCTAACCGCTTTGCTGGTGCTCGCCACGGTACTGCTGCTCTCACTGTTCGTGGAAAGGCCGTGGTGCAGATGGTTCTGTCCTTTCGGGGCCCTGCTCGGGGTCTTGCAGATGTTCTCCCCCTGGAAGATCTCAAGACACGGGGATGCGTGTATTTCCTGCACTCTCTGCACAAAGGCGTGCCCCATGGGAATTGCGGTTCACAGGCTCTCACGCATACGGAATACCCGGTGTAATCGGTGCGGAAGCTGTGTGGATGCGTGCCCGCGGGAAGGGGCACTCCATCTATCACTCCCACGAAACGGCCGGCTTCCCCTGCGTCGCTGGGTGACCGTGCTCGTCCTCGTCTCTGTGATGGGCGCTACGGTATTAGGTGCACAGAGTGCCGGGCTGTTCCGTACCTCGAACAGGGCTGTCATTGCACGGGGGAAACTGTCCATACAGGAGATAGAGGGGATGATGTCCCTGGGTGAGATCGCATCGGGGCTTGGTATGGAGGTAACACAGGTGCGCGGCCTGCTCAACCTTCCATCGGGTGTTCCCGGTTCCACGAGACTCATCGATCTCGAAGACATCGATGAGACCCTTACCGTGAACACCATCAAGGACCTGCTGTCCGATCGTGTGGCCACGAATTGAAGGGACCCGCCCGGACGAGCAGGGGTCCCGCAGCGGTTGTTGCCTCTATCCTCGTAAACCCCTATTTTATTGATGCGCCTTCACATAAGGGATGGTAAGCGCCGATGCCGAGCATACATGTTCTCAACAGGGGTGACCGTGTAGAAACCGATCTGGTAACCTCCATTCTCGTCTCCCTGCAGAGAAGAGGGGTACCTATTCAGTCGATCTGCGGGGGCAGGGCGCAGTGCGGCAGGTGTGCCGTGAGGATCGTGAGCGGGACTCAGTTCCTCACGAGTAAAAGTGCCGTTGAGAAGATTCGGCTCGACGCCATGGGAGCGGATGAGCATGTGCGCCTCGCCTGCCAGACCTATACCCGGGGCGATATAGAAATCGAGGTCCTGAATTTTCAGGATTAGAATCATGGAATTATTGGCGATAATCGTGGCGTGGACTTGACGGGAAATCCCACTCATATTGGAGTGAATTAAGTATAGTATCACCGAAATATTTTAGAACTTAATGCGAGCAACAAGGGCTCGAAATCATCATCATTTTGATTCCATGAATCGCCTAGGCGCATTATATTTTTACAATATCATCGACGCCGGAAACCCATATGTACCTTGCGCTTATCGGTTGCAGCATTTTCAAGAACGAGCTCCAGTTTCTGGAACCCAGGACCACATCAAGGATCGACTTTTACTGGCTTCCCCAGCGGCTTCACAACCGTCCCCTGGAGCTGCGCAGGCTGATCCAGGCTGAAATCGATGACATCGACCTGAGTGACAATCCCTACGATGCGATCATCCTCCTCTACGGGCTCTGCAGCAAGGGTACGGTGGGGGTGTTTTCCAGGAAACACCGGCTTGTGGTGCCGAAGGTCCAGGACTGCATTGCCATACTGCTCGGCTCCAACAAGCAGTACCGGGAGCATTTCAATGAGAAACCGGGTACGTACTGGTTTACCCGGGGATGGATCGAGACGGGATTTTCACCGGGAAAGCGCACGAGATACAGGGGTGTCTATGACCCTTACAAGGAGAAATACAGGGAGTACCGAAAGCGCTTCGACCGAGAGGTGTCGCAGTTTCTGATCAGTGAATGGGACCAGCGCTGGATTCAGAACTACACCACACTGGCTTTCATCGACTGGGGCATGGGGGGAGGCGAGAGGTTCAAGAAACAAGCTGAGGAAAACGCCCGGAACCTCGGACTCGATTTCGAGAACATCGCGGGTGATCCCGCACTGGTGCTCGACCTGCTCAACGGGAATTGGGAAAACGGGTTCTTTCTCATCGCCGAGCCTGGGCAGAAGCTCATCCCCACCTACCGGGACGACGTGTTCACCTGCAGCGGAGAGCCGATGCTGGAGGTACCGGAACAGGCCGCAGGGGTTGGCGATATGGGTCCAATTCCATCCGGACGTGGGGAGAGGAGTGGGCTGGGGCTTGGCATCGACGCGGGTGGCACCTACACCGATGCGGTTGTGTACGATTTCTCTGCCGAGCATGTGAAGGCCTGGGCAAAGGCGCCGACCACACACGATGACTATGCCCTTGGTATCGATGAGTGCCTGAGCACTCTCTTTGCCCAGATACCTGGAGAAGAGCTGAAGGATATCGGTCTCGTTTCACTGTCCACGACCCTGGCGACCAACGCGATCGTGGAGGGCAAGGGTGGAAGGGCGGGCATCATACTCATCGGTTACGATCGGTATTCACTTCAGAACATCCATCTCAAGCCACGGGCTGTCATCAGGGGAAAACACACCATTGAGGGAGAGCTGCGGGAGCCACTGGACCCGCTCGAGGCGCAGCGTGCAATCGACGAGCTGCTCGGCCACGGCATCGACGCCTTCGCCGTGTCCAGCGAAGTGGGGGTGCGGAATCCTGAGCATGAGATCCTGGTCAAGGAGATCATTCAGAAATGCACGGACCTTCCCGTGGTTTGCGGGAGCGAGCTCACCGATGAGCTCAACTGCGTGAAAAGGGCGAACACCTGCTTCTATAACGCGCGGCTCATTCCACTCGTGTCGGATCTCCTGAGCTCGGTGAAGAACGTGCTGAGTAAACTGGGTGTCGCGGCTCCAATCATGGTGGTCAAGGGTGACGGCACCCTTATGAGTGAAGAGGTGGCCCGTTCACAGCCCATTGAGATGGTGCTCTCCGGTCCTGCAGCCTCGGTCATCGGTGGTGCCTACCTCTCGAAGATAATGGACGGTTACGTGGTCGATATGGGCGGCACCACAACCGATGTGGCCATCGTGAAGGATGGTTTTGCCCTGTACAAAAAAGAGGGAATCTCCATCGACAATTTCAGAACGGCCGTGAAGACGGTGGACGTGCACACCTTCGGTCTGGGAGGGGACAGCTATATCCGCTGCACGGCAAAAGACCGGGGAGTGAAGATCGGGCCTGAAAGGGTGGTGCCCCTTTCCTATCTTGCAACACTCCATCCCGGAGTGCTCCAGAAGCTCGAGGAGAAGAAACCGGCGGCCGGGGGTGAGGAGCTCCTGGTCCAGCCTGCTGACTTCTTCCTCTTCCAGAAGGAACGAGCCTACGAGGACATGCACCCGCAGGAGCGGGAAATCCTCCGGGTTTTGAAAGATATGGGGCCCATGGAGAGGGGAGAACTTGCCGGCAGGGTTAAAGCAGCCGCCCTATCCCTGATCAGAACCGAACGGCTGGAGACACACGGGGCCATCCTCCGCAGTGCCCTGACTCCCACGGATCTTCTTCATGCCTCGGGAGCCGTCTCCTTCTGGAGCGTGGAAGCGGCCAAAAGGGCGGTTTTCCTGTACGCAGCGAGGATGGGCCTCTCGGAGTCCGATTTCCTCGATGTGTGTTTCAGTGAGTTCTACCGCCACCTCATATACCATCTGCTGAGCTTTCTATTCGGTGAGGAGGAGGGAATTACGGATCAGCATGCCCTGGCGCAGAACCTTGCCGGACATCTCTTCTCGGTGCAGAAGAACTTTCATATCGGGCTGAAGTTCAGGAAACCCATCGTGTTTATCGGTGCACCTGCCGGTGCCTATGCGGCGAACTTGCAACGTTTCATGGACCTGGACGTAACGGTACCTGAACACAACGCCGTAGCCAATGCCGTGGGAGCCATAACCGGAGCCATCCGGGAGAGCGTCACCATTCTAATCAGGCCGGAAGAGGGAAGGGGGTTCACCGCCTACACGGCCAGGGAGAAGCTCCAGTTCAGAAGCCTCGATGACGCAAAGAGACGGATGGTGGAGCTGGCGCGCGAGCTAGCCTCTGAAAAGGCCGTGCGAGCCGGAGCGCGCAACCTCAATGTGCAGGTTACGGTGGAGGACAAGCGCGTGAACCTGTCAGAGGATGACGAGGTGTACCTGGAAACGCTCATCACTGCCTCGGTTTCTTCAGTTCCTGCCATGAAGCAGTAGAAATTTCCTTTCAAAAACCCGCCGCATTTCCTATAATGAGTTCTTGGTTACAACTCCGCCAGCAGAGCCGGCGGCTTATGAGTGCGGGACGATTATTTCCCATCTTCAACTGAACCGAGCGTGATTGTTTGCCTAGAACTCATAAAGATTTCATGAGTCGCTGTTGAAATGAGTGACGAATTAATACCTGAAAGATAGCTCACCCTGCACGATAATAAAGTTAGGATTACAAATAGTATTGGCCATGAAGCCATCACTCTTTCTCCGCACCACAAGAAGAATCATACTTTTTTCCGTATGTCTCTTGGCATGCACGTTGCTCCCTGCAGGCATCCTGTATGCCGGCGGAAAGAAGCCCGAAGGGGAGATAGCTGAAGAGCCCGCAGAACAGTCAGGTAAAGTACAGGACCCCTCGCTTCGCGATGCCCCGTTGGACCTTTCCGGTAAAAATGTCTACGATCTGATCAGAGAAGGTACGGAGGAGGAGCTCCGTGGAGCCTGTGATATGCTAGGTCTTCCCTCAGACGGCGACATGAACGAGCTCAGGAAACGGCTCATGGAGTGGGAGATGGGACGCTCCCTCTTGCCTTTCGACGAAGAGCTGAAAGGGGCGCCGGAAGAAGTCATCATACTTAAAAATGCGGATTTCATACGCTACACCGAGGCGGAGAACGGCGATGAGCTCATCTTGCTGAGCGGAAACGTGGATGTGGTGTTCGGCGGCAAGGAGGTCAAGGCCGACGAAGTGGAGATCAACTCGAGCAGAAAGCTCATCACCGGTACGGGCAGTGTCCGCTTTCTGGATGGAGAGAACATCTACGTGGGAGAGAGCTTCTTCTATGACGATGTGAACGATGAGGGTTATTTCTACTCATCCAAAACATCTCTGGGCGCATTCATCTACAGGGGTGACGTGATACGCAAGATACAGGAAGAGGAGAAGTACGCTGCCGATGAGGTGTATCTCTCCACAGAAGACATAAAGAACCCCCACTACTGGATCGCCGCTGAGAAGCTCTACTTTTACGACGCCGAAAAGGTGCTCATCAAGAACGGGTCCATATACTACGGGCAGGACGAGCTGATCCGTCTCCCCTATATGTACAGGAACCTCCGCGAGAGGAAGCTTAGGACGGCACTGTACTACCGGGAGCGTTCAGGGCTCGTCTGGCAGAATACCTTCACGCCCTATCGGACCGATGAAAAGGAGGTTATTCTCAAAGGGGATTTCTACGAGCGGCTGGGCCTCTATACGGGGGTAGAGTACAACGTGGCCGACAACATGAACATAGACCTATCCGTGGCTTTGTCCAAGGACGTGTACTACTATCCAAACCTGGATAATCCCGCCGATGTCACGGAAAACTGGAGCAACCTGGGGCCCCCCTATACGACGGAGTATGACATATACAGGTCGTTCCGCCACAAGGAGGGGTTCTACAAGAAATTCGAATTCGGCCAGAGTTATACCAACGTCACCGAGCTGAACCTGCTCTATATCAGCGATCCCTACTACGAGTACGACTATGAGCGCCGGAGCGCTGGGTTCGATTTCTTTCAGTTCTTAAACCAGGCCCAGATCGATTCACCCACAAAGGGCAGCGGCTACGCGTGGTATCTTAACAACAACTTCAACGTCGGAACCTTTGACTGGTATCTGAAAAACACCTTTCGCTTCGAACCGCAGCGTAACGAAAGTGTGGAATACGCCTCTCTCAACGACTACTATGAGTACAGGCTCTACTCCTTTACCGCACCGCAGACGGGCGTGATATACACGGATACCCTGTTCGAGGAATCGAGCTCGGTGGTGGTCGCGGACATGGCGCTGTCGAGCGTCGCCGATTATTCCTACACACAGTACTACAATCCCGATGAAACGGTCTCGAGTAAATTGCACAGGGCGAACGGTGCGGTGGGCATCGAGAAGCCCTATTACATCGGCAACTTTCTCAGGTTTACACCCAACCTCATCGCAGGAGGCAGGGGACAGGAGCATCTTGACCCTACGTCGGAACAGACCTCGAGCGACGATGAGAACACCCTGATCTATGCCCAGATCATAGACGGGTGGCGTTTCGGTGTTGACCAGGCCTACTTCGATCTGACGCACAACCTGCGCTTCAAGGTGTTCGGCCCCGAAGACGGGTATCAGTACAATCGATTCCGCATTCACGAGATGACCATGACCGGTTTTGCACAGTTCTGGTACTTTTCTGACGAACTCCGCACCACCTATGACCTCAGACCCACCTATGACTGGACCACCGGCTCCTATGAACCCTTCGTGTGGGACCGAAGCCACTTTCAGCCCCTCATCAACACCTTCAGGTTTTCATATGAAGATCGGTATGAACTGAAAGACGTGCTCGTCTACAGCATCGTGGATTCCCGGTTCAAGACAAACCAGTTTTCATTCGGTTACACGAGCCCTGACATCCCCATGGGCAGGAACAAAGTTACTGTTTCGTGGGATTTGGAGTGGCATCACAACTTTATCAACCCTGTGGTGGATTATTTGCAATCCATCTTCCGTGTTGATGCAGACATCCGTCAATTCTGGAAGTTCTATGTGCGCACCCTTTCCCTGAACGAGGACATATGGCGATATTTCCCCTCCGTTGCCGAGTCCAGGGGGGCTGAGCCGATCAATCCCCTGCAGGACCTCCTCAAATCCTTTAACTTCTTCAACACCGATGCGAGAAAAGCTTCCTATTTTAAACTGAAGAATGTATCTTTTGGTTTTGTGCGGGACCTGCACGAGTGGGAGCTTTTTTTCGACTACACCGGAAGTAGGGTGCTCTTGCCTGGAGGAAGCACCTATCGGTGGGAACAGACCTTCTCTATCGGACTGGGCCTCAAGAAGGTTGAGGATGCGAGGATTTATACGACGGTCCAGAGAAGTCAGTGAGCAGTCTCGCCACATACTCCTGGCACTGTTCCCCGGGGTATGAATCACCTAGTCCATGCACTCCATGTTCAGGAGTTATTATGAACCTGCCATTCTTTGATCTCAAGCGACAGTACGGTGAGTTGCAGGAGGAGATCGATGCAGCAATAAGCCGCGTTTCTGCAAGCGGTATGTATATCGGTGGTGATGAGCTCAGGGAGTTCGAACGTGAGGCGGCGGAGTATGCATCGGTGCGGTTCGCAGTCGGCCTCTCCTCCGGAACAGATGCGCTCCTGGCCGCACTCATGGCTCTGGGTATCGGAGAAGGAGATGAGGTCATCACCACGCCCTATACCTTCATCGCCACGGCAGAGGTTATCGCCTTCCTCGGCGCCAGTCCTGTGTTCATAGATGTGGAGGAGGATACCTTCAATCTTGATCCCGATCTCCTGGAGTCGAAGATCAGCGCGCGGACAAAGTGCATCATTCCCGTTCATCTCTTTGGTCACATGGCAGACATGCCGCGAATCAGGGAAATTGCGGACAGGTACGGTGTACCCCTGGTGGAGGATGCGGCACAGGCCATCGGGGCAACGATCGGGGGAACCATGGCCTGCGGCTTCGGGGTTGCTGGCTGTCTCTCCTTCTTTCCCTCGAAGAACCTGGGGGCATTCGGTGACGGTGGCATGGTCCTTACCAACGCCGAGGAGGTGGAGCGGGAGATAAGGGTGATCAAGGAGCATGGCTCAGCGGTGCGGTACAGGCATGGGAGAATCGGCATCAACGGGAGGCTCGATGCTCTTCAGGCTGCCGTTCTGCGGGTGAAGCTCAAACACCTCGACCGCCTGGTGACCAGGCGCCGGGAGCACACCGCGGCATATGACGAAGGTCTCGCGCGGTATGTGAAAGTGCCGGTGGTACGGGACGGATATGGACACGTATACAATCAGTATACCATACGAACCGACCGGCGCGATGAGCTTGCGGAATATCTGCGTGAAAGGGGTGTCCCCACAGCGATTTACTATCCCATTCCCCTGCATCTGCAGGAGGTGTTTCGGTATCGGGGATACGGCGAGGGGGATTTCCCTGTCTCCGAGTCACTCTCTCGATCGGTGCTGTCTTTGCCCGTATTCCCAGAGATGACCGTGGACGAACGCGATTACGTCATAGAGACCATCGTCTCCTTTTTCGAGGACAAACACTGAGAACGAACAGAAACAAATATGCATACCTCCGTCATCATACCGACTCACAACAGAGAACACATACTGGGCCGAACCCTGGGCTATTACGCCTCCCAGGCGAAGGCCGGCGGCAACTTCGAGCTCATCATCGTGGATGACGGGTCAGAGGATGGTACTCACAGGCTCTTCGAAGGTCTCTCGAAGATCGACCTCCATACAGCAGGACACCACGCGCATCGCCACCGGGACATCATCCGGATTGCAAGAAAGGGATGGTACAGTCCCGAAGCCACCCAAAACCCCTCCATTCCCTTCAGTGACGTGTACGTACGCTATATCAAGATCGAGAAATCGGGACGTTCCATTGCGCGGAATGTGGGTATCGGGTTTTCCGCGTACCCTCTCATCATCTTTGCCGATGATGACATATTCGTGGAGTCCGAGTTCATAAGGAAGCACATCGAGGCCCACACACCCGATGACCTGCTCGTTGTCATGGGCATGGTGATACACACCGGTGACCTGGAAGATCCCTTCTCAGCCCGTTGGAAGCTGAAGGATATCAATACCGCTTTTCTCGCCACGGGAAACGCCTCAATTTTAAAGAAGTACCTCCTGGAGGCTGGGCTCTTCGACGAATGGTACAGGGTGTACGGGTGGGAGGATTTCGATCTGGGTATTCATCTGAAGGATCTCGGTCTCCGGTCGGAAAAGCGAAAGGTGTACGGGTATCACTACGACCCCTCCCAAAAATCTTCCGGTCATCGGGAGCCCATGAATCCCAGGCTGATTTACGACAAGGAGCGCGAGCGAGGTCTCAGCGCCGTCTACTTCTATACGAACCATCCTCTCCCCTGGGTAAGGCGGTTCACGCTGGTTGAGAACAGGCCTCTGAAGATGATCGTCAACCTCCTGGGCCGAAGGAACTGGTTCCTGAAAAGGAAGAAGCTCCGGTCCTGTGCCGGCCTGTTGAAGCTTCTCGTTCGATACAAGGGTTACTTCGACGGTGTCGAGGAGGGGCGTGCACACTTTGAGAAGGGGGAAGGGCAGTCATGAGCGTGCGCAAGGATCTGATCGTCTTCTCCAACGGGCCGGGTGAGATTTCCACCTGGGTGGAGCCGGTGGTGAAGGCGGTGCGTTCGCGGGAGGATATTGCCAAACAGTACCGGATCGTACTCATCGTCCATCCCTGCCCTTTCGGTTCCGGAACCGAGCACCTTGTGGGGGAGCATATCGAGGGTGTGGAGCATTTCATCGGGCCCAGGGAATACATGAAGATGCTTATCACGGGGATGGGGAGGAGAAGATACGCGTTCAGCAGAGATGGAATCATCTTCTCCCTGGGCGGGGATCTGATGCACCCCGTGCTCTTCAGGAGGCGGATAAGGGGACGGCATACCCTCTATGCATACTCGCACAATGCTGGCTGGGAGAAGCACTACAGTACCATCTTTGTGCGAAGTGAATACGTGAGGAACAAGTACCTGAGCCGCGGCGTGCCTGAGAAAAAAATCGTCATAACCGGGGACCTGGTGTACAGCTCGCTGAGGTTCCTGAAGGGCCGGAATGAAATACGGCGTGACCTGGGAATCAGAGATGATGAACTGATGGTGGTCTTCCTTCCGGGATCGCGGGACTACATGACCAAGTACGTGCTGCCCGTGTTTCTGAAGGTCATCGATGGCCTGACCGACAGGATGGACGGCCTCAGGGCGTTCTTCATGAAATCCCCCTACATATCCTACGATCTCATTGAGGAGGGGCTCGCCCTCGGAGGGAGGATCAAAGAAGCGGAGAGCATAACCGGGACCCTGCACAGGGACGGAGGACGGTGCCGCATAGGATTCTCCGGGGGGAAAGTGGTGGATGTTCTCGAGGGCCAGCTCGCGCTCTGGGGCGCGGGGATCGATTTCGCCGTATCCCTTCCCGGCACCAACACCATTCAGCTCGCCTACCGCGGCATTCCGACCCTTGTCATTGCACCGTCGAACAAGCCTGAGATCGTGCCCATGGAGGGAGCGATAGGCATGGTAAAATGGATACCCCTCCTGGGAAAGGCCTTGACAAGACTTGCTATCAACGCATACGCGAAGAGGTATCCGTATACGGCCCTTCCCAATATATACATGCAGGAGGAGATCGTTCCGGAGCTGAGCGGAGTTATTACCACTGATGATGTAACGAATCGGGTGCACGAGATACTGAGCAGAGGGGAGCATGAGCGGATCCGTGAAAGGCTCGCCGTTTTTCAGTTTCCCTTCAATCCCGTCGACGTGATCGTGCAAACGGTATTTAATTCTTGACAAAACAGGGCTTCCGGTATACAAAGGCAGATGGAGTGTTTTGCTCTATAACTAACCAAGGGAAAGGAGTAGCAAGGATGAAGAGAAAAAAGTTAATCGTCATCGCACTACTGGCCCTGTTCTTCAGTGCCGTACTTGTGCCGAGTGCGCTTTTCGCGAAGGATCCACCCGGAAAGGGCATGTACTTCCGTCTCGTCACCCACGGAGGTAACGACCCCTTCTGGGCGGTCTTCCAGCAGGGCATGCGGGACGCTGCTGACGAGCTCGGGTGCAGGGCCGACATCGATCTGCCAGGATCGGACCTTGCGCTGCAGCA